>Ga0247742_10001279_pt1 | contig 17899 bp, 22 predicted proteins | sample UWRJL208509C2_FD_180944 | JGI IMG/M metagenome (GOLD analysis project Ga0247742, IMG submission 180944) | Plant litter microbial communities from Arlington Agricultural Research Station in Wisconsin, United States - UWRJ-L208-509C-2 | ecosystem: Environmental > Terrestrial > Plant litter >... | reverse complement strand
CTCGGTGCCCTTCATCATCCTTATGATCCTGCTGATCCCGGTGACCAAGGCGATCACCGGGGTGAGCATCGGCATCCGCGGCGCCATCGTCCCCCTGGTCATCGGCGCGGCCCCCTTCCTTGCCCGCCTGGTGGAGACCGCGCTGCGCGAGGTCGATCGTGGCGTGATCGAGGCCAGCCAGGCCATGGGTGCGACCACCCGCCAGATCGTCACCCGCGTGCTCCTGCCCGAGGCCCGACCCGGCCTGATTGCCGGTGCCACGGTGACCGCGGTGGCCCTGGTCGGTTACACGGCCATGGGCGGCATCGTGGGCGCCGGCGGCCTCGGCGCGCTGGCCTATCAGTACGGCTATAACGGCTACAAACCCGATTACATGCTGGTCACCGTGGCCCTGCTGGTCGTCCTCGTGCAGATACTGCAATCGCTCGGCGATCGCCTGGTAACCCGCTACAGCCGTCGCTGAACGGCAGCGGGGCCGCCTTTGCATCCGGCGGTATGGACGTCTATGCTGGCGCACCGCAACATAAGCCACGGACGCCTCCATGAAGAAGTACCTGCTCCCCCTCGCCGCCGCCCTCGCCGTGCTCGTGGCAGGCTGTTCGCAGGGCGATGGCGGCAGCAAGGACGGCTCCGCCGAGGCGACGCTCACGATCGCGGCCACGCCCGTGCCGCACGCCGAGATCCTCAAGGAGATCAAGCCGCTGCTGGCCAAGCAGGGCGTGAACCTCGACATCAAGGTATTCACCGACTACGTGCAGCCGAACATGCAGGTCGCGCAGAAGCAGATCGACGTCAACTTCTTCCAGACCGAGCCCTACCTCGACGCGTTCAACAAGGAACGCGGCACCGACCTGGTCAAGGTCGTCGGCGTGCACATCGAGCCGTTCGGCGCGTACTCGCGCAAGTTCAAGTCCATCGACCAGCTGCCCGACGGCGCCAACGTCGTGATCCCGAACGATCCGAGCAACAACAGCCGCGCGCTGCTGTTGTTGGCCAAGCATGGCCTGATCACGCTGAAGAATCCCAACGACCGCCTGGCCACGCTCAAGGACGTCGCGACCAACCCGAAGAACCTCAAGTTCCGTGAGCTCGAGGCGGCGATGCTGCCGCGCGTGCTCGACGAAGTCGACCTTGCGCTGATCAACACCAACTACGCCCTCGCCGCCGGCATGAATCCGGTGAAGGACGCCCTGTTGATCGAAGACAAGGATTCGCCCTACGTGAACTTCCTCGTCTCGCGTCCGGACAACAAGGACGACCCGCGCGTGCAGAAACTCGCCGCCGCCCTCACCTCGCCCGAGGTGAAGGCGTTCATCGAGAAGAACTACGCCGGTGCGGTGTTGCCGGCGTTCTGAGCCGGCAGCCCGAACACCTTGCGCAGATAGGACACGTACTCCAGGTCGTCGCTCATGTTCTTGCCCGGTGAGTCGGACAGCTTCGCCACCGGCTGGCCGTTGCATCGGGTCATCTTGATCACGATGTTGAGCGGCGTCGGCCCGACGTCGTTGGTCAGGTTGGTGCCGACGCCGAAGGAAAGCTGGCAACGGCCTTCGAAGTGCGAGTACAGGTCCATGACCCGCGGAACGTCGAGGCCATCACTGAAAACGAGGGTCTTCGAACGCGGGTCGACGCGGTTATGCACGTAGTGCGCGAGGACCCTGTCGCCCCAGACGAAGGGATCGCCCGAGTCGTGCCGCGCACCATCGAACAGCTTGCAGAAGTACATGTCGAAGTCGCGAAGGAAGGCGTCGAGCCCGTAGACATCCGATAACGCGATGCCGAGATCGCCGCGGTATTCACGGGCCCAGGCTTCGAGCGCCGCGGTTTGCGAATCGCGCAAGCGCGGTCCCAGCGACTGGAAGGCCTGCAGGTATTCATGCGCCATGCTGCCGATCGGCACCAGGCCCTGGCGCATCGCGAACCATACGTTGCTGGTGCCGGCCAGGTGAGTACCCCATTCGGCCTTCATGATCTGCAGCGCTTCCTCGTGCCACGCACGCGAGAAACGGCGGCGGGTCCCGTAGTCCGCGATGCGTACGCGTTCGAAGCCCCTCGTGTCGCGCAGCAAAGCGATCTTGGCGCGCAGGCGCGCCCTGCCCTCGTCGAGATCGGCGTCGGGATGATTCGCCGCGAAATAGAGCTCGTTGACGATCGCTAGCAGCGGCACCTCGAACATGATCGTGTGCAGCCACGGACCGGTGATGACGATGTCGATCTCGCCGGCGTGCTCGGTCGACGGCGCAATCGTCACGTAGCGGGCATTGAGATGGAACAGGCCGAGGAAGTCGACGAAGTCGCTGTCGATGAAACGCAAGGTGCGCAGGTAGGCCAGTTCATCGTCCGCGAAACGCAGCGAGCAGAGATGGTCGAGTTCCTCGCGGATGCGCGTCACCAGCGGGACCAGATCCACCCCGGGCGTGCGACAACGGAAACGGTATTCCACCTGCGCCGCCGGGTACTGGTGCAGCACCACCTGCATCATCGTGAACTTGTAGAGGTCCGTATCGAGCAGCGACTGGATGATCATGCGCTGGCGCCCGTCACAGCGATCTGCTTGTTCACGGCATCGACGAACGGCTGCGTGCCGGGCCAGGCGGTGATCCGCCCGAGCTTCTTGCCACGGGGGAACAGGAAGAACGCCGGGATGCCATGGAGACCGAAGCGCGTACCCATCGTCGGATCGTCGTAGACGTTGTCATGCAGCCAGCGCACCTCGGGCCAGACGAAACGCTCACTGGTCAGCAGGATCTGGCGCTTGGCGATATCGCAGTTGGGGCAGTCACGGCCCCAGAGGAAAAGGATGGCGATGCGGTTGTCGTCCGTGGCGAGATCGCCGTCCAGATCCGCATTGACGACACGCGTCATCGGAAAGCGCTCGAAGAACTCGGGGACAGTGGTGTCGGCCATGGGGAAATCCGTGATCGGGTCGAGGTCCCGACATGGGGCCGCGCAGGCGATAATCCGAGGGTACCGCGACAAAGCGCTTGCGATTGACATCCTGAGGGCGCCGCGACACCTTGTCGCCTCGTCATGCCCTAAGGATCCCGCCGTGCGTCTGCTGACCGGATTACTGTTCGCCCTCTGCGCGACCCTGAGCCACGCCGCCACGCTGAGCGTGGATACAGGGCATGGCACGCGCACGCTGACGACCGAGCAGCTTCTCGCGCGCCCCGATGCACGCGATATCGCCGTGCCGGACGACGTCTCCTACCACCGCACCATGCGCTACCGCGCGGTGCCCATGAAAACCCTTCTGGAGGGCGTCGCTGCCGCCTCGCATCTGCAGTTCACGGCGAAGGACGGCTTCACAGCAGAGATTCCGGCAAGCCTCATCCTCGATGCGCATGGGGCCGAGGCGTGGCTGGCCGTCGAACCGACCGGCACATCCTGGCCTGTGCTTGGCGACGGCAAACCGAGTGCCGGGCCGTTCTACCTGGTCTGGCTGCATCCGGAAGCCGGTCACGTCGGCCCTGAGCAATGGCCCTATCAGGTCGCGACGATCAAGGTCCTCGGCGATCCGGCCTCGCGCTTCCCGGCCATGCAGCCCGCCGCCGACCTGCCGAAGGATGCGCCGGCGCGACGGGGTTTCGCCGTGTTCCAGCGCAACTGCATCACCTGCCACACGCTCAACGGGCAAGGCGACGCGAAGCTCGGTCCCGACCTCAACATTCCGCACAGCCCCACCGAGTATCTGCGCGACGATATGCTGCGCACCCTGGTCCGTAACCCGCAGGACCTGCGCCACTGGCCGCAGGCGAAGATGCCCGGCTTCGACCGGCAAACCCTCTCGGATGCCGACCTAGACGACCTCGTCGCCTACCTCAAGCACATGGCGACGCGAAAATCCCGCTAACGCTGACCTGCCTTGGTCGGGGGCCTTTGTGGGAGCCGCTTCAGCGGCGATAGGGTGCTTGCGACAACCTGGCCCGCTGCCGCGGGATCGCCGATGAATCGGCTCCCACAGGGGATAGCGTCGGCTCCTACCGGGCGAGGGCCTTCAGTTGTCGGGTGCGTTCGTCCGGCGCCAGCTTTGCCAACGCTGCCACCTTCGCAAAAAACACCGGCCACGCCCGTCCCGACTGCTCGAATAGCATCGCGAACGACGAAGTCCACGTGTCGTAAAGCCCGAACGGCAATAGCGAGGCGTTGTTCAACGGCCGCGCCATCCAGCGGTCGTAGCGATGATCGCCACCGGCTTCGCCCGCACGCCACGCCAGATACCGTCCGCGAAAATCCTCGAACTCCTCGGCCTTGGCGACGCGTTTCGCGTCGTCCGTCCAGGGCTCCGCATAAATCGCCTTGAGCCGGTTGCGTAGCGCCAGGACCTGGCTGGTGAACGCATGGTCCAGCGCATCGCCCTTCTCGTCGGGCGGTGGCAACTGCCTTGCCTGCCGCCACTCGCGCACACCTTCCTGCTCCACGAAGCTCGCATAGGATTCGTTGAACGACGAGTCGTCCTTGACGTAGATTTTCTGGTGCGCCAGTTCGTGGAAGATCGTGCCGACGAGCTCGTCATCGTCCCAACGCATCATGCTGCTGAGGATGGGATCGGCGAACCAGCCGAGCGTCGAGTACGCCGGCACTTCGCCAAGCGCGACATCGTGGCCGAGCGCCCGCTCACGGGCCGCTTCGCGATCAGCGAGATCCTTGCGAAAGAACCCGCGATACGCCACGCAGCCCGCAATCGGAAAACAGTGTGTCACGGCGGCCACCGAAAGCTCGGGCGTAGCGAACACGTTCCACGCCACCCACGGCCGATCCAGCTGCACGTAATAGGTGTAGCTGCGGTTATCCGGCAGATCGAGCCGGGCCGAGGCGAAGTGACGCGCCTCCAGCGCGAGCTCCAGTCGCTGGCGGGTCGTGTCCGGGGTTTTCGGATCGGCCACGACCTTGTCGATGGAGCGGCGTTGCGTGAGCAACGCCGCCTGGCCATGGGTCACGTGTGCGTAATAGCCGAGCGAGCGGCAACCGGCAAGGACGGTGATCAGGGCGAGCAGGACATAGCGCATGCCTGCATTGTGCCTGCATCGCGTGCCCTGTCCCTCCTCAGTCGTTCGAGCCGCCCGTCATCGACTGCAAGACACCGTCGCGACGGATCAGTCCGTGCATCAGGGCGGCCCCCATGTGCGCGAGGAACGTCAGGAAGAACAACCACGCGAGATACCGGTGCGCTTCCCGCAACCACGCATACAAGGCCGGACCGGCCGGCAGGATCGGCGGCAGCTGGAAGCCGGACCAGAGCGTCACCGGGAAGTTGCCCGCCGAAAGCATGCCCCAGCCGATCAGGGGCATGAGGATCATCAGGCCGTAAAGCATCCAGTGCGAACCGTGCGCGGCGAGCTTCTGCCACTCGGGCATGTCCGCCGGCAGCGGCGGCGCCTTGTGCGTGAGGCGGAAGCCGAGACGGATCAGGGCGAGAATGAAGATCGTGATGCCCAACGGCCGATGGATGGACAGCAGCCATGCGTGCTTCGCCTCGACGCTGGTGACCATGCCCGCACCCACGAACAGCATCGTGAGGACCATGATCGACATCAGCCAGTGCAAGGCACGGGCGAAGGGGTGGAACGTGTCGACGCGGCTCATCGCTGATCCTCCTTCGGGTGGGCGGTACCGGGGAGATGCCCCTCCTCACCGGTGCGGCGCAGATAGGACACCGCATAGGCCGCCGAACGGGCGACGATGATGGGGTCTCCCGAGATCTCGATACCGTGCGGCAGGATCGTCGGATCGTAGTTGACGTCGCGGCAGGGGCCATTCGCCTGCGGCTGCGCGCTGTCGATGACGACCACACCCGCGTCGATCGTCTGCCGGTCGTCCGGCCACGCCTTCGTGGCGTCGTCGACCGGATCGCCAGGCGCGGCGAGGATCATCTGCAGGTGCCAGCGCACGGGCCCCTGGGCCAGGCGCCGGGTCAGGTCGGCCTCGAGGTAGTCGGTGTCGCCGGCTGCGGGCCCACCGTCGCCGGCGGCCGGTGTTTCGGGCACGACCTTCCAGCGGACGGCATGACGCTCGCCGTTCGCGTCGCGGAGGTAGAACGCGTTGATGCTCTGGTAGGTCTCATCGACGTAGCTTGCGGCCGGCTTGGCCGTCTTGATCCAGCCAAGGAAGGGACCGGTTTCCGGATGGCTCATGAAGAAAGCCTTGGCCTTCTCCGGATTCGGCTTGCCGGTGGCCGGATCCGGACTGGTCGCCTTGGTCAGGTCGAAGAACGCCTGGGGCGTGGAGACCGGAAACACCGGCATGGCATTCATCCCGGTACGCCACTGCTCACCGTCGGCAAGATCGAAACGCAGGGCAAAGCTGCGGATCGGCACGCTGCTGTCGGCGGCGTACGGATTGCCGCCCGGAAGCGCGAGGCGTCCGACCACCGGCGTATTCCCGTTGGCGAACAAGGGCGACGACGAATACTTGGCCAGTGCACCACTGGGCTCGAAGTGGCCGCCGACGCAAATGCCCTTGGCATGGTTCCGGCGAAACCCCGGATGTTCGCCGCCACTGGCCTGTAACGCATCGACGATGCGTTTCGGGGTAAGGCGTGCCGGTGTCAGCCAGCCGCCCACATAAGCAAAAGCGGCGGCAACGGCTACGACAACAAGGCCTATCAGTGCCCAGCGCCCGGCCACGTTGGCCGGCGGGGGTCGCTTCTTGGGTTCTTGCATGGTCCTGCTCCTTCTCGCGGGATCGCGTTTCCAGTGTGGGACGTACGTCCACGACTTTTATTCCATTCCGCGGGAATATTTCCTCCCGAACGGCGTCTGATAGTGATGGACCGTCATGGAACGCCCAGGTGAAGAGGCCCGGCATGCCCGATCCGCGAATCGATGAAGCCCTCAGACCGATGCTGCCGCGTTTGCGGCGCTTCGCGCTGTGGCTTGCTCGCGACCCCTTCGTAGCGGACGACCTGGTTCAGTCGACGGTCGAGCGCGCCCTCTCGAAATGGGCGTCCCGCCGTGAAGACGAGAGTCTGCGCGCCTGGCTGTTTGCGATCTTGTACCGCCTGTTCCTGGATGGAAAGCGCCGCGCCACCCGCTATGCCCGGTTCCTCGGCAGCCTGCAGGAGGACGAGCCGACCTGGCCCTCGGCCGAACGTGTGGCCATCGCCAACTCCACCCTCGCCGCCTTCGCCAGCCTGCCGGTGGAACAGCGCAGCCTGTTGCTGTGGATCACGGTCGAGGGCATGAGTTACCAGGAAGTGGCCGACATTCTCGAGATCCCCATCGGCACCGTCATGTCCCGTCTCTCCCGCGCGCGCCGCGCCCTGCGCCTGCTCGGCGAGGGCGGTAGCACCGAAGCCCCTCCCCTGCGACTGCTGAAATGAATACCACGCCTCCCAGCGAACACGACATCCACGCCTATGTCGACGGCCACCTCGACGGTGAGCGTCGCGGTGAAGTGGAGCGCTACCTCAGCCGCCACGCCGAGCACGCGGAAGAGGTCCACGCGTGGCGCCAGGATGCCCAGCAGCTGCGCACCCTGCTGGCCGGAGACCTTGGGACGGCGCCCGCGCTGGAGGCTGCCCTGGACCCGGTCGTCATCCGCCACCGCCGCCACCGTCGTCGCGTAAGCCGGGCCGCCATGGCCGCCGGCCTGGTCCTGTGCCTGGCCTTGGGCGGTATCGGCGGCTGGGCCGCACGCGGCATGGGCACCGGCGGCATCGCGCCGATGGCGGACGCCATGCAGGCCTACCAGCTGCTTGCCGTCGATCACGGTGTGGGCATGGACATCACCACCGGCAACGAAGGCGATCTGCGCGCGTGGCTGGCGGGCCGTGTCGGTGCCACCGTGCACCTGCCCGACCTCGCCGATGCCGGCTTCCGCCCCATGGGCGGCCGGCTGTTCGCCACCGACCAGGGACCGGCGGCGATGGTCCTCTACGACGACGGTAACGGGCATACGGTGAGTTTCTACGTGCGGCCGCCGGGCGCGGCCAGGCGTCTGCTACCCCGAGGCGAGCGCGAGGACAACGGCCTGCTGGCGAATTACTGGTCCGACGGCTGGCATAACTACGCCGTGGTCGCGCTGGCCGACGCGGCCGGCCGGGCTGCTGCGCAGCGCGTGGTCACAAAAGCCATCTGAGCGTCGCCTGTGCTGTGGTAGGAGCCGATTCATCGGCGATCCCGCGGCAGCGGGCCAGGTCACGGCAAGCACCCATTCGCCGATGAATCGGCTCCTACCCGGAAACCGGCCAGCTTTCAGCGCTCGTGCAATTCGCCCGAGTGCAGTTCCAGTGTCCGGTCCATGCGACCGGCCAGGCGCGTATCGTGCGTCACCAGCACGAAGCTCGTGCCGATCTCGTGGTTGAGCTCGACCATCAGCTCGTACACCGCCGCTGCGTTCGCTTCGTCGAGGTTGCCCGTCGGCTCATCGCCGAGCACGCAGGCCGGGCGTGTCACCAGTGCACGCGCCACGGCGCAGCGTTGACGCTCGCCACCCGACATCTCGGCCGGGCGATGGCGCAGCCGGGCACTCAAGCCGACGCGATCGAGCAAGGCCGTCGCCTCTTTCTGCGCCTGCGCGATGGAAACGCCGCGAATGAGCAGCGGCATGCACACGTTCTCCAGGGCGGTGAACTCGGGCAGCAGATGGTGGAACTGGTAGATGAAGCCGAGCGAGCGATTGCGCTCGCGACCGCGCTCGGCATCCGACAACTCGGACAGCACGCGACCGTTGACCTCGACCTTGCCGGCCGTCAGCGTGTCCAAGCCACCGATGATATGCAGGAGGGTGGACTTGCCCGAGCCGGACGCGCCGACGATCGACATGGTCTCACCGCGACGCAGGGCGAAATTCACGTTCGAAAGCACGCCTGTACGCAGGTCGCCTTCTTCGTAGACCTTGGCGACGCCCGTGGCGCGCAGGACGATATCGTCGTTCGTCTTATTCATAACGGAGCGCCTGGGCGGGCTGCGTGCGCGAGGCACGCCACGCCGGATACAGCGTAGCCAGCAGGGAGAAGATGAACGTCACCAGCACCACCCAGCCCACGTCGGACCACAGTAGCTGGCTCGGCAATTCACTGATGTAGTAGACGTCCGGCGAGAGGAAGGTCTGCCCGGTGACGTGCTCGATCCACTTCACGATGGCCGGCAGGTTGAACGAAAGCAGCCCGCCCAGCAGCACGCCGAAGCCGATACCGACCACGCCGACCAGGATGCCCTGGACCATGAACATGCCCATGATGCTGCGCGGGGTGGAACCCAGCGTGCGCAGGATCGCGATATCGGCCTGCTTGTCGGTCACCAGCATCATCAGCATGGAAATGAGGTTGATCACAGCGACCAGGATGATCAGCGACAGGATGACGAACATCACCGTCTTCTCCATGTCGATCGCACGGAAGAAGTTGGCGTGCGTGTCCATCCAGGTCTCGACGCGATAGGCCTGGCCCAGCTTGTTCACCAGTTGCTGCGCGACCGGCCATGCCTGGCGCATGTCGTCGAGCTTGATGCGGATGCCGGTCGGTCCCTCGAGGCCATTGAGACGTTCGGCGTCGGGCATGGAGACCAGCGCGAGGTTCGCGTCGTACTCCTGCATGCCCAGCTCGAAGATACCGCTCACCGTGAAGCTGCGCAGCTTCGGCACCGCACCCATGGGGGTGGCCGTGAACTGCGGCACGACGACGGTGAGCTTGTCGCCCACGTTCACACCCAGCGTGAGGGCCAGCTCGCGACCCAGGATGATCTTCCAGCTGCGGTCCGTGAGATCGGACATCTTGCCTTCGACCATGTGCTTGTCGAGGTCGGAGACATTCGGCTCCATCGACGGCACCACGCCGCGGATCAGCGCACCGCTGGGGCGCTTGGCCTGCAGGAAGGCCTGGGTTTCGACGTACGGCGCGGCGCCGAGCACGTGCTTGGTGCCCTCGGCCGTTTTCACCGCGGTCTGCCAGTTCTGCACGGTATCGTCGATACCGGACACGGTGACGTGCGACACGGCGCCGAGAATGCGCGTGCGCAGTTCGCTGTCGAAACCGTTCATCACCGACATCACGGTGATCAGCGCCGTGACGCTGATCGCGATGCAGACGATCGACACCGTGGAGATGAAGGAGATGAACTGGTTGCGACGCTTGGCGCGCGTGTAGCGCAGTCCGATGAAGAGTTCGAGGGGTCTGAACATACCTGTCGATCGCAGCCTGTAAGAAGGGAGCCGCCACGAAAGGCATGCACCGCGCGGCAGAGTGCCCGATGCCGCCGGTTCCGGCAAGCTGGCGGCCTCAGTGCGCCGCCGGGAGCCTGGCCCTGAGGACGCGCAAGTGGCCCGCATCGGTGTTATCGGGAAGCAGGGCCACGTGCCCTGCCCGGCCGTCCCAGCGAAAATGCAGGAAGACCGAGGTTCCGACCACGCGCCAGGCCACGAGTTCGGCCGGATACGTGCGTCCCGAGCGTTCCCTGACCGTCCAGAGACCGTCGAACGCCCAATCCAGTCGATCCAGGACCGGCCTGCGACCATGCGCCGCACGCGCAAACCCGACGGCGGCGATGAGGCCGGCCAGGGCCCAGCGGGCGATCCAGGGGAGCGAGGTAAACAAGGGGGCGACCGTCGCGAGCGCGACGACCAGTAACACGAAACGGCTCAAACGAGCCGAAGGCCTGACCTCAAAGCTGATGCCGTGCGCGGATCTCATCGATGATCGCCTGCCAGTCGTCGCGAGGGGCGGTGGCATGACCCATCACCCAGTCCCAGAGATCGGGATCCTGCACGTCCAGCAGTTCATCGAATGCCATCCGCTTCGCCTCATCGGCGTCGGCGTAGCGCTCGTCCAGCCAGCCACCAAACAGGCGATCGAGCTCGCGCGTACCCCGGCGGGTACGCCAACGCAGTCGCTTGAGGCGGGCTTCTTCCATAGCGTAAGGCTCTAAAACGCTCATTGTAGGAGCCGATGAATCGGCTCCTACCTGTTCTTATCAGGCCGAGCGACGCTGCACGATCAGCTTCTTGATCTCCGCGATCGCCTTGGCCGGGTTGAGACCCTTCGGGCAGGTGCGCGCGCAGTTCATGATCGTGTGGCAACGGTAGAGCTTGAACGGGTCTTCCAGATCGTCCAGGCGGTTGCCGGTGTCTTCGTCGCGGCTGTCGACGATCCAGCGGTAAGCCTGCAGGAGGATCGCCGGACCGAGGTAGCGGTCGCCGTTCCACCAGTAGCTCGGGCACGAGGTGGAGCAGCACGCGCAGAGGATGCACTCGTAGAGACCGTCGAGCTTCTTGCGGTCTTCCGGCGACTGCAGGCGCTCCTTGTCGGCCGGCGCCGGGCTCTGCGTGCGCATCCACGGCTTGATCGACGCGAACTGGGCGTAGAAGTGCGTGAGGTCGGGCACCAGGTCCTTCACCACCGGCATATGCGGCAGCGGGTAGATGGCGACCGTCCCACTGCTGCACTCGTCGATCGCACGGGTGCAGGCCAGGGTGTTCGTGCCGTCGATGTTCATCGCGCACGATCCGCAGATGCCTTCACGGCACGAGCGGCGCAGCGAGAGCGTCGAGTCGATCTCGTTCTTGATCTTCAGCAGGGCGTCGAGAACCATCGGGCCGCACGTATCGAGATCCACTTCGTACGTGTCGGTGCGCGGGTTCTGGCCGTCGTCCGGCGTCCAGCGATAGACCTTGAAGGTGCGCACGTTCTTCGCGCCCTTCGCCGGGAAATGCTTGCCGGCCTGGATCTTGGAATTCTTGGGTAGCGTGAACTCTGCCACGATTGCCTCTCCGGTCCGGTATCAGTAAACGCGCTTTTTCGGCGGTACGACTTCAACGTCGTCCGTCAGGGTGTACATATGCACCGGGCGGAAGTCGAAGCTGGACTTGCCTGCTTCGTCGATCCACACCAGCGTGTGCTTCTGCCAGTCGTGGTCGTCGCGATCCGGGAAATCTTCGCGGGCATGCGCGCCGCGGCTTTCCGGGCGCTGTTCCGCCGAATGCATCGTGGCCACCGCCTGCGCGAGCAGGTTGGACAGTTCCAGCGTTTCGATCAGGTCGGAGTTCCAGACCATCGAGCGATCGCTGACCTTGACCTGGGCGAACGAGGAGTAGACCTCGGAGATCTTCGCCTTGCCTTCCTTCAGCGTCTCGCCCGTGCGGAACACCGCCGCGTCCGACTGCATCGTCATCTGCATTTCAGCGCGGATGTCGGCGGTCGGCTTGCTGCCATCGGCGTGACGCAGGGCGTCGAAGCGCGCGAGGATCTTGTCCAGCGCATTGGCCGGGAGATCCTTGTGCGGCGTGCCCGTGGTGATCAGCTCGGCGCAACGATGCGACACGGCGCGACCGAAGACGACCAGGTCGAGCAGCGAGTTCGAGCCCAGGCGGTTGGCACCGTGGACCGACACGCAGGCCGCTTCGCCGATGGCGAACAGGCCCGGCACGATCGAATCCGGATCGTCGTCGCGCTTGGTCACGACTTCGCCGTGATAGTTGGTCGGGATGCCGCCCATGTTGTAGTGGACGGTCGGCAGGACCGGGATCGGCTCCTTGGTCACGTCGACGCCGGCGAAGATGCGTGCCGACTCTGCGATACCCGGGAGACGCTCGTTGATGACCTCGGGACCGAGGTGCATCAGGTTGAGGTGGATGTGGTCCTTCTTCGGGCCCACACCGCGACCTTCGCGAATCTCGATGGTCATCGCGCGGCTCACGACGTCGCGCGAGGCGAGGTCCTTCGCGTTCGGCGCGTAACGCTCCATGAAGCGCTCACCCTCGGAGTTGGTCAGGTAGCCACCTTCGCCGCGGACACCCTCGGTGATCAGGCAACCCGCGCCGTAGATGCCGGTCGGGTGGAACTGCACGAACTCCATGTCCTGCAGCGGCAGGCCGGAGCGCAGCACCATGCCGCCACCGTCGCCCGTGCAGGTATGCGCCGAGGTGGCGCTGAAGTAGGCACGGCCGTAGCCGCCCGTCGCCATGACCACGGCGTGGCCACGGAACAGGTGCAGGGTGCCTTCGTTCATGTCGAGGGCGAGCACGCCCACGCACTTGCCGTCCTCGAACACGAGGTCGATGGCGAAGTACTCGATGAAGAACGTGGCGTCGTGCGCCAGGGCCTGCTGGTAGAGCGTATGCAGGATGGCGTGACCGGTACGGTCGGCCGCGGCGCAGGTGCGCTGCGCGGTGCCCTGGCCGTAATGCGTGGTCATGCCGCCGAACGGACGCTGGTAGATCTTGCCTTCCTCGGTACGCGAGAACGGCACGCCGTAGTGTTCCAGCTCGATGATGGCCGGAATGGCCTCACGACACATGTATTCGATCGCGTCCTGGTCGCCGAGCCAGTCGGAACCCTTGATCGTGTCGTAGAAGTGATAGCGCCAGTCGTCTTCGCCCATGTTGCCGAGCGCGGCGGAAATACCACCCTGCGCAGCCACCGTATGCGAACGGGTCGGGAAGACCTTGGTGATGCACGCGGCCTTGAGGCCCTTCTCGGCCAGGCCGAACGTGGCACGCAGGCCCGCGCCACCGGCGCCGACCACGATCACGTCGTACTTGTGTTGTTGAATCTTATAGGATTCCATCGATCAGCTTCCGAGCGCGATGCGCAGCACGGCCAGCACGCCCATGAGCGCGGCGAGTACGGCGATGAACTTGATGAGCACCAGCGAAGCCACTTCGAGCCAGCGGGTGTGGACGTAGTCTTCGATCACCACCTGCAGGCCGAGCACGGCGTGCTTGAACACGGTGATGATGAGAGCGATGAGCAGCACCGCGTTCCAGGGCTTCGCGATGGTCGCGCGGGCCGTGGCGTAATCGGTGTGCATCAGGCCGAGCACGGTGATGACGAACCACAGGGTCAGGAAGACCAGGGCGAGCGCCGTGATGCGCTGGGTCATCCAGTGGCCAACGCCTTCCTTCGCCGAGCCCAGGCCGCGTGCGCGGGCGAGCGGGTTACGCAGGTCCTTGCTCATGCGTGGCCTCCGGTCAGTACATAGGCCCAGACGGCGACCGTGAGCACGATGGAGACGATGATCGCCATCCAGCTCGAACGGACGAACGACTCGATCGCGTAACCCTTGCCGGTGTCCTGGACCAGGTGACGGATGCCGTTGCACAGGTGATAGAAGAAGGCCAGGGTCCAGCCGATCATGACGATCGTGCCGAGGAGGCTGGTGGCGCAGGCGGTAAAGGTCGCGAAGGCGTCCTGACCGGCAGCGAGGGCAGCGAGGCCCCATACGATGAGCAGGCTACCGACGGCGAGGATGATGCCGGTGGCACGATGCAGGATGGAGGAAGCCATCTGCACTTGCCACTTGTAGACCTGGAGATGCGGTGAGAGCGGTCGTCCCGTTTGTGCCATGGCGGCTATCCTGGATTGGAATCGCTGATGCCCGACGGTCTTCCTCGCCTTCCGATCTTCAGAAGTCGATGCAGCGTCCGTTCTTTTCCCAGTCGCCGTAACGCGTTGGGTCCAATGGCGCTTTCTCGACCCCTGGCGCGCCGTTCGTGGGGACGAGCGGCGTGACGAGCGGTTTCGCCGGAGCGGAATCGTTCGCGTCTTTGGGTTCGGAGGAATTGTCGGACATGGTTATAAAGCCCTAAAAGCGTAATACCTGTGCCCCGGCAGCACAACCTTCACGATCATGAAGAGGGTTGGTTTGACCTTGGGCCGACCGTATATCTTACGCCTCCGCCCTGCCTTGCGCCTCCCCATGCCGAGCCGTACCACTCGCAGCATCACCCTGACCGGCCCCGACGCGGCCTCCTTCGCCAATGCCCAGTTCAGCAGCGACGTCCTCGCCCTGGCTCCCGGCCGGTGGCAGTGGAGCGGCTGGCTCGACCCCAAGGGCCGGGTCCGCGCGTTGCTTCAGGTTGCCCGCCCCGATGACGAGCGCTTCGTCGTGATGCCCCGTGGCGGCGACAGCGAAGCGATCGCCAACGACCTGCGTCGTTTCGTTTTTCGATCCAAGGTAAAGATCGTCGTGTCCGACGTGCTCCATACGAGCGACGGCGATGCACTCGATGATGCACATGCAAGCGAAGATGCAAGTGGTGCGATCAGTTTCGGCGAAGGCGACGCATCGCTGCGTTACAGCAACGCGACGCATGCAACCGGCGACGCATGGCACGCACGACACATCGAGAAAGGTTACGCGTGGTTGCCCGATGCGACGATCGACACGTTGTTACCGCCCGCACTCTCGATGGAGCGCCTGAGTGCCGTCTCATTCACTAAAGGTTGTTTCCCCGGCCAGGAAATCGCGGCGCGCTTGCATCATCTGGGCGGTCACAAGAAGCATCTGCATGTCGTTGCAAGCGAGCGCGCACTCGTTGAAGGAGATTCACTGCGCGTTGACGGCAAAGCTGTCGGCATCGTGCTGATGTGCAACACATCATCAACGAGGCCTATATCGCTTGTCGTACTGGATGATGCGGCCGTCCAGGCGGACACTCTTGAAATCGAAGGCATGCGTCTGCACATCGTTTCGACGTTCGAGGCATGAGTTCTTGCAAGCATGTTCGTAAAATAACGTTTCACGGTGTGTGTGAGTAAAAGCTGAACCGTACCGCGCACGCACTTGCCAAATTTGCATCCCGCTACTAGGCTCCGCCGATCCATTTCAGTGTCCGTGGTGTTGCGCCACGGTTACACCCGCGACGATCCGTCGATGATGACGGTTCTGGCGCGACCCGGTTAAATCACCGGAGCACGAAACGCGCGCACGTTCTCACTGCGCGTCGTAAGCCGACGGAGCCGCCGCCCATTGCGCGATGCCGCTCCCTTTCGGTGCACCCCCATTACCGGACGGCTCCGGACAGCCGTTTAGTACAGTCACAGTGTGTGACGCCCGACTCGTTCGCCTAACAGATTCACAGCGAATGTCCTCGGTTGGTCCAGGTAGTAACGGCCTGCCCGCCCGTCTACCGCTCATACGTCCCCCATGGCTCTTTCCAAAGAATGCCGCAAGTGACGGAAAAGCTCGTTGGAGGCAGATACACATGAAACTTTCCGCTTTGCTATGGATGGCGTCCGTCCTTCCTAGCCACCTCGCTGACCAGACGTGCCTGGCAACGACGGTTTATCTCGAAGCACGCAGCGAACCCACCATCGGCCAGTACGCCGTGGCGGAAGTCGCCCTACGGCGCCGCGATCGCGGCATGGGCGGCGATAAGGTGTGTGCAGTCGTCTCGGCGCCACGCCAGTTTGCAATCACGACGACACCGAAGGATTTCGAGATCACCGATCTCGTATCGTGGACCAAGGCGTGGAAAATCGCCGGCGACTCGCTGAACAACTGGAGCCTGCCAAAGAGCGAACGCCTGGTTTATGTTCCACAGGCCGATCATTTCGCGACCGTAGCCGTCGCGCCGAGCTGGTCCGCCAGCCGCATCGTTCGCAAGATCGGTGACCACGCTTTCTACGCCGTCAACTGACGTAAGCGAAGGAAAGCGCGGGGAGAAGGAATCCAGGCGGGCAGCTTGGGATTCCCGGGAAAAGGGGCCCTCGGACGAGGGCTTTTTTTTGCCCTTTTTTCAGACCCAACCCCGACTAATGCAGCGCTCTTTGTAGGAGCCGATTCATCGGCGAAAGGCCCTCGCCCCCCATGCATGCGAATAGTCCCACAAAAAAGGCCAGCTACGTAGCTGGCCTTTTTTTTAGACGTCTAGACGTCCGATAAAAGCGTTCGCCGATGAATCGGCTCCTACAAAATCCAAGACTACCTGCGGTAGACGTGATCGCCCTGGATGACAACGTAGTCACCGCGACGCAGCTGCGGATCTTCCCGCTGCGTCACCGTCGCCACGCGTCCGTCGTCCAGGCGGATACGCACCCGGAACGCTACCTCGTCCGCACCGTTGCGCTTGCCCACGGCATTGCCGACGAAGCCACCGGCCACGGCACCGCCGACGGTCGCGGCGGTACGGCCGTCACCGTGACCCACCGTATTACCCAGCAGGCCGCCCGCCACCGCACCGATCACGGCACCCAGTGGCGACGAGTCGCGCTGCGTGTAGACCTGCTCCACATCACTTACCGTGCCGCACTGGTCGCAGCCCCGCGGCGGGCCCGAATAGACCACACGATCCTCGTGATAAACGCGTCGCGGAGGCTCATAGCACGCCGTCAACGATAAGGTAGCGACAGCGGCGGCGATGAGGCCGGACTTACGGACGAAGTTGTGCATGGGTGACGTCCTGAGGGATGGGGGTGATCAACGTGCGTCGGAAACGACGGAAACGCCTTCCTGGACCTCGACGCGGTCGCCCGGATCGTGATCCATGCGTACCGAGCGGGTCACGCCGTTGTACTCGTAGCGAACGTCATAGGCGACGACCTTGTCGCCGCTGGTGCCCTGCACGGTCTCGCACTTGCGTACCGTGCTGGTGGTCGTATTCGACTCCTGACGGTTCTGCTGGATCTCATGGCCGGCATAGCCGCCGCCTACCGCACCCGCCACCGTGGCGAGCGTACGGCCCTTGCCGTGGCCGATCTGGTTACCCAGCAGGCCGCCCGCCACCGCGCCGATGGCCGTACCGGCGATCTGGTGCTGGTCCTTGACCGGCACATGGCGGGTCACCACCTCGTCGTGGCACTGGCGCTGTGCGGCGGAAGCCGCCTCACGTACCGGATCCACGCTGACCACGCGGCCGTACTTCGGGCCCGCCGGCTCCGGCGGCGGTGCGGCGGCAGCGTTGAGCGCGGCGGTGCCGGGGCTCTGGGCATTGGCCACATCGGCGTTCGCATCGCGATTGCAGGCGGAAAGGCTCAATACCAGCGCCGCGCCCAAACTCGCATTCAGGACGGAAATCTTCAACCTGCTCATAACCCTACTCTCCTAACAAAGGTCGGCGACTCGATGGCGCGACAGCACCATCACCCGGAAGTCGCCTCGGTTCACATTTGACAGTCGTTAAACTGAACGACGCCTTAGACTCAAGCCTACAACCCCACCGGCCGCTGACTGACATGCTCGAT
>Ga0247742_10001278_pt1 | contig 17903 bp, 22 predicted proteins | sample UWRJL208509C2_FD_180944 | JGI IMG/M metagenome (GOLD analysis project Ga0247742, IMG submission 180944) | Plant litter microbial communities from Arlington Agricultural Research Station in Wisconsin, United States - UWRJ-L208-509C-2 | ecosystem: Environmental > Terrestrial > Plant litter >... | reverse complement strand
TCGCCAAGTATGATGCCCCAGGCTTTGAGGGTTTCAGCCCTGTCAAAGATTATTTTCAGGACCACGATTACCGGTATCGATAAAAACATTCCGGGGATACCCCAAACCATCTCGCCGATGATCCCCACCCAAAACTGTTATCAGCGCATTGATCCGGACCTTAGAACCCACAATTAATGGCAATAATATATTACTGTCTATCAGGTGCGTGATTACCAGCGTGATGATGACTTAAATAACGGTTATTTGTTCCGGTGAAGTAGCGAAAGTTACCGTAGCGCTCAAAACCAGGGCCGTAAATATCCCGATATAAGGAATAATGTTGAACAAGCCGGTGATCAGCCCTAATAATATAGCATACTTGACCCCCAGGATCATAAAGGTACCTCTGACCACAATCGCGACTATCACCATTTCAATCAGCAGGCCGGTAATATATTAATTACAGTTTAGGGCGTCAATTGTTTTGACATTGTTTGCCAAATAAGCATCTGCGGTGATTGTCTTGATCTTAATGCCCTTATGTTAAAAGGACAAGGAATGTGTTAGCGGAAACGCAAGCAACTGTTAAACTTAGCGTTAGGAATTTAAAAAGAGTGTCAGGCAAATTCATTATTTGCAAAATCTACGGCTAATATTTCTCATTCTGACTGACTTAGAAAGATAGCATACATCTTATAAAGATAAAATTGTGCGCTGGTTTCCAGGCCTTAAGTGCCAGTTACGAGCGTAATGCAAATAGCATATGCCTACTCGTGATTTGCTGCTGTGTGATGTTCAGGCGATAAAGCCACCAAAAGGTGTATTCCGGATGGAAATATTGCCCCGAATGTGGTGATAAACGGCTCTAAGCTTTACTGTTTCCGGCCTAAAAAAACCAATGATTTTTCCAGGGGCTGACTCTATGAACCTATTGGTGTTGACGTGTATTAATTTCATAGCTTAACATATGCGAATGCCGTGCCATCTTTTATGAATTGGAAATTATTTTTTTTTTGCAAACCGAGATTGGTTGTGACTCAGCATAGAAAGGTATCCCTATACTTATTTCTCAGGACTTTAGCTCTCTTCGATTACGACACATTTTTCTCAAAGGAATAAGATAAAAATAATATTTTTCGTTTGTCTAAACATTTTGAGTCGCGATTCATTTATTACCTGGGTTTTCCCATTTAAGGGAGTAGCACAAAAAAACATGTCGAAAAAAATAATGGTCATTGACGATGATACAGATATACTTCATTCCATCAGCATGGTGCTTACTCTTCATGACTTTTGTGTCGTAGAATTGGATGGCTCAGAGAATATTGTTGGAGCCATCCGGCTACATTCTCCGGACCTCGTGTTAACAGATTACATGATGCCGAAACTCAATGGTGGGCAGATTTGCAAGATGATTAAGCAGGACCCGCTTACAGCAGATCTCCCGGTGATTTTGATGTCAGCCTATCATAAGCTCGCTATGTCGGTAGCAGGATTCGGCTATGACGCTTATTTGTCAAAGCCTTTCGACAATGATAAGCTTGTTCAAACGATCAATAAACTGTTGGACAGTTCAACCTAATGCCTTACATTCATTCTTCGGCAATTGGAATAGTCTTCAGAAATAAGAATGCGGGAATGCCGGCATCCCCAACAAACGGTCGTATTTCCACTTGCCACCAGCGTTCGATTATTTCGCCAGGATCTTCAGATTGGATATCATATCTAAATGGCTGGGTGGCCGCAAATTCATTTTTTTCGACGGCATCGGTTAAGGTCTTCAGCAAGAGCTCGTAACCGTCACTTCCTGCTCGCGCAGGATCAAAAGCCTCCCAGAGATACCAACCGATCACGTCTCTGTATCTTGTATAAGTCGCATGTTTATAAGCATCGTTATAAGCGACTATGGTGAAATTAGGGACATCCGCCTGAATGATGACGCGTGGTTCTGCTGCATCTAAAAACCGTTTGAATACCGGATCATCTGTCTTCATCTTGGAGTTTAAGCTAACTCAACAAACCAAACCGGCATTTAGTTTGCCATTTCTGAAATGCCAAATTAATCAAACATGCGGCGGTTTGGAAGGGGAGGATTTACCGTATTAGCAGGACCACTGCTGCTTGTGCCAGCGGTTTAACGCTGCCCATCTACAAATTGCTGCGGCAGGTTTTTGCTATGACCAGCCCTGGAAAAAAGAGAAAATTGTTCTATTAATACTCTTTCTCGATGATGATTTTTAAAGTCTCCTTCAAGCAGGGATTGCTTTGCAAAAATGCGGTACGCTGCTGCCCGGTCAGATTGCCGTTTAGCCAGGTCTTTACTTCGCCCCGCTCTAATATGGCCGGCATCCGGTCATGGATCTCGGCCATGGCCCGGTTTGGCGGCATGGTGATCATCAAACAGGTGGGCAGCAAAACGTTCGTATCGACATCCAACCAGATATCCCATAAGCCAGCAATGTAAAACGGCTTGCCATCGGCGCGTTCGATGCGGTAAGATTTCTTTTGATCTTTGTTATACTCGAAAAAAGCCTGGATACGAATCACGCAGTGTTTTTTGCCGAGTTGATTGCGCCAAACGGTATGCAGGTTCTCGATCTTAGCATGCTTATGTTTCGCATGGATGTTCTCGTCATCTGCTGTCAGTAACCCCCAGCGGTACTGCTGTACTTTATCGGGCAAAGCATCTGTTACTACCGTTAACATACTTCCGGGATTTCCGCCGGCATTTGGTTTGGGCTTAAATTGCCGGCCATCCCGACCGGTAATTAAAATATCTTTTTGTTCGCCTACTAAAACTCTTCCACACATAGTAAATGATAAACGTCTAAATATGCTAAATATTTTAGCAATTAATATAATTTGTTAATCCAACTGATATCCAGCCAAAATTTGTAATGCCCATCCGTTTCCTTTTTGCCGGGCGGCTGGGTTTTGCTGGTATCGAAGCTGTCAGAACTATCAAAGGTTTTCCAATGGCTTACTTCTGAGTTCATCTGCCTGACGGTGGGTGCTCAAATCTTTGTAATTAGAAGCATACAGGTCTAGGTGCATGACATGGCAAACCTTGTACATAAATTCGATATGTTATTTCTTTTCTTCGGGCGTGTAAAACGTGGCTTTGTAGTCATCCGGTTCAAAGCGGTGCAAGTCGATGAAAAGCCCGTGCTGAGGTGTGAACTCGAACAGAACTTCAGTTCCCGCTTCTGGATCTCGTAAAGCAGGCGCGGGTTGTTCCAGACCGGACTTGTCAATGCCTGCTTTAATACATTGTAAAATTTTACCTGAACGTAACTTATTTGGCGATGATAATATCCTTCCAGTTCGTAGTGTATTGCCTGCTCAGGAATTCCTGCTTCATTTTCCAGGTTTTATTATAACCTTCGGCGGCGATGCGAAGCGCGCCGCGACCGTACCGCCCATTGATCTCGTCCATGAGGTTGCTAAGCGTTAGTTGCTTGCTGTTATCGTAATTACCGAATAAGTTGTACTGCACTTCGCCAGCTGGAATAATTCCGGTGGCCCTGATACCGGTTTTTAAATAATTATAGCCGGGCTGGTATATTGCTCTCAGCGCCAGCGTGCAGATTTTGGTGAGTTCATGAGTACTGTTTGTCGCATGAGGAACTTTGACGGTGATGCTCGGGTAATGCTGATCGTGTTTTTGGTTGTGTTTATTGGTACGCAGATAAATAGTCAATTGCAGCGCCATGCTTTTTTGCTGGCGGAGTTTGACGGCGACGGTGGCGGCGTGCATAGCCGTGGCTTCTTCGATCTGATCGAGTTCTGTTTGGTAGGAATTAAAACTTTGGCTGCTTTCGATTCCTTTGGAGCGATCAGCCACATCTTTGATCACATTACAGGGTATGCCCCATAATTCCTGGTGCAGCCGCCAACCCTGCACGGTCATATATCGCCTGACTAAGTCAACTTTCATTTGTCTAAAGTCTTCAGCCGTCTTGATATTTAATTCCGTTAGTTTATCATAGTACTGACGGCCTATGCCCCAAACCTCTTCGATGGGAAACTCTTTAACCGTGTTATTGATCTTGGCTTCGGTGTCCAGTACCAGGTAATTGCGCTTTTGCTTTTTGGCCGCCTTGTTCGCGAGTTTGGCCAGCGCCATGGTCGGGCCTACACCTACGGTGATGGACAGCCCTGTATCGCGCATCACGTTGCGGCTGATCATCGCTACGTGCACCTCGAGATCAATACTGCTGATGTTGCCCAACGCCAGGAAAGCTTCATCAATACTGTACACCATCAGCATGTAAGTGTAACGGGCAAGATTGTTCATCATGCGGGCGCTCATATCGGCGTAAAGGGCGTAGTTGCTGCTAAAGATGATGGCATTAAGTTCTTTTAGTTGCCTTCTGACCAGGAATTCGGCGTCGCCCATTTTGATGCCGGCGGCTTTGGCTTCGTTGCTGCGCGCGATGACGCAGCCGTCGTTGTTAGATAAGACGACAACGACCCGGCCCTTCAGGCTCGGGTCGAACAGGGTTTCGCAGCTGACATAGCAGTTATTGATATCAACATGCGCAAACACGGCAGTACCTTCCTGTCTTTTGTGCGGGCTGCAATAAGGGATTCAGGGTCAGCATGACCACGCCCCAGCATTCCCATTTACTGGTTTCGGCTATAACGATGGTGTCGGCTTTGGTATTGGCTTTGAGTAGAAGTTGATCAGGTTCGGGACAATATTCCCGTACGTAGAAATCTCCTTCGTGGAAAAATACGACGATGCAACCGGAAACCGGAGCGAGCGATCGATCGATCACCAGAATATGGTCTTCCAGAATATGATATCCTGTCATAGCCTCGCTGCCCATTCGCATATAGTACGTATTATCCGGGTCGATCACGGTGATATCGGTAATGTCCAATACCGGCTCTTCATGAGTGAGTATGGGCAGGCGAAAGCCCAGCACGTCCCTTTTCGTCGCTTGTTTCCTCAATCTCAGCATTCTGCAAAATTATTATTAAGATTTTGTTTTTGCTAATAAATTTAGCATTATATTGTAATCATAAATTTCAAAGCCATTAGGCTCCGTGCAAGTACCTGGCTGCTTCAACCAGCTCACGTTATCCGCATTTGATTCGGGTCACCAAGTTTCTGCACAGAACTTTGGTATGGTGGTGCCGCGGAACCACTAACCTTAGATTGGCTACCAGAGCAAATTATAAATCCCGGATAATTGGATGATAAAAAGAGAGTTCAGGGATTCAGGTAATAGATTAGTAATTTACCAGCCCCAGAAACTGGTTTTCAAACGATCACATTGCTATCGATAGGTACTATTTTGTACTGTTGCTTTTAGGATTGGGGAATGGGTTAGCCATTTTGATGGTCGTGATTTAACAATGAATGACATTTAAGTATTAAGAGAAAATGATTACCACCACACACCTTGTTATGGTTCGAGTTTACCTAAAACCAGAATTACCCTTGCCTTACAATGAACTGATAGAAATTGAAGATGATAAGATTGTTATTAGGTTGCCCGACAGCGGACAATCGTTCAATGTTAATTATGATGAGGTATTTACTTTGGTTCACCAAAAAGTGAAGGATATCAGACATAGAGATTATGATTTGCATTTTACCGTACGCACAACAAACCATCTAAGGGATTTTACAATAGCCAAATAGGTAAATAGTTATTTCATATAAAAACAAGTTCTCAAAAAACATAACATAAATCGATAGGCTAATCGTAAGATACTGAACGGAGCATATTTATTAGTTATGAGTGATTCTGACTTGGGTTGGAATTATTTTTTCAGGACTCAAAACTGTCCGCAATAAACGGGTAATCTGGTTTTTGGTCTCCTCAAGATGCGTCATTATCGTCTGCTTTAAATCCTCTGAGGTCGCGCCTTTGATCAATTTCGGCAACGCCGAAGCTAAATGCTTTTCTGCCCAATAAATATCTTTCAATTCATCGACGAATAACTCTTTTAAAGCACTTGCTGCTTCAGGTGTGCGTGCAGCAGCTGCTGCAGTCGCTTTCTTGCTTATTTTTGTATACATTATATTAAATTTAAATGGTTATTTGTTTAGACTGGGTTAACTATTGTTTGATGTACTGCACGCTCATCCGCCGCAGACTTCTTTTAGTCAGCACATTGCTGATGACGTCTTTTCCTTGTTTGATCAGTTTCTCCACTGCACTTCCAGTTATATAGCCGGACACTTTTTGCGATACCAGGCCAACCATCAGCTTTACCAGAAAACCGGAACTTCGAAACAGTGTTTTATTAAGCGTCAATGGAATAACAAACCGGGAGATCAGACTCACGAAATCCTGATGGAACATACCACGCTCCATGACGCTCTTAGCGGCCGTAGATTTTGGAAACAGCGTCAGTGCGGACGCCAATAACGCTGAGGGGCTGCTGAACCGATGACCCAGGGCTACACGCTGTTCGTCTTCCGAAATCATCAGCCGGTTTATTTCGGAACGGAGATCATCCACATTGGTTATTGCTATGCTTTTCATTTGTCGTAGTTTAAGCTGGTCAGGCATGTTCCAGATCATCAGCATGTTCTTCCTGATCTCCTCCGCTAAATTTTTCCTTGATGACATCACCGAGTTTTTCTTTCAGGATGGCTGCCAAGTGGTTAATCTGCTCGGATGCGGATTCTCTAATGGATTCTCTGAGCTTTGTCAGGGAGTCAGTCAACTTATCCCGTGTATCCGTTCCCGGTTCCGGGGCGATCAGCATTCCGATGGCCGCTCCCGCCGCAAGTCCTGCCAGCAGTGCGACAGCTATTTTCGTCTCATTCATGATATATACTTAGTCGTTGGTTATTAATGTTTTTAAGAGTTCTTATCATGACCTTCCAGCTTAACCAGCTTGTTGTAGATCCCGAGCAGTAAGAACGGTGCCGCCCATTGCCCGACGAATAATGCCGTATGTTTTTTTTGCATGATTTTCAGCGTCAGGGATATGCCCATTGCGCCCAGGGCGGCCCAAAGAAAAATATCTGACGGCAATTTTGCGGTTTGTTCCTCTATAGCTTTAGCTAAAGAGCCTTCGTTTGATGTGGCATTGTTTTCCATGTTGGTTGATTTATTGATTTTTACGTTTGAATATTTTTCTTATAAAGATTCGGATAAACATGTTCTGGATACTTACCTTGAAGGTCTTTGCTGCCAGAACGATGATGATGTAAAGTCCTGTCACGCATCCAAATCCTTCCCAGGCGGAATGTAGCAGATGGCCAATAAACAAAGCCAGGGTAACGGAGACAAACAAAAAGGTAAGAAGTAAAAGGGCAACCATAATCAGGTCGGTAATGACCTCGGCTATGATGTCACTTGCTTTGTCAACCCCCTGGTATTTTAATAATTTGATTTTCGTTTCCAGGTATCGTTTAACCTGTTCCACAATCGGCTCCTGGGTATTTGTTGCTTCCATATTTTTTAAGATATTTTCATAAAGGAGAAGGCCATTCGCCCGTTCCCGCGTACTAATTAAACTCTGCCAAAGAACTGCTTATAGCATTGTTGATCCCTTGTATTCCCGCTTACATGCTAAGGTCATTATCTGTAACAGTTCGATATTTGTAGGCATACTTGTATCCCAACAGTTTCACACGTTCCCATTTAAGGATTCAGCCAACCTGAACTTTCATGATAAGAGGATTTTAAGATGTTATCGGCTTATAATATAAGTGATGCACGACCTGCTACCTTGCTGCAGATTTCTTTGCACTAAACAGGTCTTGCAATGACAGTGCCAAGATTCCGTTATTTGTGTCCTTATTTAACTTTTGAAATATTTAATAAACTTGAATGTAAAAAAATTAATAATTTTTTAATATAATTTGCGAAGCCAGGCGGGATAAGCTGGACTGAAAAATAGCCATAGTCACCATATTCACCGACAGTTTCGTAGGAAAGACTTGTGCCTGAACATCAAGGATCTTGCAGGAACAGCGAATTTTGGTCGGATGTGAAATGGCGGGCTCATACCTATCAGCTGTGTGTTTGCCAGCGCAACATACCTAACCTAAAAGTTTAATAATTCAGAAATTAATGTTTATTATCATACAAAGTTTGGAGTGTCAACTCATTGGCATATCTAAATCAAAAACCGAAACGCGTTTCCTATGAAATCATATCCTTACAAAAAAGCGCGTATGACCAATTGGTTTCAGCCATCGATGTTGCTGAACGTAGCGCTTAAAGCTTTTATTTCCGGGACATTCGGTAATTATGCAGACAGGCGGGAACTTCAGGCTGCTTTAAGTAATAAGGACCACAATAACGATATCGCGCGGCTCAGGGAGCGGTCTTGTGACCACAGGAAGGAGATCTGGATCGATGTGATTTGTGATACGGGTGATGGTTTCGATTCGACGTTTTCAGTTGCCCGGAAAGCCGCCCAGGCTCAGCTGCTGTTGAAAACGGAATTTAGGACGGATGAAACAGTATGCACCTGCCGAGGGGATATTTTGATCCTGGGTGGAGATGAGGTTTACCCTTTCCCGTCATTGGATACCTACAATAACAAATTCCGTCTTCCTTTCGATGCTGCAGGTGACAAAAGCGAGGCTTTTACCAGCCTCAACCGTCCAATGCTTTTTGCAATTCCCGGCAATCACGATTGGTATGATGGTCTGGGTAACTTTATGAAACTATTTTGTCAGCAGCGCCGCATCGGGATCTGGCAGACTGTTCAGAGGCGAAGCTATTTCGTGATCCCATTGCCCCATAATTATTGGATCTGGGCGATTGACATCCAGCTCAATTCCAATATCGATCAGCCGCAGCTCGACTATTTCACCCGTATCGCCAGAGAAGAAATGCGGGAGCATGACAAGATCATACTGATCACAGCTGAACCGGCTTGGGTGTATAAAGAGCTTCGCAAAAATGATCAGTCTTTTGACCGCCTTGATTTTTTTATTTCAAGGCATATTCATGATAAATTTGCGATCATCGGTAAAAAATTCAGGTTGGCTGCCACCATCACGGGTGATCTTCACCATTATTCCCGTTATTCGCGTACCGAGAACGGCCACCAGTATATCACATCGGGTGGTGGAGGCGCTTTCCTGCAGCTTACACATAACCTGCCGCCGGTCCTTGAAGCGCTGGACAAAAATACATCGAAGGAGCAGGTCATCCGGCGGGCCGTATTTCCCGGTATCGCTAAGTCGAAACGTTTGCTATTGGGAAATCTATTGTTTCCGCTAAAAAATGCAGCCTATACGAGTCTGTCCTGGTTGATATACATTTACCTATTCTGGCTGTTTCAAAGCCACCATGCCGCCGTGGGCGAGGGATTTTTTCTCAAAGGATTTACCGGAATTTCCACAGGTGGATTTTTTCAGATCATGGGAGACTATTTTTTAGGTTCGCCGTCATTAGCCATAAGTATAGGCGCATTATTTGCCGGTTTCTGGCTGTTTGTTGACCGGAAGGTAAAGAAACGCGGAAGTTTCCTGATCGGTTTTACGCACGCTTCCGGACAGACATTTATGTTATTTGGTATCATGTACTGGCTGGCTCAAACGGCTATCATGGCCTACTGGGGATCATGGTGGGGAAATGCCCTGATCGTTCTGGTTTTCAGCTTCGCGGGTGGCACTGCTTCTGCATTTTTGATGGGGCTCTATTTGTATCTCGCGAACCGTTTGTTTGGAATGCATGACAGTGAAGCTTCGTCTTCACTTGCCAATCCGCATTTCAAAAATTTTACCCGGATGAAAATACATGATAAAGGAATCGATATTTACCCCGTGGGTATCCGGAAAGTCCAGCAAAACTGGAAAGTAACTGGCAGCGGCGAGCGAATTACGGTTAGCGGGGAAGACTTTGAATCATTCCTCATCGAACCGCCCATTCATATAATCGATAGCGAACTTTAGACATTAAGCAGCCGGTTCAAATAAATGCTCGCTCTGAAGAGCGGCAACTGGGTTCGCAGTCAGCATAGCGGCAATATCATTATCTAAACTTGACACATACAGAAGAAGCGGTCAAGAGCGAGCTGGACATAGCCCAGTTCAATCTTGCTGTAAGAATTTTGGGAGATTTTTAATTTATACGCCACATAATCCTGGCTGTAATTTAATGCTAATCTCCGGGTCTTAAAAAGAAACCCGCAGTTTGACTAGGTAGATCCACCAGAAATAATGTATTGTATGCGACTTAGGAAGCGAGATGAAATTTATCTGAAATAAATAATAAAAATTAGAAAACAATAAAATTTACTACAGGTTAAACTCTTACATAGCTAATGTTACTTTAACCGCAATTATAACCGTGTCCACTGAACCTTTACCCGCCCGGAAAATGATAAATGACGAAAACGATCTGGAAACAGCGCTTGAAGCATTAAAAAAGGAGGTGCGTCTACAGGATGTAGGAATAAAGGCTCAATTCAAAGGCCCGACCGCCTTATTGAGGAGTCTTCTCACACTTTTTCCCCGGGCCCGGCCGAAAATGGAAGGCCAATCTGCGGAAAAATTCAATTCCTCAACCCCGATCGCAACGGAACTATGACAGCCGGCATGCCGGAAGAACATTTACTTAACGCGCACAGAAAAATGGCAATGAAAGACTACCTGACCAAACAGGCTTTAAAAAATGGTTTTACCATTTTGAAAGCTGCATTTTCCGGTTTTATGAACGACTTGGCACTTAAATACAGTGCCTCGCTGGCTTATTACACCATATTTTCACTCGGCCCTCTGCTGCTGCTCGTGATCTCCCTGGCGGGTATTTTCCTGGGCAAGGATGCGATACAAGGCAAAGTCTTTTCGGAGATCAACGGCTTCGTCGGCAACGAGGCCGCCAAGCAGATTCAGGATATGATCAAACACCTGGAAATGTCAGGCAAATCCACCGTATCGGTCATCATTGGTGTGGTTACGCTGATCATTGGCGCTACAACCGTGTTCGGTGAGATCCAGGAATCGATCAATATTATCTGGCAGGTTAAGGCCAAACCGAAAAAAGCATGGCTTAAATTGCTAAAAGACCGTCTTCTTTCCGGATCGTTGATCGTATCCCTCGGCTTTTTATTACTTGTATCCCTCGTGTTGAACGGAGCGTTACTGGCGATAAGTGATAAGCTGAAAACCTTTTTGCCTGACATTACGGTAGTGATCTTCAATGTGATTAATGTAGCAGTCAGCTTTATCGTCATCACGGTACTATTTGGGGTCATCTTCAAGGTATTGCCGGACGTGAAGATCAGCTGGCGTGATGTTCGCTCGGGTGCGATATTCACCGCAATTTTATTCATGCTGGGACGTTTGGTCATCGGAATTTATGTGGGTATGTCCGCAAACAGTTCGACATACGGGGCAGCCGGTGCGCTGATCGCCATTCTCTTATGGGTTTATTATACGGCCGCGATTTTGTATTTCGGCGCTGAGTTTACCAAAGCGTATGCGGATTTTTATGGGAAGCGAATTGAGCCCGCAGATTATGCTGTTCATGTAGAACAGACTGAAGAAGAGAAAGAGGTAACTGTATTGCCGGAAAAAAAAGATAAGCAGACCGGTCAGCCGCTGCAATGACCCTCGAAGTTTGCTATTCGTGAATGATAGCTGAGAGCTTTTACGCGGCAATTAATTTTTAGAGACTTACTTACATGAAAAAGAAAAAAAATCTCTTCGAAAAATTTTCCGACTGGGCGACTACTGCTACCGGCAGTTCGGCCGCATTTATTATGGCTGCACTGACGGTAGTCATCTGGGCCGTTACTGGACCCGTTTTTAAATATTCTGAAACCTGGCAACTGGTGATCAATACGGGGACTACGATCGTAACCTTTCTGATGGTTTTTTTGATCCAGAAATCCCAAAATAAAGATTCCAAAGCAGTTCATTTAAAGCTTAACGAACTGATCGCTTCTCACCAGGGAACAAGCAACCGGATGGTCAATATAGAAGATCTGAGTGAGCAGGAATTGGATCGCCTGTATAAGTTTTATATCCGGTTATCAAAGCTTGCTGAAAAAGAGGATGACCTCACTTGTACACATTCTATTGACGCGGCAGAGGAAAATCACCAGTCTAAGTTAAGTGCCTTCAGCGGGCGTAAATCATATGTAAAGAGCAGTAAAAACAGCACCCGAACGACAGCCCCCAAAAAGAACGGAGCGAGCAAATTATAGTCCAGTGCCAAAGCTGATTTTGATACTTATTTCAGCCCGGCTGCCCTGATATTTTTTAATAAGGCTTCCTGTAACCGCAGTCGTGTATCTTCATAACCGTGAGCGTTTACCCAAACATTGATGGCCAGGGTGTAATTGCCCTGTTCCAGCAGCGTGACCCCGATTCGATGTTCTGGTTTTCGCAGTAATTCTGCTTCCTTACGAATGGCATCGTCAATAACATTTCTGGCCTGTTCGACATCGGTGTCGTTGCTGAATTTATATGTTATATCCAAACGCCGCATACCCTCGCGGCTGATGTTGATGATCATATTATTCGATAGCATGCTGTTGGAAAGGATCACCGTCTGGTTATCGTACGTAGTGACCTGCGTGTAAAAAATCTGAATTGATCTTACAATGCCTTCAATGCCTTGAGCTATAATATTGTCGCCGACAACGAACGGCTTAAGCAACATAATGAGAATGCCGCTGGCAAAATTTTGAAGTGTACCTGAAAGCGCCAGTCCGGCGGCTACGCCGAAAGCGCCAACCAGCGCAGTGAAGAGCGTCATTTGAATACCCATGATCTGCATGACAGCCAGCACGAGTAACACCCGAAGAGCCACACCGATGATGCTGACCAGGAACGGTTTCAGTGTAGGATCCATCTCCTTGCGGTGCATTCCGCGGTGTGACCAGTTTAAAATCATTTTAATCAGCCACAGGCCGGCAAATAGAACAATGCAGAAGAAACCGAAGCCTACGATGAGGCCCCATATAAATAATCTTCTTAGTAATTACCAATACTTCAAATCACAGATAACAGTCAGGGGAGTTATAATTATTCCTATTAAACCGTTTCGAAGGGTTCAAGATAGAAACTTGGCTAAATATATTATGCAGTTGTGTTTCGAATAAGAAGTCAACTAAATCTCATATCATGCCAGCCCCTCGTCTTATTTGTGTGGGGGGTAATTATCGAGTCTTGCTACGATCCCCTCAGGATTATCCCGATCAATATTTACTTATGTTGGAAATGACCTATTGAAAGCCTGAAATATTGTTTCTGGGCAAAGAGATAAATTTGGGTTGCAAACCTGCTTCCCATAAAAAATTGAATCAAAATGAAAATATATACCTCGCTGTTATAAAAGATATCGTGAACAAAATATTAATACCGGTTTATTTAGCAGCAAAATTAATATCTCACTAAACGTCTATAGTAAAATTGAGTGGATCGCCGCCGTTTACGCCTAGAACAATTGTTGAAAATACCTGGAATATTAAAAAAATATTTAAAACAAATACTATATCCGCACAATTATATAGGAGGATGGTCGATGATAGGGGTTTGGTTATGCAAGGTATAAATAAAGTACTATTGGTTGGATATATCGGCAATGATCCGGAATTTCGAAATTTAGCAGATAACGTTGCGGTTTTAAAATTCTACCTCGCCACTAATGAAACAGTTAACGATGATGAGCAATTTAAGGCAACAGAATGGCACAACATCATCATGTGGCGTGAGATAGCGAAAAATGCAGCTGAAGTACTCAAAAAGGGCGATTTAATCTATTTGGAAGGTGAACTTAGCACCAGGTCATTTACCAATAAGGTGGGAGTCAAAAATTACGCGACGGACGTGGTAGCATCACGTTTCCAGGTATTGAGCTAAAATCACACCCTTAAGGAAATTAGTTATCGGCTTATATTGGACGGGGCCAATAATCCGCCAATGGCCTCGTTGGTACCGGTGGCTATGGTCGGCCAGTTGGCGATACGTTAAAAAAAATTCTTCTTCCTTGTCATTTAATATTATACAAAAAACCTTGTTTAAGTTTCCAGTTGGTATCAATGCAACGAAGTTAATACTTTGATTGTTCTGTAACTTCAGTACCTTCGTGGCTTCAGGTCCGCATCTTTCGACTAAGATTTACATATTATTCGATATCTCTCTATTCCAAGCCGCCATATCATTAGTCGAAGAAATTTAGGATCTTAATGATTAAGTTTAACAACTACCTATATATGCCTTCAAGCGTTCTGTTAATTGATGATGGAGTAATCGACAACTATATTTTTGAGACTCTGCTAAAACGTTCCGGTAAGGACGTCGTCACTACTGTTTGTGCTAACGGGAAAATTGCCATCGATAAACTGGAGGAATTACAGTTGACTGATAGAGCCGCCCTGCCTGAGTATATTATTGTAGACCTGACGATGCCAACCATGAATGGGTGGGAGTTTTTGAATGAGTACCAGAGGCTTGGCATCGATCCTGCCCTTAACAGTAAGGTTTACGTCATTACAAGTTCCGTTTTTGAATCCGACTATAACCGATCCCAGGATTATCCTTTCGTCACTGGATTCATTAGCAAGCCAATTAGTTCAAAGATTTTAAACCGAATATAAAGTTAACACAGATTTGTTTTTGCGTGGTTTAGGTAACGGATGTTATCAAAATATAAATTGACCTATTACTTATCATGAAACGCCGGAATAAAATACTTGTGATCGAAGATGATGAGGGTATTCTTTTTGTATTGACCGCCCTTTTGGAACTGTATGAGTATGACTCTGTCGGCATTCCGTTTGTAGACGATGTTAAATCCATCATTAAAATTCATCAGCCGGATCTGGTTATAACAGATTACGTACTCCCCGGCATGAATGGGAGACTAATATGCAAAGCAATAAAGATAACCCAGTGACCGCACATGTTCCGGTAATTTTGATGACCGCATACCATAGACAGGCGATTGCGCTGGGAAATTTTGGCTATGACGCCTATCTTCCAAAGCCGTTTGACAACAAGACATTAATAGAAATATTGGAAAAGATCTTTTCGATTGATGATGATTAAAGGGTGACGAACGCAAAAAAGCCCCCAAATCATGTTTTGGAGGCCAGCCATTCTTTATATTTAAACAACCCCTTGTTGAAATTTATGATGGTTTATTTTTATGCTCTTTTCGATTTAACAACCATTATTGTGCCACGTTAGATAAATAAAGGCTGGTAACAGTAATGATACAGTTTGCACATGATTAACAGAACGGAAGGTGTCTATCCATGGCACATCGGGGTGGATTTAATTAATAGAAAAGTATATTTTTACGTTAATAATGGACAAGAGGATAGAAAAAATTAAATACCAGCTCGCTGAACTCTCAGTCATCGTCAACGCTTTTCAGTCCGAAGCTGTACAGGTCAGGGTAATCGACCGGCTACTGCGGGTAATGACGGACTCGGCTGACGGCTCCGGGGATTTTAATAGGGAAAGGGGACATCAGCTTATCGATGATAAAAGTAATCGAACAACGGGACCTAATAGGCCTGGCGCCACCAGAATATTAAGCCAGTTACTCCCTACAGATTTCTTTAATATGCCTCGTTCTATAGCTGCAATAGTTGATCGCTGCAATCAGGAATTCGAAACTAATATTAAAGCTTCAGAATTATCAGGGGTTTTATTAACGCTTGTTAAACAAGGTAGACTTAAAAGAGAGCGAAGTCCCGATGATAATCGCTTTGAATACGTAAAAGCTTGATGCCTAAAATATCATTAGCCAATAACTAAAGTTTTTTCTCCGTATTAGCGTATATTTTTTTCTACACATATTTATTATAGCTGTTGTAGTATTGTCAAATGTCGCTGACCGGGGGCTGCTTTCTGACAGTCTGCTTTCTGATGCGGCTAAGCGTTTCTCTTGTCAGGCCAAGGAACGATGCGATCATGTATAACGGTACACGATTATACAGGGTTGGATATGCTGCAACAAAATTTTCATATCTCATTTCCCCCGTTTCACTGATATTGCTGTAGATCCGGTTCTGATGTGCTTCGAAGTTCCTGGCGGTTAAATATTCGATCATCTGTTTAAAAGCTGGAATCGTATCTATAAGGTATTGCCATCTCTCTTTGGTGAATAAGATCAGTTCGCTGTTTTCCAGTCCTTCGATATAGCAATTGGAAGGCTGCCCACTCATGAAACTGGTGTAATCGGAGATCCACCAGTTTTCTATGGCAAATTTCATAATATGTTCCTGCCCGTCCTCTCCAACTCTGAATAACCGGAAACTGCCCTTTACGACAAATGCACTAAAACTGCTCACCTGTCCCTCTTCCAGTAAATATTGACCCTTGCGAACCTTTTTCGTTATCGAAACGCTTTGGATCATATCGATTTCGTTTTGGCTAAAGCTTCCTTTCTCCTGAAGATATTTTATGAAAACGTCAAACATCTAAAATAGCTTTTAACAAAGCTATTCAAAAGCCTCCGGTTTTCGCGACGAGCTGGGGCGAAAATGTTTTTTCAATGACTGCTTAGGAGCTATCTCCTGCCATTTGTATGTGGAATAGTTTTTCTGAATGGCATCATTGACCGATGATGCAAAGGGCGCTGCAAAGCATCAGGATAGGTAATTGACCTCTGTGCCGAACCTGTATGGAAAATGTCCTCTGCTCATTCCCATAGATGCCAAAGCCAAGATAGCTGTGACCGAGATTCGCCTGATCTTGTCCCCTTAAACAATTGATAAATCTTTGGCGATGAGGGCTATAAGACTAACGCGTACAATTTCAAAGATGATCAGCCCCAATACACCCAGGGAAATGGCAAAAACAGCATTCCATTTTGAAGAAGGATAGAAATTGGCTGTCTTATTATTTTTCAAGGCATAAAAAGAAGCGGGGAGCGGTTTCCTGCCCGCCCGCTTTGTTATTACTTCATTAAGCTGATGTTAGTCAGTCCGCCATCAGAAAGAATTTCCGTGCCGACTATAAAGGCTGAATCATCTGAGGCCAGGAACGCGGCAGCTTTTCCGATATCTGAAGGTGTTCCTTGCCTGCCCACTGGTGTGATGTCTATCCATAGATTTTTGACAAAATCGACCTGATCCTCAGGTACAATTTTACCAAAAACAGGCGTATCGATAGAGCCTGGTGAAAGTGTATTTACCCTAATCTTTCTTGACAACAGATCGAGAGACAATCCCTTTGCCAAAGAAATAACAGCGGCTTTTGCAGCAGCGTAAATTGTCATGCCAGGTGCAGCACGATGTGCAGCACTTGAACCGATCAGTATGATCGAAGCTCCGTCATTTAAATAGGGAAGCGCTTTCTTCACCGTGAAATAGGTGCTTTTCAAATTGAGGTCCATATACTGATCATAGTTTTCTTCGGTCACTTCATCTATCGCTGACATAGGTAAACCGTCAACTATCCCACCCGCGTTCACGACCAGGGTGTCGACTTTACCAAATTTATCTGCGGTTATGCTGAATATATTCTCCAGTTCCTCCAAATTAGTTACGTCACCCTTAATGCCGATAAATCCTGTTCCAAGCTCTTTAACTGAGCGGTCTAACGTTTCCTGGTTTCTTCCAGTTATAGCACCTACCGCGCCTTCATTCTTCAAGGCTTCTGCAATGCCAAATCCTATACCGCTATTTCCCCCGGTAACCACGGCTACTTTGTTTTTTAATTTCATTTCTTAACTATTTATTTCGTATCAAAAGTGAGATATTTTACCTCCTGAGATCAAGGACATTTGTCAAAAATGCAGCGTGATTAATGTCAATAAATACTGATAATCCTCAAATCAGTTTTATCAGTATTTAGTGGAATGGAGATTGACCTCACTCCGAATTCAGGTGACTATAATTTAGCTTTGTTAGATACTTCGAAGGAATCCACCAATATATGATAGTAGGTTAGGAGTCCGTTCTTTACAACGATATCAATACAGAAATCAGACTTCATGACTTTGCCGTTTTTTATCATCTGTGATTCC
>Ga0247742_10001277_pt1 | contig 17918 bp, 15 predicted proteins | sample UWRJL208509C2_FD_180944 | JGI IMG/M metagenome (GOLD analysis project Ga0247742, IMG submission 180944) | Plant litter microbial communities from Arlington Agricultural Research Station in Wisconsin, United States - UWRJ-L208-509C-2 | ecosystem: Environmental > Terrestrial > Plant litter >... | reverse complement strand
TCATGCAGTCTATCATTAAAAGCGGAAATGTTATCAAAGGAACGAGGGAAGGAACAGATAAGACAAAACTTACCATGGCAGAGCGTAAGCTAGGTCGAAATCGACAGGGGACATCATGAAACCAAGGAATTCCGCTATATACTGAAGAGGGGAGCAAATGGGGCATGTCATAGTGTCAAGGTCGCGTATGAGGAGTGTGCACTGTGCAGTCTGAAGAAGAAAGTGATCAATTGATCCTTTGAACGTTTCAAATTCTAGACGACTAGCCGTCTTCCACGTGACCGCGTTTCCATTCATTTCGCTTTTTTTCAAGTTCAAATCCCCGTTCATTCATATCAATATTGGGCCTTTAGATTCGCATACATAAAATCAGTCCCACATTGAAATCGACTTAGCGTTAGCACTTAGTACCTCGTCATAAGTTCGTCGCTATATCTCTAACTCCGAAAGCTATCAGCTGACGATCCTCACCCACAGCTCAATGTTCCGATCCCCTGCCAGTCCCGGTCGCTCGTCCAGCTCCCGTCCCCCCCATCCCATCTCGAACTTGATGATTACTTTGCTAAGTGTGTTCCTCATCAGTGGGCCCTGGGCCCGAACTCGTGTTCGGAAGGTTATATTCGACCCTTACGAGGCGTTGTCGGCTATAGAATATCCATTTCGAAGTGGTCCCCCACGACCCTCTTGGCTAGCGAGCTTCAAGAGACGAGTTGCGGACATCTGCGTGAAGAGACCTGACACTGGGAATACGGTCTTTTCGACCTGCCAAAACGTGTCTTCCATACTCTACATGTCGCCTGCAGTGGCTTCAATCACCATGTCCAAGCGTATATGGGTATCATCCACTCGTTACAACTGCTCTGGCTCAGCTTTCTGGGCAATCCGCTCGCTTTGTCTTGCGACAATCCCATACATCACCGTCGACGCGGTCCTGTCATCTAGTCTTGTCCTTCTGCAGCTGAACACTATCCAGAACGCAGTCACCCCATTTATCAATCGCCATCGTCTCACTCTCCGATCTTTGGAAATCATAGTACCAGCCAATTTTTATGGCATCCATTTATTTTTCACCCTGAAATGCATCCAAAATCTCGAATTGTTCTCTGTAGGCGTGGGTGCAACTTCAAGCTTCAATACCTGCCCTCAGCAAGTTCATCAAGCTGCACGCATTGAGCCTTCGTAGCATTAAGGTTGTTGGCTATGCCAGTTCTACCTTGCAGCTGTTGAAGGACAATCTGACATCCTTCCCGCAACTGACAAGCCTTGCAAGTGAGCTTTATGATGCAGAAACACCACACAGATTGCCCATAACATATCTCTGCCAATACGCGCCAACGTTATCTCGTTTACATCCATGGGAAGTTACTCCAGGATAAGGACCTGAGATTGTTGCTGTCTGCCAGCTGGGTTTTACTCGAAGACTTCGAGGTGGGGGTGTCGTTGGTGACCACGGAGATGTTTGATTCTCTGATAGCTGTCTCCCACTTCTGAAATCTCTCGTTCTTCGCGTGGCCCGCTTTGAAAAATATTACGAGGTGAGCCTTCCGCATTATATCATTTCTTCGGCAAGTTTGTTCAATATCGTCTTTGATATGTTATTCTGCGCTGATATGAAGGCTCGGCGGTATCATTCAATTTACTCTCGGCATCTTGCTGTGCAATTTGAGAATGCTTCGCGAACGGACGTATATCGGTTTGGTCATTGTATGGGTGCTATAGCGAGGGCGTTCACAACCGTAGATGATCTTAACAACAAGAGGATGGAGGAACACCTGGTCCTCAACAAACGCATTCTTTTTACATCCGCAGTCACTTCTGGAAGGAACTAGTACAGTAAGATAATGTAAAGTGCAGTGCTTGATGTCGGAGTCTGGTCAGATACATGGCGGTATATTCTACATTTGACGAGGAGGGGTCGATGGACTTCTATGATATGTACTTGTTCCTCACGGATGGCTACAAGCGTCCTGGTACACTGAACTAATAAACGACCGTGAGCCTATCAGCGAGCGCCTAACTTTCTCGACTGTCACGTGTTCCGAGTCAATGTAGGTTTCTGCCTGTTGAATGTTCTTTCTCTTCTACCTTTACTTCTACGTGTCAGAAGGTATCAACACTCCTGCTTGGCATTGTCATGCCAGATCTTCCTCTTGAATTATGGCTCCATATCACCAGTTTCATCTCTGACTCTGAAGTCTGGAAGCTGCGAGCGGTCAATCGTATCCTACTCCAAGTTGCTCTGGATCGACGTTTCCGCAGCGTTACTCTTCATCTTCCATTTTCGAAACCCACGAAAAGTAAACAATCGGAATTACGAAAACTTCGCCGCTTGACGTACGTCGTCCAGCCAGATCGAGTGCCAATTGATAGCGAAACTTACAGCAGAGATAGGAACCCTATAATAGCGGATAGGGTGCGCGAGGTTGTGTTTTCCCTAGGCTTGTGCCACGTAGGAAGGCCAGGTGCTAAGAAATGGATTTGGCCATCTTTCAAAACTGTTCATCAGCGGATTTCAAATCTATTCGACAAAAAGCCACAGTTGGCTATCAGGGCGTTCCAAACGATGGAAAACGTGACAAAGATGGATGTCCGTTGTCACACCTCATTTTACTTGGAGTACGAGCAAGCAGTCGCTGACAACTTACGCTACGTGGTCTCCGCCATGACCGCTTTTTCTAGCCAACTCCGCTCCCTTTCGCTTACCTGTAACCAGTTTCGTTACCTCGCGGCCGCGCTTTCATCCTCGGTTCTACTTCCTCATCTTGAAAATCTTGCCATGACGTGCTTGAATACAGACACCCAGATGCATGGAGTGTCGTTAATCTCCCAGACGGAAAACACAGTTGTCTCGTTCGTTAATCGACATCATCTTACCATTCGCTCCTTACAATTTACCACACAAAAGGAAACTCAGCATCTCGCTATCATCACCAGGATAGAACACTTGCAACATCTGGATTGCCTCCATATCGTAGTACACGATCCGGAGGCGCTATCAATCAAAAACTTCATCGAAACACACTCGCAGACACTCCGTAAACTGACGCTCTGGGAGAATCCTCTCCATCTCAGATCTCCTTTCCTCGCAAGCAGACATGACCTGTTCGGGAGACTCAAAACCCCCTTGACTCGTCTGAAGTGTCTTAAAGTCGCCTTGACTCCATCCTCACCATTCCACCTAGCAACATCCCTTGTGGAATATGTGAAAACATATTCTCCAACTTTGACGTGCTTGGACATCGAATACGAAACGCTGCTCCACTCTGATTGGCAGGCATTTTTGCGTGCCGATTGGAGCTCACTGAGAGACCTCCGACTCCAGCTTTGCTTTGCGACACTCGATGTTTTTGACAACATATCCAGGGTATTCTCCTACCTGACTTCACTTTCCCTTCGTGTGACTCGTGTACTGGCCGAACATACAGATCCTGACTCTGATTACGAGGCAAGTTTATTCGTTCATCCTCCAATCGCTTAGCCTAACTTCAATTCTATCAGTCCTTTTGCAAGGGGATGAACCGGAGGCGGTACTCTTCCATAGACCTTCAAGTCTTCAACTTCAAATACTCCGCAAATAATCTGGGCTATAAGGATGTCGTCATGGCTGTGTTGAAAGCATTCGTAACCGTTCAGGTATTCAACGGCGATCCAAGAACAGAAGCTCTTGCTTACCTAGAAGCCCTTGCTTACGTGGAAGCTATCCCCACTGGGACTGATGAGAGCGATACATGTACCATCCAGTAACAGGACTAAACAAAAAAGGAACACTGCTTGCAATATAGTGCGAATGATCGCAGGTTATGCAGTTATCCTATCACCAGTGCCAGTGCCCGTCAACATCGATATCGTTCGAATTCCAGTGCTTTTGTCACGTCTTCAGTGTTGACCACCATTTGGGGGCCCTCACCAAGTGCGCCTCCTACGCCGGGTGCACTCTCGCGAGACAGGCAATAGGCTATTGTTAGAGCTGCTGCAGCTGCCGAGGTCTTCGCCCGCAACGGAAGAAACTACCTCACGACCCATACGACGTCGACTCAGAGATTCACCACTTGAATGTTTGCAGCAGGTCCGTCGTGCCACGGTGCTGGACCATTTTACTAACATTGACTCGAACATCTTGAGCCCGTTCACATATGACTGCCCCTGCACCCGCCCATCAACATTCGCGTTTGTGTACCCTGCCACGTTAGTCATCATTTTTACTTTTTGTTCCTACTTCGAGACGCCCAATTAGCTTCAGGAGGATCTATTTCTGTGATGCTTCTGGAGGGCTCCGTTGACCGGTACCGACTCCATGGTATGTCGAAAATCTTACACATTTTCAGGGATCGGAGTGCTCTTTTCTGATTATCCAAATACTAGGGCGGAACCACCATCCACGAATCATCTTACTTCAATCTGAACGGAGGAACCCGCGATCATGCCTACGGACAATCATCAGCCGCCAGAGCACTTGCCATATCCAGCCCCAACACTGCAGTCCTCAATGCTGACTCTCATGAATATTTCGCTGAGAATAACCCAGTCCACTGTCAACGAATCCACCTAAGGTATAAAATCGCCAAGTCTGCTGGCACCTTTCCCATTCTTGTTCACCTTCAGACTGATATTCTGTACTCAACTAACGTCGAGGTCTTTGCCCCCGATTATCAGTGTGCTTGTCCTGTTCGTGGACAGCCAGCAGTGATATTTTTGTGAACGCTGACTCGGAATACCAAGAATCCAGGTGTGTGATCGTGGTTGTTTAGGTCCAAGGAATTGAGATGGCTGGGGAATCAGGGTATGGAACGGGCACAGAGAGAGTCATTTCGAGATTTTCGGACGACGAATGCATTAGATTGGGAGGGTGGATTTTCAAGCCGCTAAGAGCCGAGACATACAGGATGCTTCAAGTATTTTAACAGGAGTTGGCAAAATGACCCGCCGCTGCATGTGACCGCGTCTCGGCAAAGTCTTTCTTACAAATCTTAGATAGATCACAGAAACATATTGCTCCCACTATTGCTTCTGACGCTGGAATAGGGTGTTTGACATCGGGACCATCGAATTCTTGTATGTCGCCTTTCTCGTCCATTCCTCTCTCTTTACGTATGGCGGTCAAAGTGGGTAAAAAATATCCCGCAACTATCTTTCGAGTGCCGCAACTATTTTTTGATGTGCCGCAACTTTTTCTCGAGCCGCAACTTTTGTTGGCAGGGTCCTAGGGTCCAAGATTTTCAGCCAGGGTTGGTTAATGCCGGGCCGTGGGCGCTTGCTGCCAGCTCATCTGATTCTCAGCTCATTGATCTCTCCCCTCCACCACGCCCATCTACCCAGCTCGCCCCGTATATGCCGTCCTGAATCCAAAATCAGGCGAGTAGTTGGTTCTACAATTCTCCCATGCTCTACTAACAATGTATGCTAACTCTAGGCACCTCCCGGAGCTCGTATGTGCTGTAAAACACGAACCCTAGCCGCCCCCGCCTTTCCTCATGTTGAGGTGTGAAATAGGTGGCACCACCTGTGCAAACAAGCAGGTGGTTTCTCCCCTCTCCCGACGCACCATCGCAAGTTAATGATCCGACCAAATATCGGACTACCGCCTACCAGGCACGCATAGGTGGAGGACACTGTTACGAAGGCGAGCGTTTGCTGAGGTCGGAGGTCTTGGAGGGAAGCCCTCTCCAATTTGTGTTCGACGAGGATTTGCGTGTGTCGTCACCCCGCTCGCTATGATCTGGTAGTCGATGCGGGTGTGTGGGTGCCGCCACTACCTCTCGTTCGCGTCTCGCATTCGACGAGGATGTGGCAGCATGACCATCACCTCTCGTTCGCCCGTCGCGTGTGCTAGCCACCACCACCTCTCACTGCGTCTCGCGGTCAGGTTCCTCCTGTTCACGTGTCCCATTTGTTACACCTATATAGATAAGTTTGAGTGTAGTTAGATATTTAGCACCTTCAAAGATAATGTAGTATGTACATATGTCTCGTCTCGTAGCTACTAGCTATAATAGAAGGATATTTGAATACTGTACCCTTCGATCCTGCACGGTCCATGCCAATCGGAGCTTTGAGTGGCTATTTGAACTCTACCTCCAATTGAGACCTCTAGTTCTGCTGAGGTTATCCTTTGTACGACCTCGCTGAACATGCTATTGTATCGCCCGACGCCCGTGGCGAGCGCAGGCGCCGACGGCCCAGTATCAGCCGACCCTCCTGAGACTGTTAGACCCTTGGACCCTGCCAAAAAAAGTTGGGGCGACTCGAGAAAAAGTTGCGGTGATTCGAAAAAAGTTGCGGGGGATTATTTACCCACTTTGACCGCCATATTTACGCGGCACCTAACGAAAGCCCGCCCCTCAGGCCTCGTCGATCGTCCCCTCTCCTCGCGAGGCGGCCTCAGCACTGGCATATCTGTATTCTGTATATCCTGCTCTACATCGCCCCAACAACCTACACACAACGTCGGCGTCTGAAAAATCCGAACTTGATTCTGGCGGCTAACAACCACCATCGCATCCTGTGTTACGGACTCACGGTCCTGCCTGCTTTCTGCGTCCCACTACGCAGTGCGAATTTGGATTTTCCGAGTGTCTTTGGCTCCCGGGTTGTCTGGGCATTCTGAGCGTCAGAATTTTGGCGGTACTGCTGGGAGGATTCGAGAAGTTCTGGGTTTAGTGAAGATGATCTTTTTGCGATTTGAGTTCGGTATTGGTCTTTTCGTTCGGATGCGGGTGGGTCTATTGTTGTTCTCGCCTCTCCTCAATGCCTGACACCGACAATCGCTGTATTTACACGTAGCCTGAGCTGTTACAACATTGCCTATTCAAATATTCAAGAAATACTCTCTGATCAAACACGATTTACTTTCATCTCCGCGCGCACATTTAGAGTAGTCAAGGCTTTTGATATGATCCTACGTATGCCTCGTTAGGCACTAATTTTTTTCGCTATGTGCTCGTCTCATAACTCGTCATTCATCATGGTACATATCGGAAATCTGGGGCCTACACAATAAGAAATTTTTAGCGTCTTAATTAAATTATAAGCTTAAGGATATACCTTGTCTGCTAGTTCGTAAGTGATGACTCTGGTATTGGCCTTCGGTTTTCCATGAACTCTATCTCGCCTTGCGTTTTCCAACCTATATGAGACCTATACGAAAATGCCAATCCGTCATTGAGTAAATAGTAGAGTCCAATAAAGAGTTGACCTACAGATAATGTGACAGCACATGCGGAAGCTAAAAGTAAGAGGGCGCAGGATGTTCCAAATCCTTTCCTATAAACAGGGTATTAGTCGAATGAGACGGGTGACCTTAAGATCTATTAAGAGTCTGACAGATATCTGGGACCTTCAGTCTTCGGGTAAAGGTGTGAACCCAGCACACTTCCACACTGTCCAATAGCCATAAAAATCGGGATCCCAGTGGCTTTCTTACTCTCCGACCCAAGGTTATGGCCAACTAAAGTGTAATGTTAGCGATGGCTTCATACAAACTGGAGAATAAAAAGACTCACACCAAGCGATGATTAGCCCTACAGTCGTGTATGTACCGCTCGTGATGCAGAATGTGGCAAAATAGCGTACACGCAGGTTGGGGACTGTAAGTAGAAGCCTGGAGAAACGAGGAGATCAGTGTCACACCTTCGACGGGATTGCGAAAAATACCATACAAATACCCAATGGCGCCAATGAAGGTCGACACCGCCATAGGGATGCCTCTGCTCTGAATCCTGTCTGAGGTAAGACAGAATAACACCATCACAATCGCGGACACCACATATGGCGGTACAGTCAGTAGCTGAGAAGCAGCGCGCGTATAGCCAAATGTGGTGATAATAGTGGGCAAAAACGCCCCAATAGACGCAAGAGCGCAATTCAAAGCGAAGTATATGACCCCTCCTATGTATACCTGATCGAAGAAAGTTAGTGAAGGCAAAATAGGCGTTCATGAAAGCAACTGACACGCCAGTCTTGGAAAGCGGCAAGCACGTGAGCTAAAGGAAGTACTGTGAGCTACATTTTCAAATGGGAATGAAATAGCGAAATGAGCCTTTATTTATCATCGCACCGCGATCGCCGCTAGAGTCTCGGTTCATTCTCTCAACAGTGATCTGACGCTCTCGTTCGGTAAGGTAGGTTGTTGACTCTGGCCGATTAGGAAGCAAGAAGTACGTCACAACTCCCAGCAGCACAGGAGGGATGCCCTATCATATATGAGTTGTAAATATGAGCAAGGAACACATTTCAAAAATTTACCTCAATAATAAACAGCAACCTCCAATTCTGCACGGACGAGTGTATATGTTGCACTCCAAATGCGATCAAACCGCCAAAGGCACCCGCAACTGTCGCGAAGCCAAACCAGAGGGCGGACTTTGGAGAAAAGTCATTTATTGTCATGTGAGAAATACGAGAAGCACGCACCCGTAAACCAAGTTCCTTCTTCGTGTAAAAGAATGCTAGAGTAGCGACGAGCGCTTAATAATGTGACGCCCATGCTGAATTTGTGAAACTACACACAAAAGTATAGCGTGATGACGGGGGCATAGCCAGCCTCAAATATACCGAGAAATACCCTCGCAGTCATGAGACTCCCAAAATTGAATCCTGCAGCCTAAAAAATTCTTGAGAAAAATCATGCAAAGATAGCTTGGTCACACACCATGAGAGTCGAAGTTATGCTCCAGCCAATGGCTGCGAGCGCGACATACTGTACGTCCGTGGCGGGAATAACTTGGATAGGATCGTTGCTGGAATTGGGCAGAGGACCTATCGAAGAGGGTTTGATCATATCTGGCACTGAGATCTTTCAAGCACTCACGTATGAAAAGAAAAAGGCAGAGGATATCCAGTCGAATAGTACGCCAGTCTTGTCTCCACCTAAGACATCCTCTGGAAGACCTTGAAGTCGTGCATTGCCCAGATTTGACCTGTCGAGAGCTATTGTTTATGGGTTTTATATACATGGACTACCCAGGAGCGAAGAACGAACATGCAAAGAGGTAGAGGAGGCAGGTGATTGGAAGTATTCGCTTGTCCAGTTTCCGGACCAAGTCTCGTTCTTCTTGTGTGTTCTCAAAGAACTCAGGCACCACACCGTCGGGTCCATACTCCAAGCCGGGTGTCTGGTCTAGCTTTTCAATACTAAGCTTGGGCGGCGGTGGTTCCATCGACATGAGAGGAGAGAACGAAAGGCAATATTTGGGTCTCTGGCTGCTAAATATGGTTTGCACTGAGTAGCCCGCCTAATGGGCCACTTCATCGCCGCCTAGCACGGCATTGCGAAGAAGTGCATCAAGGTAACACCTCGAGGCGCTTCGTTGTGTCCAAAGCGGAACCGTGCTGGCCGAATCCTGCAGAATTATTGCTTCGCAACTTCTTCGTGACCGCAGTAGCAAAAATTCCCATTCCTACGCCATGGTGTTAACCTTTTGTGCATACATAACGCTTTCAACGAACCTCACCTGCCGGAATGTAGTCTTTCTGGAAGGGTGGTTTTCTCCGACTTTGAATTTGTATGCAAGTTATTCAAGCTTTGAACTTTGATAGGTGTCGCGCATCCGGGCCCTGGTTTCCGTATTTTTAGCGCATGCCTGGAGTGACATAGTTCTGCCGACAATATCTTGAGCAGATCGTTTACCAGCCGCGAACATGATTGCTGCATTATCACCGTCTCCTTCGCAAAGCTGCAGCCGTCTTCAAACAACCGCTCGGGCGGCTCGGTGTTTGATACTCAAAATTGTTCATGAAGTCACCTGCGATGCTGCTTTCACTTTCCAAGAGACGAAAGAGAAGTTGAGGTTACGCACCAATCAAAGATTCGAAAACATCGGTGCATGCCTGCCTTTAGGATATTCCTGGAAAATGGAGGTCTGAGGAATAGGCTATCTGCAAAAGTAAAGCAGTCGATAAGTATCTCAGAACAAAAAGTGGGGAAATGTACCTCAAAAGCAGGTAAAGCAAATTTAATTGGCCATTCGAGCTATCATTGATGGTCGTTTGATAGCAGTGACTATTGCATTCGCTCTGTCGAGGTTTCCGTGGCAATACTGAGGGAAAAGAGGTGCCTCGAGACCTGGTTGCAATGGCCTTAAATCTACGAGACAGGTCCTAGGAACGGGGAGAAAGAAAAGGCTGTGGTTAGACAAAGTTAGCAAGTCAGAACACGGGATATGGTGTCGACGACCCTTTTGTGTCCATCATCCTGAAACAACTCCAAGTCCTCGTCTGAATCGGCCTGTTTATCAACTGGTGTTATCATATTATATTTCTTGTAGTCTTCAATAAGCGCCTTGAGTTAAGCTCTTATTCTTTCGTGAACATTGCCGTTTCGTAATCGGCCAAACAAAACAGGACTGCAAGCAGAAGAGAGGGCGATATTACAATCCAGGAGCCCCAAAATATCGTTCAAAAGAGTAGCTGGGCTCCGGAAGTTGGTATGTTAATGTACAATCAAGTGTGGAATTTGTGAAAGTTGACGCTTGTTCCGCTGGTTCAGAGGCAATGTTGTACGTGTAATGAAGGCCGTCGTGGCACGCGGCGGTACGAGTTCAATTTTTTTTGTGCATTGCCTCTGACATTCAAGAGTCCTTCGGGGCTCTTTCCCCAAAACCTCAAAATCTGATAGATTTTGATATTGTACCGTAAACAGTAAGGAAGCTTAGTAATCGACTGGCTAGCAAGTGGCTTACAAATCATCAACACGCATGCGCCCCGAATCAGTCGGATTGAATGCGCAAACTTGAATTGAAGGTCATAGGCGCTCATTGAGATATTGTAGGTGTTCGTTGGCCATTGCAGGTGATCATTGATCTAGACTGGGATGCTCGTCGAGCCGAAAAAGGCACACATTGATCATCATGTATGCCAGTTGGCACGAGCGCTAGTTGGCCATCGTGGATACTGGTGAGCACTCGTTGAACCGTCGTTGATGAGGAACACTGGCTGGTCATTGTAGACGCTCGTTGAGGTAGCATGGGTACTAGCTGGCAGCTGTGGACATCAGTTGTTTGGTACAGAAAGGCTGTGCAAGGACCCCGGATACAGGTTCCGGCGTTTGCCGGCGCTGGTACCGTTAACAGGACCCCACCGTACCGTGCTCTCATAAGAACGATTTCCATAAATGGAACTCGTAACTCTTGGATAGACAAAGGACGAGCGCGGCTTATAATTTGGCAAGGCTGAAGTAAGCACGAACCCCATCTTCGGAGGCACGTGGTTTTGACGTGATCGCGTCTCGTACTGTTCTCCCTGGCCAATCACCATACTTTGGCCACCACGCACCTGGAGCCATTGTATAGGCCGTAGATTGTCCAAAAATCAGGAGCATATGCATACTTCTGGCTCCAACGCCCTCCCAAAAATTCTTAGCCCACCAACCCCAAACCTCAGCTGGGCCTCCCTTCTCTCCTCCGCAGGCGGTATTATGCTTTCCTTGAGTTGCTCAATCCTAATCAATCGTATGGTGGTCGGTGCTCCCTCAATAGGCCCCAATGCTCAGTGCTCAGCTCTCACGTCTAATCCAACTCAATTCGAGTCACCACTCCGTCAACAACTTGCCATAGCCACCGCTTTGCTCACACCGACTATCATCACTCCCAGGCTGCCTACTGATGCCTTTACTCCAAAGAGCTCTACCGGTTCGGGAATGCTATTTACGCGTTGACACTCCGCGTCTGCTGGATGCCTCTCCTTAAAGGTTCGAGGAAGGCCACCTCTCAGATTGGATCCGGTCGTCAGTGACCATGATCTCTCAAAATCTCACTCCGGCTCACTCAAACGGTACGTTCGTTATCTCATATAGTCCTTCTTCTCTTTCAAATTTAACTTTTTACGTGCCCAACCTCTAAGCTCCTCGTGCTGCTGCACATCCAACGCTTGGAGAGTGGACTTTCGGGGTCGAATCCAACGCCTTTGCCGTGACACCAATTTGAGTTTCATTGGCATCATACGCCATTGTAGGCCTATTGCTGACGATCGATGCTCATTTACGGCTCTCGTCACGCGTCACTTGTAACCACCCAAACCAAGTTTCAAGCTCCAACCCAACACTGGAACGGCCAAAGCTTGACGCATAGTCGGCTACATCGACTACAGCCCACCCCTCTAACCTCATGCCTCAACCCTCATTCGACGTCAGCAAACCTTGACCGACACTAGTGAAGACCCTAGGTGCAGCGTACTCAGTGGTGTACACCCATGGGCTATCCAATGCCCTTCAAGCATCAAGCTTCGAACTATACGAAACAAGCTTATACACTGCAAGACGCGAGTATGCAGCATGCGAGGAATATCAATGTCGATGTCGACCGTCGGTGGTTGAAGGCTCTGTCAGGAGTAGGCGGTGTATGTACCAGTGCATGCACATTGGAGGACGCTCGTGGTTCGTGAACGCTTTCCTCCGTGTAAACCGACAATCAAAGTCAAAAAAGAAGGACGATTATAAAGGCAGGGGTTTTCCTTTGGGGTTTCACTTCAGCCTTACTGTCGAGGCTGGCTGCTGGCTGAAATACAGACCTATGTGTTCGAAACCTGGCGGGGTGAGTATGTTCGGTGACTTGAATAGTAGGAGATTCTTACAAGTTCTTGGTAGAATGACAACTTGAAATGGATTCTTTCAATCTTGAAGCCAATTTCATTGAGGACTGTAGCTCGCTACACACACATTTCGATTCCTTCATGTATTCAAATCAGGATGCGATGGTGAAGAAGCAGATATGCATCGGCATACTATTCTGTCTCACAAGTTCTATGCCGGTTTCAGAAACAGTTACTTTGAAGCTTTAAGGTGATCTTCTCCAGGCCGGTCACCAACCAGTCAACTAGTCACGCGCACGGGTGTAGCAGATTCTCACGTAGGGCGGTGCTGCTGGTTCAGCGCTCAGCACTCAGCATCCACTGAAGGCGGTGTTTTGGGCAGTTAAAACCTTAAAATGGCCCATCTCTCCAAGTGATCCGTCTACCTGCTTCTCACTCTATCCACTGGCATCGCAGAGCCGTCTATATTATAGGTAACTCGCTGTCTACATGCCCTGATCTCAACTTGCTTACCAATATCTTCAGTCAGGATGTCTTGGGATCCCTACCCTGCCGAATCCAGTGGAAGTACATATGCCTGGCAGAATCAGGTCACTCATCGCGACCACCATGGACCATCAGGTGCGCTAGAACTCGTTATTTATATTTTTATCCTGATTATCCTAAACGGTAACCTTAGTATCGCTTTTCGACCGCGCTGAAAACACCACCATTACGAATAGTCAAATCATTACCCAAATACAATCTCGTAGCAAAGGTGTATAGAAAATCCATGGACACTCGATTTGTTGAGCTTATGCGCACCGCTCTTGATTTAGGACTAATCGTTCTGGGCCAAAATTCCGCACTGGGCGCCGTCTACAACTCCCTAGAACGACAGCAACTCGACGCACCAAAATGCCATCCCAACACGCGCAAGGCGGTCATCAACAAACTCACCGACTGGATGTGTGGAAGAATTGACCCAGAGGCTTTGATCATGTGGCTGTATGGTGCCGCTGGAGCAGGCAAGTCCGCCATTGCGCATACGCTAGCCGAAATATGCGAGAACTACGGTTGGCTAGTGGCGTCCTTTTTCTTCTGGAAGACGGCTGGGGAACGCAACAAGGTAAATCGATTCGTCGCAACGATTGCTCATCAAATTACTCTGGCGATCCCTGCATCGCGCGAGCTCATTGGAGCAGCCGTCGACGACAACCCATTCATTTTCCGACAGTCTGTTGATGTCCAGCTGTCCAAGCTCGTCGTCGAACCACTTCAGCAGCTTTTCTCCGCTGGAATAATGTTCGACATCTCCCCCCTTGTCATCATTATTGACGGTTTAGATGAGTGTCAAGGTGCTGGCATTCAGTCAAGCCTTATCAAATCACTAGCCGCTGCATTCCACAACTTTCCATTTCGAATTCGCATTCTCATTGCCAGCCGTCCGGAAGTTTACCTCAAGTCCACCTTTAATTCATCTCTAGTGCGACCCCATCTTGCACGACTCGCTCTATCTGATGAGTATTCTTCCGATGAAGATATCTATCAATTTCTGGAGGACTCATTCGACAAGATCAGACGCGAACACCCCCTTGCCTCTTACATCCCATCTTCTTGGCCGTCTTTCGACATCCTGCATGAACTTACCGAGAAATCGTCGGGGCAATTCATCTTCGCCTCTACTACAGTCAAGTATATTGGTGGAGATCCTCACCAGCTCCCACATCGTCGTTTAGATGTTGTGCGTCGCCTACAGCCTCCCAAGGGTGAGAAAGATATGCCGTATGCGGAGCTGAATTCTCTTTATCACCATGTCCTCTCCAATGTCGACAACATAGAGGCAGTGAAACTGGTCCTCGGAGTCTTGATCGTTCTCATCCCAGTGTTGTTGCTGTACGAACTGGACCGGATGAACACAACAAGCCAAATTGATAAATTCCTCCTCTGGCAACCCGGCGAAACAGAAGCCTGCCTGAGCCAGCTCGCTTCCATCATTGAACTTGGCACCCATGGGAAGATATCCATTATGCACGCCTCGCTTTCTGACTTCCTGCTTGATCCCTCTCGATCCCGTCAGTTTTACCTATGTCGAGGGTCCGTACTGGGCGACTGTGTAGCTGTTGCACTGTGCCATTTGCGCCAGGAGGCGGTTCTTAATGATCGTGTGTCATTTCTACTCTTTCAGAAGTTTATTCCTGGAGTGCTGATCTACAGTATGTCCTATTCAAGTTGCGGAATACTGGCATTACGGAGAAGTCATTGTACACTGTATTGATGCTGGCTCAATCTCCACCCCTCGACTTCGACAGGAAATAAGTCAAATATCATTTCGGACACTCTACACAAGCTATGAGAAGCACGAATATACTCTCTACTTCTGGCGGTTGGCGTCGGGAATCATTGAAATGTTGCACAGCCAAGTAAGCCGCCTCTGTACCCAGTCTGTAAATACGCGCAAGTACTGACAACTTCCGGTGGTTGTCCCTTTCAATCATTGAGATGTCGCATGAACGAGTAAGCCGTGTTCGTTTACGTTGTGGTAAACCAACTTACTAACTAATGCCAGAACCTTGAGGAGCAATTCCTTCACCTCATCGCCGACCTCTCGACCGTCTGCTTTCAAGCTTTTCAAAAGCCTGACATGGACGAATCATTAACCTGTCTGGTCTATGAGGCACATTACTCTCATCTTCTTCGGGTTGAGGCATTGAATCCTGCTTTCGCATTTCCTTTCGAATTTTCTTTAATGGTCATAAAACCGACAATTCGATGGGTTATCAAGAGAATCATCACTCTACATCCCCAATGGAAACGACCTGAATTCATGGGGCGGCATTATACAACGGTTGCCCAGGTTGTGATCAACAGCCATTCCCATAGGTTCTACTCCCAGAGGTAGTCTTTAGCTATTAGATCCTTTTACTCCCCGTGCTGATGAATAAAATTATTCTAGCCTCTATCCGAGCGCTGATTTATTTCACGATGCCGACGATGAAAAAAAGAGCGATCATTGCGCCACCCTCTCGTGTCTTCTCTGTATTACCCACGTGCTTCCTCTCGCGTGCAAGTCTAACGACATTATGGAATGGATCTTCCTCTCAGAAGATCGTGCCACAATCAGGGGTTACCGGCCAAACTTTCATGCTGGATGGACTTTGGATGGGTGGAATGACAATATCATTCAACCCGCTCTAGATGCGGTTCTTGATTATTACAAGGTATGCACATCCAATATCTCTTATATCACGTCCTCGCTTTTAAACTCTTTTAATCGAACTGTAACCATTTTAGCGCTATGCAGACGCATCAGACGTCGAAACATACATGCGCGTCAATAATCTATCCTAGTCCCTGTTATTTTACTTCGGTGGATTTTCCAACGAACACCTGAAATATAATACTTGTCTGTCATTGTATTATCTATCATCTCGTCCACTCTAAATTCGAGCTAGAATATTATATGGTACCATTACCTTACGGTAAGAGCAGATTTTGTATCTCATACCACAGTTCGACGCAAAGCGCTCGCTAATTACACATTCATGATTTTGACGTGCGCTGGCCGACCAAACACTCCATCATACAGTGTATACGAATTTCGTATACACTGTATGACGAATATACAGTCCACCTTCAAAATTTTGCTAGTGTCCAATAAAGAAGATTTAAATCTTAGATAGATCACAGAAATTTGATATATTGCTCCCACTACTACTTCTGACGCTGGAATAGGGTGTTTTTCATCGGAACCAGATAACTAATGTCATCAGTGACTCCTGCAGGTCATACATCGCCCAGAAGAATCCAACCCTCACTCATATGGTCTCACACCATTCCTAACCTGGGGTATCAAGCGACAGTTTATTTGCTCGATAGACGCCGTCACGCAGAATAGCATTATCGACATCCACTGGGAGTGTGGCTCACGGAGCTGAAAAGTGAACGCGAACGGGGAAGCTCACGAACACATTCAGTGAGCTGGTGGGCCGGCCATCCTTGAACACTAACCACGACCATTTGACGATCACCATCCTCGTCCACAGAGTGTCTACTCTTCCAACCCTCTGTAACCCATGACAAACGATCTCTTGATCTCCATCGTAATCGTTATACTCGGTATGCACTCACTTAAACTCTCGGAATTGCTGACCATGACTCTGTCGTAGCCTGCGTCTTCTTTCGCCAATTTTTGAATGGTTCGAACAAGAGTCTTGAAGAGAAGGAACGTATACTAGCTCAAATTGATGAAATGATTGCTCAACGGGCGCAACTCGAAGAGATGGCCATCAGTTTGGAGGCAGTCAGAGAGAATGGGAGGTTGATTAGCGAGGCGGAGAGGGAGAACAAGGCGTTGATTAGCGAGGTGGAGAGGATGAACAAGGCATTGATGTCAGTTATCGAGGAGCAGAGATCGATTATAGAGAAACAGAAGTTGGTTATAGACAGCTTCACTACTCGATTCACGCCGTGATCGAGGGTCTTGCAGCTGTACGGTCAACGGAAGAGTTGTGCGCATATGATATGGTTTCAGGCGAGCTACTAGGTGGATTTGGTACCGGATGAAATAGGGTAGTTGTTGAGTGATCTTCCATTTCAAATTTGAGAATATGTATGACATGCCAGCCATGGTTTTACAAGTTTGATACGAGAAAAGAAAACGTCCACGATTCGATCCAAACAGAATACGACGTCTATGGGTGGAACATATTCTTGTAGAATTTGACCTGGCAGATCAAAACAAGCTTGAATGTGGTGTCCAAGAACTTGTCAATCAGGAATATAGGAATATCATGCCAACGCATATTTGCTTCTCGATGATCGCATCCTGATCTGAATACACGAAGGTAGATCACGCAATCGAAAGGTGTGTAGAGAGTTATGGTAAAGCATATTCGATTGGAGGGTATTTCTTGAATCCGGATAAGTATTGATAGTAACGGCCTACGCTGCAAGTACATGCAGCGATGTTGGCAGCGAGAGTCTAACAGTAAGCGACTACATCGTCTCGATGAACATAGACTGCGTGTTTTGAGAGTCCCCTTCAAGTTGTCGTTCTAGCGAGCTCAAGGTCAACTTGTATGAATCTTCTACCATTCAAGTCAGCGGACACAAACGAACACCAAACACACTCACCGCACCCGGTTCCAAAGACGTAGGTCGGTATTTTAGCCACCAGCCACCAGCCTGCACGTCTCTAGAGTAATACTGAAGCAAAACCCACAACATAAACCCGTGGCTATAAGTTCCCAAACTGATTCCAAGCGACGTTGTGCTGTCGGTGATAGGCCTCCAATGGCGCATATCAATGCCAGCGAAACTCAAGTTGGCGTCACAACGAAGGGCATTAGATTCGATCCCTAGGCAGTGGACTCTCGGAGCGGCGAGTGTGCACCAGCGTGAGGATCTTAGAGGTT
>Ga0247742_10001276_pt1 | contig 17920 bp, 14 predicted proteins | sample UWRJL208509C2_FD_180944 | JGI IMG/M metagenome (GOLD analysis project Ga0247742, IMG submission 180944) | Plant litter microbial communities from Arlington Agricultural Research Station in Wisconsin, United States - UWRJ-L208-509C-2 | ecosystem: Environmental > Terrestrial > Plant litter >... | reverse complement strand
TGGCTGACTATTTACTGTTGTTAAATGCCAGCCGTCGTGGAGGGGTACAAAAAAATAGAGTTGAGAATAAATGATTAGAACAATAGATCAATGATCATATTTGTAAGCATAAACTTTAATTCTATCAGTCTGAATTGTACTCATAGATAACTCTTTTTTTGTAAACCCCGGAGCGACGGCTGGGTAGGAGGCTGACATGTCACATGCAATAAACCGCTGGTCCATTGTGCACGTGCCTAAAACATCGGACTTTCAAAACGTGCAGCAGAATTACATCTCCGAACCTGGGTAAGAACCTTACCACTGAAGTGTCCAGGTATAGTCTCAACATCCCATCTCTTATCTCGAGCTCGATTCTCTTCCAGATTCGTGTACCGTATGCAACCCGTGGCTGGCTTGCCTCTCAAACCACCTTCCGCCCGCTATGCTGCACATGGTGATGCCCGCCAGTATCCTCCTTGATTCTCGCTCCCATCAGAGGCTACACGAACGTCGCCAATGGTCACACCCGCAAAGTTGGTCTTGCAACCATCGGTGACGGGACTTGTTGCGACTGCAACATAGAATGCGGCTGAGCAGCAACCGCCCACTACGATACCCATCCAATTCGTGGTCGACGGACTATGTGGCAGACGTAGCTATCATCTTGGCCAAACTGAAGTACCTCCAGTGTCCGCTGGTGGTTTTGGTGCTCAACCGTCAACATCAAGTCCGAATGTCACTTTCATAGGCGAAGGCCATTTCTCGCCCAGACGAGCTCGCCATCCACATCCATCACCCTTGACTCCTATTCAAACATGACCGAACCCATGTACGGATTTCCAAAATCACTTCCCACCTACGACCTCCCTTCTCCACGCTCACGACCCATCCAGGCGAACCAAACAGCCTCTGAGGTGGAAATATGGGTGACATGTAAGCATCAGTATTACACCTTCGTTTGCGATACTGAACTAATCTCGATAATATCTAACCAGAAAAGTCTATGCCTCATTTCGTTCGCCTGAGTTCTGCCCCCTCTGCGTTTCATAACTAGCCTTGCCAGCCTCAAAAATCCTCACGGCGTTTCCTATGTTCCTCCACCATCGCCTCGAGACTCTCTGCAGCATCCAAGCGGCCCAGGTCCCTATATGTGGCCGCAAGGCTCGACATGCTCTTGAGGGTATCGGGATGATCGTCCCCTAATACCCGCTTCATCTTCTCGACCACCTCCGCACAGAGCGCTTGTGCATTCGTCAAGCGGCCTTGGTCCCTGTACGTGTTGGCAAGGTTTGCCACGTTTTCAAGGGTCCAAGGATGGTCGTCTCCTAGCACCCGCTTCGTCTTCTCCATAGTCACCACCTGAAGCACGTCTGCGTCGTTCCAGCGGCCCTGCTTCCAGAAAGTGACCGCTAGACGCGACATAGCCCTCAGAGTGCGAGGATGATCATCGCCCAGCACTCGCTTGCTCTTCTCCAATACCAACACCTCGAGCACTTCCGCATCTTTTAAGCGGCTCTGCTCCCTGTACGTATAAGCAAGATTGCCCATGACTACCAGGGTGGTAGGATGGTCATCGCCTAGCAGCTGGTTACTCTTCTCCAATACGGCCAACTCAAGCGCCTCCGCATCATCCAAGCGGCCCCGGTTTCTATAGGTTGAAGCAAGATTACCCATGCTGGCGAGGTTGCCAGGATGGTCCTCTCCCAGCAGCCGCTTCGTCTTCTCCATGACCACCACCTGGAGCGCCTCTGCCTCATTCCAGCGGCCCTGGTCCAAGTACGTGTTGGCAAGAAGCCCCATGCTCCCGAGGGTGTCAGGATGGTCATCTCCCAGCACCAACTTTGTCTTTTCCAACACCACAAGGTTGAGCGCCTCCGCGTCACCCCAGCGGCCCTGGTACCAGTAAGTGAGTGCAAGATACCCCATGCTCTCGAGGGTGTCGGGATGGTCATCTCCCAGCACCAACTTTCTCTTTTCCACCACCACAAGGTAGAGCGCCTCTGCCTCACCCCAACGACCCCGCTGCCTGTACGTCCCAGCAAGATATTGCATACTTGTGAGGGTGTCAGGATGGTCATCTCCTAACACCCGCTTCCTCTTCTCCGTAGCTATCGCCTCAAGTGCCTCCATTTCCTTCAAGTGACCAGCTTCGCCATAGATCAGTGCTATGTGTATCCCGACTAATGGGTTGAGATCCTCCGATTTGAGTGAGGCTATGGAATTTATAGTGTGTTTGAGAAGTGAGTGCCGATATTTGTAGTCTTCATCAGTGTATGTGATAGAAAATGATAGCCCAATGATAGTGATGATGAGCTTCTGCATATCATGTCGGCTTCCCTCCATCATGGTGCCAGTCCAGTGATGTACCAGTGGATGAATGCTGTAGGTGTGATTTTGATGATCATATTCTATGAGCGAGTGTGACCCAAGGTGCATTACGACCTTCCGGAACGTCCAAGAACTCCAGCCCGAATCTTGTTTTCCAAGCTGTTTCAACAGCCTCGTCACATCATCCTGCAGTTCTGAATCCTCCAGATTTTGTTCAGACGAGGCCGCTTTTTTGAACATTTCCTCGGAAATTCCCTCATGATGCAGCAAGGAGCAAATTTGCAGCAACAATCTTGCTGATGGGTCAAGTTTGTCGTAACTGAGTCTCCATGTTGAATATACCGCCGATTCGTACGGATCTTGCCCTTGGGTCTCTTCGTTCTGCAGCAAATTGTCGCGTTCGCGTTGATAGAGTTCTAGATACTCGCTTAAAGACGAGTGGCAGTGAATGAAAGCCCCAGCCTGGGCGACGGCCAGTGCAAAGAAATGGAGTTCCTGTATCATATATTTCAGCCTGAAAATATACGACGAATAGAAAAGAAAATTACCTGCACAATGGTTTCCGCCAGCGCGTTATTTTCGACATTGCTTTCCGCTCGAGCCTGAACCAGTAGCAACTTTTTGGCGTCTTCGAGATACATCCCTTTAACGTCTGCATCCGCGTCTTTAGCAGTGTAATGGCGAAGCTCCCGGTTGCGTGTTGTAATAATAATATTTCCAAATGAGCACGAAGGAAAATATTTCTTCAGCTTCAAGTCAACATTGTCTGCGTTATCGAAGACGAGGAGCCAATTTTGGTCGGTCTGGCTCGCAAGCCAACGCAGACTCGCATCCGCTGTTTGCTTGGCTTTTCCTGGGATAACAGTCTCGAGATCCGCTTTAATAGTGTCCTCGTTTGTGGCGTCAACGTAGAAGATATCTGAGAAGCTGAAAAAATTGAGTTGTTAGTAAATCACGGTATGATTTCATGCAACGCGTTGGTGTACCGTTTTCCCTTGGATTCTTCAATAAATTTAAATGCAAGTTGGCTCTTTCCTGCACCCCCAAGGCCATGTAGCACGAAAATTCGCTGGGATGCGCAATCTGTGTCGAAATAGGTGCGCATCTTATCGAGGATGTCTTTTCGGCCAATGAACGAGGCCACCGCCGGTGGACAGAGCTTGCGTTCTGGGATACCTTCAATCGATTCCACGAGTGGTCTGGGTGACACTGGGGAAACGGTGAGACACTCTCCAGGACTATAAGTGAGGTTCTTCCGCACCGAGCTGCTCGGTCGTAAGTCGTGCTTTCGGCACTGTGATTATCCTTCCTAACAGCGCCAGCTTTTCGTCAACCTCCTTCCTCCTCAGATATTGTGTCGTATGAGCCTCCATTTTGCTCAATCTCTCCCATTCTGATAACTTGATCCCCTGCATCCCTTGTTCAACATTCAACCGAAAGTATGTTCTCGGCAATTGCGCGAAGAGACGCAGCATGTGTTCATGCGTATCCTCACAATCGGTAGCAATTGCTCTCAGCGCGTCGACAACGTCTGTCGGTATGATCTGCTGGAAGAACCCAGGTCTCCTGATACCGACTGCCTCGACCTGCCCAGTACCGACGCTCACCAGGCAGCCTATGGGACGAGCGCCAAATAGAGTGTTGGCCTCATCGAGCACAACCCAGCTGGGGTTATTACGGCCTACGCCTCCGTCGATGAAAGGCTGCGCCCTCCCGATTTCAATACGTTTGAAGAACGTCGGCGCTGCAGATGTCGCTCGGGCAGCCTCCCAAATCTTGCATTCTGGATGTGTTTCATGAGACTCGTAAGACCTGAATACCATCGAAATGTTCATGTTGTGGGCGTTCTTGGCGCAGACGAAGCTGAAGCAGAGATGTAAGACTCGAATAAATATTAGAGGAACTTATACACTCACGTCCGGCAACCTGTAGACTCATTTCGTTCCAATAACGGCGATTCCGAATCACCCGTTACCTCCTTCACAATCGACTTGATGGCCGCTTCAAGTTTCGTCGCTTTGAACTTCCCATCTCCTGGCCTTCCCTTCGGATGAGAGAAGACATGTTTCACCAAGGTGCCATAATGTTTTATTGCCGTATCAATATCCATCCGAAGCCGTCCGAGCATTAAGGCAACTATCCTGTAATTTAAGCATTAGCTGTAGCGTATCATGTTCAGAAGCAAGTGTCGCACCCTCCAGTGCTGGTACCACCGATTAAGTCAAAGTGATCACATGGCTTTGGCAAGCGAGTGAGGAGAGGTTGGCCATCCTGCTTCAGTTTCTTGTTCTTGTCGACCATGATCTTGTGCATGAGTTCTTTGAGGATGAGCAGCTCGGAGAGTCCACGAATGCCGCCGCCGTCTGCTCAGAGATTACAAGTCAGTATGTCCGCCAGCCAATATTATTGAAAGTTTTGAAAATTTACCCAATGAGAGTAGCCTGACAGGTTTCTCTTTGTTGGAGGAGTTCATCGTTTGAGTATAGGCGATGGGAGCCCTGAAACTCAATGGGACAACGCCTTCAACTCACACTCATAAGTGCATTCCACACGGTAAGTCTATCCACACCAGAGTTCTCAAACTGCCATACCCGTTACAGCAGATGTATTTGCGAAGGAAGCAGAAAGCCTCGTGGGACATAGGACTCGGGAGATCTTGAGAAGGTCAGTCACGGTCGCGGTCATGATCATCACGTAGTAGTACGATCGCAGAAGCAGTGACTAGCCAGCCGTTTCGAACTTCTGTCCTAGTACAAAGATCAAGCAAGGTTCGTATGAGGTTCAGGACTTCAACCCGTAGCCAGAGGGGAGTCGCAGCGACCATGACAGACTCGAACTTTTGCGTTTCAGGTGAGGTGATGGTCAAAAGCAGCCTCGACTCGGAATATCATCGGCATACGAGTTCCGTCTTATAATAGGCCACCGCTTTTTCTCAACCACTCTCCATACTTGCTTGTATCAATCTAGATCCCGTACTCAGGAACTAACGGAGAACCGCTTTCCATTTGTTCTGACCATCAGCGTTCGACACCTCATACGTATGGTTCAAGCTAAACTTCTGCTTCGGTGTTGCGCCAGCTGATGAAACAATGCGGCTCTGCACATAGCGGCTCGACTAGATGAACATGGATGGAGGAAACGTTTGAGGGGTACTTGTATTAAAGGTGTCTCTATGTATTCTGGCTAGTTCATATAGTGATATCATGTGCTGATCATCAACGCTGGCGCCAGACTCTTCCATTTGCACCAGTCCCTGAAGATAATCGAACACACGAAGCCAAGTCAATATTACCCTCATTCCCGCAATACCAACGTCGCGGTCCTTCGCCTCCGCGTTAATGCTGAACTCAGCATTGACGTATCAAAGTTGCCCAGAGGTATGTCACTACCTACCTGCCAATACGAGCTCCGGATTGACGGAAGTTTCCTATTAGCTGTATTCCTTCAAGATGACCATCACGGCCCTCTTTTTATTGCCTCCGCCGAACACTGGCATTTCACCTAGGGCAATTGACATCCAGCGGCTGATTTTATTGTTCCAAGGTCGGTTTGTATCTCACTCTAGGTTCGTTCTAATCTGTCCATCAACGCTCATGCTTCCATTTTAGCGTCGCGGAAGTCAAGAACCGGCTTATAATTATCTGCGCCCAGGGCGACGGTATCAAACTCAAAACCGGAGCGCTCAACAAATGCGCTAGTTTCGATCAGGGGTATACGATCGCCCACCTGGAAGCGATGTCTGCTGGGAACGGAATTCTGAAGTCGTCATCATAATTGGGTTAGAACTTGAACTGGACCCAGCTTCTTGGGATCATTGGTATGTGATCCATTTACTGGCTTTCCAACTGTTCAACATATATTTGCATCATTCGCTACCGGTTTCCGACATTTGTTGCTTCAATTCACTTATCTCTTTTGTCGCATAGCGTACAGCTTCACGTCTCTTCGACGAGAGCTGAATTGTTTTTCGAAAATACCTTCAAGCTCGCATCTCTTCGACGCGATTCATTAAAGATTCAAGGCGTCGTCAAATTTTGCTACAGGCACATCGTCGCTATTGCTGCCATCGTTGTCGCTATGGTACTGCTCTCGATTCAGGACCTCATCTTCAGCGCATTCGAAGGTCCTACTACCCTTGCTACTGATCGTGTCAGCTGGGTGGGTGACTGTGATCATGGCAGTGGCGGCTGAGGATTGGCTACTATGGACCCATGCTCGATGTCTCGAAGGACAAAAATATGGACGGAACACTCCTCATTTGCTTTAATGGACGTTTTCGACTCCTTGACTCTTCTCTAACTGTTGCGCCCATCTCTACCTCCGAACGTCTCCTTCAACAACTACTGGCTAACCAAAGGGAAAGATACGATTGTGTCACCTGTCTTTATCACGCCGCTCGAGGCCTTTCCTCACTTTTTCTAAAGGTAGATCACATATATCTTCATCTCATTGATGCTATCACGAATAAATAGTTGCCGTCAAGGTATGCGTCGATGAACGCTCAGCTATAATCTATAAGACTGTACTAGCCTTTTGACACGATGTTTCAGATAGAGATGAGGCGAGTTGAATAATACTCTCATGGCTCATTCTATGCGATGTTAGTATACATGTCTACGATCACTACAAAAATAGTTCGCGTGCAATCACATGCAAGTCGCATAATATCTGTTCGCGAGACGCTAAGGTATTGACAAAGCGTCGCACAAATCATGTCTATAAGCCATCAGAAGGCTAGAATGGTGTGGGCGGAGAATTTTGGAAGATTAAAAGTATCTCTGGCCGTATTCTGTGCTCCTACGTGCTGGTCGAGACGGGCGCTAATCACAGCTCCCTGTGCCAAACACAGCCACGTGTTAGGCCGTCTCGTTCTCGTGCGATTCCGGCATGATGCCGTGATGTCGTCATTTCCGGACCGCAGACGACTGGCAAGGCACCTTTCTTCGAGGCTCGTCTAGCGTCTGGCCGCCCAGAAGCTCCTAGATCCCAACACCGACTCCCTTTCCTGGCTTTCCATGCGAAAACGCTACTCGAACGTGATCTTCTGCGTCTCTGGTCCTCGTCCTCGTCGAACTCTAAGCTGCCAAAGACTTGTCTACTCGTTGTGGGGTGCTGGTTTCCGTAGAAATCGGGTTGGCTGAAGCCTTCATGGCTCGATATCAGGTATGTCCCTGCCTACTCGTAAATGTGGCTTCAGGATAAAAACATCGTTCTGTCAGACTCTCTCGACATCACGCCCCTCCATTCGTACCAAGCCAAACGCCTCCTCACTGGTCCACTTCAGAACAAGTTCTTCGAGACTCAGCAGGCCAACTCCTGCCAAATCCCAACGTTTACTTGCACCCCCTCAACGACCTCTGGCTCGCCTACTTCGCCATCTCGTCTCCATCCACTTCGCTTATCGTGGCGCCCGTGTCCTCCGACTGGCCTCTCCTCCAAGTTTTCAATATTGGACGCCCACAACTTCGATATATGCGCACGTCCCATCCTCCACGAAACTTATACGACCAGTTCATTAATGGTTGCTGTTGGTTCCAGTCAAGGTCAGGCACCGTCACTCTTATAAGTGTGTTATTCTGCTATCAATTTTTCTGTACCTGAGGACCTTATCATAGACACTTGATACCGAGTGCAGCCTGAACCTTGACTCAGGATATACGAACGCGCTTATGCGACCAACCTCGTTCACGACTTCGCATACTGCTACATCTTCGCAGAGCAGAAGTTCTATTTACAGTCCCGCGACTTCAAGGAAGGCGGTATCGCGTTCGACATTCGGTGAACGATGCCGGTGGTATGAGCAATGGACGGTGTTATGCCCACCAGAGTCCAGAGTGAGTCATCATTCTTCCCAAATTTATCACAATCCTCGCCAAGCATGTTCTTAGCCGATAAAGCGACCTGAGTGGGATCTACTCTCGGTTTTCATGGAGAGTAAGCATGCTTCCGACTTCCAATTTCTATAACGCTGATATCCACCTTCCCTCAGCCCAACAGAGATGGAGCATTTAGCAACTCGGGTCTACAGCATCGCCAATCGGATCACCAGAGGTCCTTATAACCGCGACCTGCTTGCAAGATGTAGAATCCGCGGGTCATGGAGATGGCTGTCCAACATATTCGCCACGTGCGTGTTATTTCCTTTAGATTCCTTCTCCATCTTGCCCTTTCTCACTGACCACATTTCGTAGATAGGCCGAGCAAATGTCTGCTATAGTCTCGGCTGCAACAGTAAGAAGGCTATGAAGCAGGAATATTCCAACGGAACAGAATGTCGTCAATATTCGTACTCGATCAAATTTTAATACGTCAGTCGATTACTACATATATTCTCGACTTCTGGTGCGGTATATGCTAACGAGGTATGCGTTACTCTCAGATCGACTCATACTCTCATGTCTGAAGATCTCAACTGCGTTGGAAGAATGAGCAAGGTATGCGATTATCCATAACGATATCATTGTCTTCAGATTGACGCTTGTATTTGGCGTCAGCTTCTGGGCAAATCGAAACAAACGTACTGCACACGTCTACCTACCCTAGTGAAGCAATACGGATCTCCACGGCTGTACTTCCCAACTGGATAGAAGAAAAGAGAATATTATCTTCGTAGATTTCATAGACGCGCCTCATCTTAATCCTTACATTTCCTTCTCCAAAAATTTCGCGTCGCGTCTGTCTCGTTCACGGTCTTATATAAGAACCACTTTCCAAACCCGAATCCATATATCATGTATTCAATAGACGCGCCCGTTCACTATGAGAATAAAACCTCGACAAGCGTGACAGAGACGGAACGAGGGGCAACAATTAACAAGTAGCTCTACCTCATATAAGACTATCCGACAACTACACGATCATACAAGAGGTTTCATGCTACATGCCTATAACCAGATGATGAGGCTGAATAGTGAAGCCTCGGAGCGCAGAAAGAACATTTCGTATCAACCCCAATAAAACCAAGCATCCACGCATTGTCATTGAGATCTCCGTCCGTCGACAGGGTCTGAGGCTTCTCCGGTCCAGTTCTCAGACCCATTCACAGAGGGTCACGGCACTGAACCGCTAGTCCAGAGAAGTCCCAAACCAGCGATGGTCAACGCCAGCTCCTCAGCACCGTGATGTTCTTGGCGGCGTCCAACCTAACATGTGTGGCTTTTGGTTCCTCCTGGGCCACGATGAACCCAGGTTCGATAGTGACGATGGCGACGACAATAGTGAAGGTGTGGGACCGAGGAGAGCTTTGGATACACTCTTCATGGCTCGAGACGGAGAAAGAAACGGCTCTGGTCGCAGCGACTGGCTGCCAAGGTCGGGTCGGCTGATGGAGGTGGGACGAAGGACAAAGCAGGGAAGATAGTGGTTCCAATAGAGCAAGCTGACTGGAAGATTGTGCCCGAAGATACGAGTATGAGTTACAGGCGATGGTGGGATGAATGAAAGTAGAAACATACCAAAGAACATGGTCCGCCATGCGACCCCAGTCCCCTTCGCACTCCTTTATTTTCTGATGCACGGACCAGCAGTATCGTAGAATAAAACCACCAGGAGCGGGACAGTTGTCGCATATCGACTAGGTTTGAGGCCCTATAAGCTATAGGATGTGCCGATCATCAATTCAATAGCCATTCCAACTGGCGGTTGCTGGTCCTTCGTGTTGATTGCAGCCTTTCCAATTTAAACCACAGTGAAGATCCGGTTTCGAGTTACCCAAATTAACTTGCTCGTTTATGCGCCCAGCTCATCGATGAACCACCAGCGTGAGTGCTGATAGAGAGCGCCTAACATCGACTGTCGGTACATATACCAGGACGTGGGAATCATAGAGGAGAGAGAAGGCCGGAGGAGGGATACGCGAAAGCGGAGATTTCGACCTTCAGGGGAGCCGTACAGAGCGATAGATCAGATATAGGCCACCATGTCGAGTGTAGCTGAGGGGAAATCAGGCGTCAGGACGTTGAAATTGCACGAAGGCGGCCTCTTGGTGGGTGTACTTGCCCACGAGAGAACGTCATCTTTCGCAAGATGCACGGACTTTCGAAGTGGCCACTTCATAGTGCAGTACGCCAAAAGAAGGGAATGACCTGTGGTGCAAGAAATTCGACGTACTGTAAGGCAAAATTGATTAGTCAGTGGGTCTCTAATGGCAGGTAAAAACACGCACTGGACAAGATGAAGCTTTCAAGATCCCAATCTCTTCCACTCGTCCCAAACGGCGCCAGCGACCTCAGATATCTGATCCCACCACCCGTCCCCTGGTTCTAGAATGGCGATCCAGTCCAGATGGGTCCGAGTTCAGGATGAACTGCAAGCTAAGGACCTGAAGCAAGAGATTCGTAGGTCTGCGATGGTGACGAGCATTGCAGGTTCTTCGCCATTCGTCGTTTGGCCCGGATAAAGGTACTGGTACTGAGGCGCGCCTGGTATGGCACTCGGTATGGAAAAGCCTACTTTCACCAATATTTCCACGTCAGGCGGTTTAGTTCGCTTGGATGGGTTGCCGGCGCGGAGAAAGGGGGACCGTAGATGGGAAATGATGTTTGAGATCCGCCCATAGGTTCAGTCATGTTCGAGTGGGAGTCAACGAGGGCGGTGACGGACGTTGATGGCAAGTGCGTCCACGAGAGAATTGGCCTTCCCCTACGAGGTTGAGATCTGGATTTGTTTTTTCATCCCTTCAGCGGTACAGATGATGTCCGGCTAAGGTGCCGAGCGAGCAGCGGTACTTGCACAGCAAGGGATGTGACATAGAGGTACGGCGGTACGTTGGGATCTTGATGTGGCTGAGGGTTGCTCCAGCGCATACGTGGTCGAACCTTCGAGCACAAGTCATATGTTGTCGATAACATGGCCTGGATGGTTCCATCCTTCTCGTGACTTGAGCCTCTGACGCGGAGAACGTGTCAAGAACTGGATTGCTATTCCCTTAGGTTCGTGGTGCAGAATCACGTATCATATTGCCTTCGCTTGGATACTGCAAGGTTCCTGGTTTTTGCGGAGAGAGAGGCAATCGTGAATCGCTGTGCAATGTATATTAGTAAATTCATACGATGGAAAGATAAATGGCTGGTACCTCCTCTCAGTGCAGCGAGCTTTCGCTGTCTTGTATATGCATGGTCTCCGATGTCCGGGACGAGGATATACATGACTCTGGGAAGAAGTTGGTTAAGGGAGCGGGTGCAATCGGGATGGCTGAGAATCGAGGCTGTAATAAAGTGTAATGAATATTGAGCTCGAAGGTTAAGTAGGCTCAGAATCGTACCTTGGAACGACCTGCTATATCATCGGGTTGCCCATGCCGTCCTCTCGCAATTGGCACCTCTTCCTCTTTTCCTACTGCGCCATCGTCTACTGGAGAGTCGAGCACCAAGACTACCAGCGAACACTGGAGGCACTTCAGTTCGACCAAGACGACGACCACGTCCGCCACGCGGTCCGTTGACCGCGAAGAGCTGGATATCGTGATGGGTAGTGGCTGCTCAATCGCATTCTGCGTTGCAGTCGTAGCAAATCCCGTCTCCGATGGTTGGAAGACTGACTTTGCGGGCGTGACCGTTCACAACGTTCATCTCGTCTCTGAAAGGAGCAAAAATCAAGAGGGATGCCAACCAGCATCATCATTTGCGGCACAGCGGTGTTTTGAGAGGCAAGGCAGCCACGAGTTGAATACAGGACGCGAATCTGAAAGAGAACCGAGGGAGGATAAGAGATTGGATGTTAATACTGTCGAAATAGGTACGTACAGAGATGAGAACATTGACGTCGGACGAGTGGAGATCCAAGAAGGTGAGTAGGCGGTAGGAAAAGGGAAAAGCTCATCGGCTGTATTGCCTTGAAATCTTTCGGATCATCGGCTTTCTTGCCGGTCTCGTCTCACCCGACTGGCTCAAGACTGGTCTGTTTCGCGTCTTTACTCTGCACCCACTGCTCTTTCTCTGGCAGACCATCCTCTGTGCTGAGAACTCGCGAGACCTCTTCGTCGTACTAATCTGAAAGCCTCAGGCCATAACCTAGAATGATCGTCTGCACAACGTGTGCTCTTTCGCAAATGTTCGCTTGCTTCCGAATCTTTCCACCAGACACAAGTCATCTGGATACCGTGGCTCTCCATCCTCGCAGGAAGCACCTCTACTTCAATTGCATAGCCATCTCACATATACAAACCAATCTCTATGACACCTACCAAGACAACCCCATGCCTCATTTCGTTCACCCGAGGTCCGCTCCCCTGCGTTTCATAACAAGCCTTGCCAACCTCAAGAACCCTCACGGCGATTCCTATTTTCCGCAACCCCCGCCTCGAGACCCTCTGCATCGTCCAAGCGGCCTAGGCCCCTATATGTGGCTGCGAGGCTCGACATGCTCTTGAGGGTGTCAGGATGGTCCTCCCCTAATACCCGCTTCATCTTCGCAATCACTTCCATACCGAGCGCCTCCGCGTCCTTCAAGCGCCCCTGGTCCCTATACGTGTTGGCAAGATTGGCCATGTTTTCGAGGGTCCGAGGATGGCCGTCTCCGATCACCCGCTTTGTCTTCTCCATAGTCGCCACCTGAAGCACCTCTGCATCGTTCCAGCGGCCCTGCTTCCAGTATGTGAGCGCTAGGTTTGACATAGCCCTGAGGGTCAGAGGATGCTCATCACCCAGCAATTGCTTTCTCTTCTCCAGTACCAACACCTCGAGCGCTTCCGCATCCTTTAAGCGGCCCTGCTCCCTGTACGTAGAAGCAAGGTTACTCGTGTACCTCAGGGTGTCAGGATGATCATCTCCTAGCAGCCGCTTGCTCTTCTCCAATGCTACCAAATGAAGCGCCTCCGAATCATCTAAGCGGCCCTGGTTTCTATATGTATAACTATATGCAAGACCTCCCATGGCTATGAGGGTCTCTGGGTGGTCCTCTCCCAGTAACCGCTTCGACTTCTCCATCGCCACCACGTGGAGCGCCTCTGCCTCCTTCCAGCGGCCCTGGGACAAGTACGCGTTTGCAAGATTTCCCATGCTCTGGAGGGTGCCAGGATGGTCATCTCCCAGCATCAACTTTCTCTTTTCCAACACCACAAGTAAGAGCGCCTCCGCGTCACTCCAGCGGCCCTGGGACAAGTACGTGCAGGCGAGATACCCCATGCTCTTGAGGGTGTCAGGATGGTCATCTCCTAGCACCCGCTTCCTCTTCTCCAGCACCATCACCTCGAGGGCCTCCATTTCCTTCAAGCGGCCTGCGTCGTCATAGATCCATGATATATGCATCCCGACTAATGGATTGATATCTTCTGGCTTAAGCGAGGCCATGGAGTTCATCGTATGTTTCAACATTTTGCGTCGATATTTGATGTCCTCGTCAATACGTGTCAAAGGAAATGAGATCGCGATGATGGTGAGAATAAGCTTCTGCATGTGATGTCGGCTTCCTTTCATGGTGGTGCCACTCCAGTGGTGTACGAGCGGATGAATACTATAGGTGTGATTCTGGTGATCATGTTCAATGAGGGAGTGTGAGCCAAGGCGCATTACGACCTTCTGGAACGTCCAGGAACTCCAGTCCATATCTTGTTTCCCCAACTGGTTCAACAAATTCTTCACTTCATCCTGTAGCTGTGAATCATCCAGTTGATGTTGGGACAATGCCGCTTTTTCGAACATTTCCTCCGAAATTCCTTCATGATGCAGCAACGAGCAGATCTGGAGGAATAATCTTTCTGGTGGATCAAGTTTGTCATAGCTGAGTTTCCACGTTGAATACACAGCGAATTGGTACGGATCCTGTCCTTGAGTCTCCTTATTCTGCAGCAAATTGTCGCGTTCACGCCGATAGAGTTCCCGACACTCGCGTAAAGATGAGTGGCAGTGAATGAAGGCACCGGCTTGAGCGACAGCCAATGCAAAGCAATGAAGCTCCTTCAGGGTGTGGGAGTATAAAATCGTCTGTTGAAGGTGACAGCAAAAATAAGTACCTTGACAATCGTCTCTGCTAATGCGATATTTTCATCACTTCTTTTCGCCCGAGCCTGAACCAGAAGCAATGCTTTTGCGTCTTCAAGATCCATGTCTTTAATATCCGCATCCGCATCTTCCGCAGTGTAATGACGAAGCTCTCGATTGCGCGTTGTAATAAGAATATTTCCAGAGGAGCATGAAGGAAAGAAGTTCTTCAGCTTCAGGTCAACATTGTCCGCATTGTCGAACACGAGGAGCCAATTTTGGTCAGTCTGGGTCGCAAGCCAACGTAGACTCACATCCACAGTTTGCTTGAGTTTTCCTGGGACAATGGTTTCAAGATCCGCTTTAATAGTGTCATTGTTTGTGGCGTCAACGTAGAAGATTTCGGAGAAGCTAAAAAGTCGTTAGTAACCACGGTTTGATTTTATTCGACTGATCAGTATACCGTTTGACTTTGGATTCATCAATAAATTTGAATGCAAGTTGGCTCTTTCCTGCACCGCCGAGACCATGCAGCACAAATATGCGCTGACATGCGCTCTCCGAGTCGAAATAGTTGCGCATCCTATCGAGGATGACATTTCGACCTATAAATGAGGCCACAGGTGGTGGACAGAGCTTGCGTTCTGGAATGTCTTGAATTGATTCCACAGGTGGCCTGGGGGAAACTGGGGAAACAATGAGACCTTTTCAAAATATGAATGAGGTTCTCCCGCACCAAGCTGCTCAATGGTAAGCCGCGCTTTTGGCACTGTGATCACCTTTCCCAAAAGCGCGAGCTTCTCGTCGACCTCCTTCCTCCTCAGATATTGCGCTGTATGAGCCTCCACTTTGCTCAATCTCTCCCATCCCGAAAGCATCATCCCTTGCATCCCTTGCTCGACATTTAGCCGAAAGTATGTCCTCGGCAACTGCGCGAAGAGGCGTAGCATGTGTTCATGCGTATCCTCACAATCAGTTGCGATCGCCCTCAGTGCATTGACAACATCAGTCGGTACGATCTGCTGGAAGAACCCTGGTCTCCCGATGCTGACTGCCTCGACCTGCCCAGCACCAATGCTCACCAGGCAGCCTATGGGACGAGCGCCAAATAGTGTGTTAGCTTCGTCGAGCACAACCCAGCTGGGGTTATTGCGGCCTACTCCCCCATCGATGAAAGGCTGTGCCCTCCCAATCTCGATGCGTTTAAAGAACGTCGGCGCTGCGGACGTTGCTCGAGCGGCCTCCCAAATCTTGCACCCGAGATGTGTTTCGTGCGATTCGTAGGACCTGAACAGAATCTGAATGTTCATATTGTGGGCGTTCTTGGCGCAAACAAAGCTGAGGAAGATATGCCAAACCCCAATAAATATTAGAGTAGCTGATACACTTACGTTCGACAACCTATAGAGTCGTTTCGTTCCAACAGCAGTGATTCCGAGTCGCCAGTCACCTCCCTCACGATAGACTTGATGGCTGCCTCAAGTTTTGTCGCTTTGAATTTTCCATCTCCCGGCCTTCCCTTCGGATGAGAGAAGACATATTTCACTAAGGTCCCATAGTGTCTTATTGCAGTTTCTACATCCATCCGAAGGCGTCCAAGCATTAGCGCGACTATCCTGTAATGTAAGATTTAGCTGGTAGTGTATTATGTTGAGAAGCAAGTAGCCCACCCTCCGGTGCTGGTACCACCGATTATGTCAAAATGATCACACGGCTTTGGCAGACTTGTAATGAGCGGTTGGCCATCCTGCTTCAATTTCTTGTTCTTGTCGACCATGACCTTGTGCATAAGTTCTTGGAGGATGAGCAGCTCGGAAAGTCCACGAATGCCGCCGCCGTCTGCTCAGAGGATACAAATCAGAATTTACATCTGGCAGTTAAATTATTGAAAACCTACCCAATGCAAGCAGCTTGACAGGTTTCTCTTCGTTGGAGGCGCTCATTATTAGAGAAGAGACAATGGAGTTGGTATCCTGCGACTTGAACTTGATGGGACAAAGCCTTCAAACTTGTCCACGAAAGTACAATCCACGGTAAGTTTATCCTCGCCAGTGTCCTAGTACAGCCGTAGGTTTTACACCAGACGTATTTGCGAACAATCCAGTCAGCTTCGTGAGACGCAGGGCTCGGAGATCTCGAGAAGCAGAACCGCGCTCGTGATCATCACATAGTACTAGGCACAATCACAAAAGCCTTGAAGCATAGACAGTTGTTCCATCCTAGTTCAAAAGCACGTCAAGTTTGTACGAGATCCAGAATTTCAAGAAATAGTCAGACGCGAGTTTCAGTGGCCATGGCAGACAATTTGCTTTGCAAACGGAGGTGATGGCAAGAAAGTAACCTCGCCCCGGAGTATTATCGGCGCGGCAGTTCCATCTTACCAGCGCTGATGGCAACCTTCGCACTTACGCCACATCAATCGATATCCAGAACGACCTCTTCTTCACCCTCGCTATCAAAATTTCATATGCATGCTCCAAGATAAAGTTCTGCTTCGGTGTTACGGCGATAGTCGATAGAGAATGGAAAGACTATCGACGTTTCCCACTCGCCGCGAGATGCTGGGTTTCATAGGCTGAAGCCTGGGCCTGAAGGCCTGAAGCTTGAAGCGTCGATGTTCCCTCAGTGGGAACCCGCTCGTTCATCGGCAAGGCAAACACCTTTACACTGGCCCACCCAAAAAACCAATGTTTTGAACCTCTTCCAGCATCCAACACCAACCCGCTGCTCATGACTTCGATGGAGCTGGTCCAACGATATGTCGTCCAATCCCGATCGTGTTAAAGGCCGAATCACTCTCCAATACGCGTAAGTTCGGCCGCTGACTAACGGCATGAGTAGTAATATCGACCTTTGGCCCATATGCCGAGGTGGGAACCGTAGATCTGCGAGATTGTGGACATGGCCAGAGAAGGGTACGCGAAAGTGGATATGTCGACCTTGAGGTAAGCCGTACAGAGTGAGGGATCAGGTAAGTACGGGTTGCCAGGCAGCATGAGGAAGGCCGACTTCTTAACGAGTGCACTTGCCCACATAAACGAGAATCACGTCGTTCGTAAGATGGTTGAAATTTCAAAATGGCCTCTTGTTAGTATGCCAGGCAAGGAACGACCTATGTGTCGGCAAGAGGCACCAAGAAGTTCAAACTACTGCAAGGAAAATTTATTGAACCAGTGAATCTGTATGGAAGACAAAAATACGCACTAGACGAGTTAAATACCTTAAATTCCAATATCCCTTAGACTTTCCCAAACGGCACCAATGGCACGAGATGGCTGATCCCACTGCCTGCCTCCTGGTTGTAGAACGACGGTCCAGCGTAGATACGATATCTTTCACGAGGAACTGAGAGCTAAGGAACCAAAGTCGCAGGTTCACGATTGCGAAGAGAGGTGCAGGCCGTTAGTCATTCATAGTTTGGCGCTCGTAAAAGGATAGGCATTTCAGCGAGCCTGGTACGAGCCTCAGCGCTCAGATGGACCTGTCGACTATCACCCGTGATTCCGCATCCGTGGCGGTTGTATAGGTCGTTGACACGAAGAGGGGGAAGGGGAAAAGGACAGTTAAGATCCTCACATGGTTTCGGTCATGTTTGAGTAGGAATGAACGAGGGCGGTGACGGATATGGATGGCGAGCTCGTCCAGGGCCTTCGTCCTCAAGGCAACTCCAGATTTGATATGTCCTCTCGTTC
>Ga0247742_10001274_pt1 | contig 17927 bp, 24 predicted proteins | sample UWRJL208509C2_FD_180944 | JGI IMG/M metagenome (GOLD analysis project Ga0247742, IMG submission 180944) | Plant litter microbial communities from Arlington Agricultural Research Station in Wisconsin, United States - UWRJ-L208-509C-2 | ecosystem: Environmental > Terrestrial > Plant litter >... | reverse complement strand
GTTCAGCCGGGTCAGTATGCTAGTTATCCTCAAGGGCAGGCTCCACAGTTTCCTCAGAATCCGGGTGCGCCGGGGTTTGTTGATGGTAGTCATGGTGCTGGATATAGGGCACCATATAGTGTTCAACGCAGAACGAAAGTTATGACACTTTCAATTATTGGTGTTTTACTTATTTTCCCGGCTGCGTTGTTATTCATGTGGGCGTTCATCGGCATTGTTTCGGGACAGATGTTTAAATGATGAACCCTAATGAACAGCTTATTGAGGCGAATAAGAAACAATGGTTAGAGTATTTTGCTAGTGGTCAGCGTTATGATATTCCTTTTAATAAACGTTATGTTTTAACTGCTGGTAAACTATTAGGGTTATTAGCCTTACGTGGAACTGTTGCTACTATGGAAAATAATGCTGTATTGCAGGGAGCTAACGCAGTTGGAGCTTTTAACCAGATCAGTGAGTATGATTATGGTCAAAAGTTTTTTGGTGATACTCCTACACCTACTGCTGGCGTTAGTGGTTGGGGTTTACATTTCCCTACGATTCCGGGTATTGCTTGGGAGGACATTTCAGGTATTATCATTATGAATGAGTTAAGTATTATGTCTCAAGCTCGTAATGGTTTCATGTTAGAGACACCACCTGTTGGTTCTGCCCCTAAGATGATTCGTTGGGATTACACATATATTACTGTTATGATTTTTATTCTCGCTGATGGTACTAAAGTTCAGGCTTCTATGCCTAATCCGGAGAATAGGGATCTTATCCATACTCAGTGGACTCCTCAAGGGAAAAACTTGGGTAGGTTACAGATGTTTCTTGACCCGTTCCTTGGCCCTGAGCAGGGTGTAGAGTATTTGTTTTTAGTTCACCTTATGGCTGATTTACATAATATTCAAATTTTACATTCGGATGATTTTGTTAAAGCACATGATCTTTTTCAACAGATCGTCAGTATGAACTGATTAGTTTATTATTGGCCGTGTTTGAAGTTTTTGGTTAGCTTCATTACGAACTTTACGGGATGAGTCTTTGCTTAATATTTCTAGTAACTGTGTGGAAACATATTGTTCTGTTATGAGTGATATTTTTGATGGGTTATCCATATTTTTTAAATATAATTTCCAAATGGTTTCATCCATTTTGGGTTGGGTAGATAAAAAGATATGATGTGTTGTTTCTTTAATCCTTGGAGCTAATTTAATTAGCATCTCGTAAGTGAGGTTCCGGTTAACTATTAGACTGAAAATTATTGGTGTCAGTTTTTTGTGGTTGTATGTGTAGTATTCTGTAATTGGTGAGTTAATTATTTTATCAAATATTTCTTCAGTAATTTTTGGACTTGAAGCTAACCCACCTAAATGCTGTGGGTTGTTAATGTCAACATATTTTTCATAATCATGTATAGGAAAATTATTACTGTTGATTACCGCGTAGGAGAATAATGGGTATTGGTTCATCATTTTTATTAGCTGAGGAAGAGTAGCTTTTTTGGTCATGTTTGGGATTATATAGAACAGGTCTTCTTCTGTTAATTTTTTGTTCTCTAAAATATATGTTATGGTTTCTTCGCTTAACATTGGTTTAGTGGTTAAGATTCTGATTGCCTCTGAACTTCTTGTTTTTTCAACTATTTTTTGTATAACCTCTGATGTTAAGTTTCTATTTATAAGAAGACCATCCCGAACAGGTTTATTTTTGTCGTCAATGAGTAGTTTTTGTAATTCCTCTTCGGTAGTATTTTTGGCTAGCTTAACTCTATCTTTAGTTAATTCTAAAGATTTAAGTAATGCTTCGGCTTCGGAAGTTTTCATCAGTTTCCTCGTTTAACGGCGTTGACGGTCTAGGATGCTTTGTGCCATATTACGAATTCTTCGGTTAGGATCTTGAGCAAGAAGTTCTATTACAGGGTTATCACCGTAATAGTAATGTCCCTGAGCTAGCTGGGTTCTGAATTCTTCATTTGCGTTCTGTAAGAAAAGTTTCCACATATCAGTATCTAATTTTTGGAATTGGATAAGAGCATGAGTATCATTTACAAGTCTATTAACGTGAGGCGCTAAAGCTTTAAGGTGCTCCTCTTTAAGATGGTTGTTTCTTGCGAGTACACCGATAAGGCTTTGTGGTTCACGGTGTAAGTGCTCTTGAAATGTTTGGATGGGGGAGTTAATGATTAGGTTAACAATTTCATCTGTGATTCTTGGGTTAGATGCTAAACCGTAAAGATGTCTTGGGTTGTTTAAATCTAGAAGCTTTTTGTAGTTCTCTATAGGAAAATGAGCTTCAGCTATGGGTAGGTCTGATGCTGTTGGGAATCTTTTGATGATATATATTAGTTGTTCTGGGGTGCTGTTAAGATTTTTAACAATACCTTTAATGATGGAAGTTAGGGCGTAGTCTTCAGCTTTTGTTGTCGTTAAAATATAATCAATGGTTTCAGCGGAAAGGTTAGGGTTTGTAGTGATGTAACCATGCATGGTGGGGTCTAGTTTAGCTAAAGCATGTAATGGTATTTCGCAGAGGTTAGGGTTTCTTCGGATAGCTCTGCGCACATTGGAGTTTGTGTCAGTTAGGAGAATCATTTGTAAAGATTCATCATCAGTTCGCTCTGCTAACATTCTTCGTACAGGTGCTAATTGTTTGCCTTCTAAGTGTGTTAAAAAGGCATGAGCTTCATTAATATCCATATTCCTATTATACCTTATTTTTGGATGTAATGGAACATTAACATTTGATTGATGTGAGCGTTCGGTGACTTTTGCGGATGTTACTGTTCGGTGACTTTTATCATTGTTTAAGTTTATCTTAATTGTTTATTAAGTAAGTTTCATTTAAATTAAGGAATTTTTTAGGGTTGAATCCCGATATACCTTATGTACGTCACTGGCGACATTCCAAAAGATCCCCTAATGAAAGGTAAGTTGCCACAAGTGACTATACAATTTTTGGTAATACTTATTGGTATTGCCTCCTCTATAACTTTGATGATTTCTGCTTTGTCAGTTCATCGTAAACGTCTTATCATTTTTGCGATGGTAACTTCCTCACTGGTGGGGCTTCAATATGGTCTTACTGGGACTCTGGTGGGCTTAGGGGCGTGTTTGATAGGTATTACGCGTTCTTCTATGGTGTTGGGGTCATTCAATAAGCCGTGGCTGAATCATTGGTTGTTTATTCCAGTTTTTATGGGACTTCATGTGGTTTCTTTTAGTTTATTTACTGATTGGTCGCAGATGAGTGTTGTAACGTTTGTACCGCTTGTTGCTGCTTGGTTAGGCGTTATTTCTGTTTTCTTTAAGAAAGTTCATTTTATTAAAGTGTTTGTTATCGCAGCGGGTAGTTTATGGTTTGTTTATGAATGGCAGTCTGGGGTTTATGGTCAGATGGTTGGTGAGGCTGCTAATATTATTTTCAATATTGTTGCTTTAACTATTTTGTTAAAAGCGGAAGCTAAGGGCATTTCCGAGAATGATGTTGAAGATGTTGACACCCAAGTTATTAGAACTATTACTTCTTCTATTCCTGTCATTAAGGCGCATGTGGAGAAGGAACTTACTGGTTCTATCCGTGTTATTTCTGAGCAGGAAGCAACTCGTTCTTAATACCACGTTCTTGTAGGAGTTTTATGAGTTCTGGTTTCAAACGGTTATGCTCACTGTAAGTTTTGAAAGTCTTTTTGGCTTTAGCATACATTTGGTTGTTCTTATTAAGAGTGTTTGTATGTTTTCTGGCACGCCCAACATGGTAATGATTCCCATATGGGCATTTGTATGTGTTATATCCTTGTTCGGTTTTTTCAGGGGTGATGTAACCCATCGCTTGTTCTTGATTTGGATGAGCAAGTTTTCTTCCACAAACGTACCATGTGAATAGCTCTTCACGACTTAAACCTATCTCTTCATTGTAAGCTATAGCTCCGTGGAATAGAATATCTACTTGAGCGTTGGGTTCAATTTTTATAGGTTGTTTATCTTTTATTTTTCCTGAGTTAACATCTCGAACGTATGCTTCTAATGCGTTGAATTGTTTCTCTGTTGTCCATGAGTTTTTATTCTGAAAATACTCTGAAGTGTAAATATGTTTATGTTCAGGATTTTGTGGGCATATTTCTATTATGGTTTTTCCTTCTACTGGTGTTGTCATAGCTGTGGAAGGTGATTGATCTGTGATAGCGGGTCTTCTTCCACATTCGAACCATTTTTTAAGTTCAGTAAAGTTTAATCCAGTGATTTTATAATATTTATCAACAAATTGTTTCTTTTCTTCTTCAGGGGTTAAAGTTTTTATTGTTGATGAGGTTTTTGGGTCAAGTGTAGCTAACCCGTGGTAAGGGCAGGTTAGAGGATTCTTTGCTTTACATATGGTTTTCATTTTATGCCTATACCATATCTAACTAATATTTTTTCTAGGAGCTTTATGGTTTATGCTGTGGGTGATAAAGCTGCTTTTATTGGTGATCGGAATAAAATTGTTGAAATTTTAGGTGTTCATTATGATGGACATTACTATGATATTAAATCTCCTGTTTCGGATAATATTGTTATGATTTGTGAGACTTATTTGTGGCATTACACAATCCTATCTAAAGAAGGTACGGTAATGAGGCAAACTCCTTATCTTGATGAAGCTGTGAAATATGCAGAGACTTCTTTGGCCTTGTATGATGTGAAGATTTCAGATCTTTTTGGTGAGATTGTTTGGGAACGTTTTACTTTACGTCGATAATATTTATATGAGTAAGAGCAAACCGTGGTGGAAGCGTAAAAGTGCTAGCAATTTTAATGGCATTTTAGGTGCTATGTTTATGGAGGAGATGTATGCTCCAACACGTTATGAGGCTGAGCAGTTGAGGGAAGCGAAAAAGTTTGAGGTTGTAATTGCTCCAGATTCTGATAAAAATAATAAGTTTAAAGATAAGATAAATATTAGCCTATAAATAGGGTAAGGAGTTTTCAGGTCTTTACTGGTAAACTTATTACTATAAACTATTTGGAGTCCCGATGTTAACAACTATACCTGATGAGTGGGTGGATGATGTTTACAGTTCTGGGATTAATTTTCTTTCTAAAATTTTAACTGAGTTTGGTTTAGAGCGAGTTATTTCTTCTACTTCTCTGAGATGGGATGAAGTTAATAAATCTGTTGATTTTCTTTTTGTTCATAATAATTTGTTTGATGTTGAATGTGATTCAATTATTAGTTATCACCCGGATGTAGCTGATGGTTTAAATTGGAGTATTAATCCTAAATCATATTTCACAGTTAATAGGGTTGTTACTGAATGGAGTAAAGATTCAAGCCGGGTTGTCCATTTTAATAAGAATAGGATGTTTATCAGCGCAGATAAGTTAGTGGATTTCTTTAATGATTTGATGCTATCTGCTGGGGATCAATTACAAATGGCAGGAAAGACAGCTACTAAAAGAAATGCCGGATTAGTTCTTCAGTTAGAATTCACAAGGTTTTTATTTAATATCTCTGATATGGATTCTGTTGTAGGAGATCCTTTGGATGAAAGTCTGTGGGGTTTCTTTGATTTATCATTAACTCCTGATGAAGTTCTTATTGTTACATCTTTCACAAAGTTTGATGTTAATAAATCTAAAGAAGTTTTACTACTACCTTCAGATCAAGTTGGTATGGTTTTAGATAGTAATGGTCGATTATTTCATGTGAACGACATCGCTAATTTTCTTGCGTGGGATAATGGGCTACACTTCCGTTTAGAGGGTTACCTTCCACCTAACCAGAATCAACAGTTATAATTATATGATTGTTTTTGTTACAGCAGAACCTGTAGGTTTTTACCATTTTAATGATTCTTTACGTAAAGAGTTATTAAAATTAGATGTAAAACTTTTTCATCTGGTTCCAGCCGGAAGTGAATTCTCGTTGTTAAAGAATTATTTTTCTGTTACAGAGGATATAAATATTTTAGCTGAGGCTGAAGTTGTTATTATTACTGGTGGGTTCACTTCTGGTTGGACGCGTATGATCGGGTTGGAAGCAAATCGACTAGGTAAGAAACTAATTTTTATTGAATTGGCCTATCCGGGATATAGTTTCGAAAGAAATACTGATCTTGAACCTGTTTTAGATTTTGCTTTTGTCTCCTCCTATGAGACTAAAGCTTTAGTTTGTAAATATTTTAATTTAGATAACCAGAAGGTTAAGGTTATTGGTTTACCTATGTTGGATGATGTTCCGATATGGGTTCCTTCGTATGAGCGAAAAATTTTAGTAGCTTCTAGTGTTAGTTCTGAGTTACAAGATGGTGGGCGTATTCTTTTTGATTGGGCGGAAGAGTTAGTTTCATCTGGATGGAATGTTTCTATTGCTTTACATCCGCGTGAGAATAAAATATTTTGGTCAGGTTTTGATGTCCTTGAAGGTAAAACTTTAGATAACGCAGCAAATACGGATCTTGTGGTAACTTATCCGGGTTCGATTCTGGTTCCTTTGGGCCACATGGGTGTTCCTACTATTATACCCATGTTTGAGGCATGGTTAGAGCGGATGACTCCGTTGAACTATTTGAAATCTAGTTACCTTATCCATGATGATATTTTCATGTCTGTGGTTAATAGAATCTATAATGAACGTAAGGGGTCACTACAGAATTTTCGTGTTAGTAATTCTGTTTTATTTGTTAACCATTTGAAAACTTTTTTGCAATAAAAATAGCATCCAAACTACAGCCCGTCAATGGGGGCTGCGCCGCTTCTTAATGTTAAAATACTGCGAGCTAGTTTGGATGCTATTTAGTTTGACAAAGCAAAACAGGAAGTTAACCAGTCAGTCCGTAAGTTTCAATGATTCTTAGTCTGGCTCATGACCAGCATTCTCTTTGGACTAGTTACCTAATCATTAGACCGTTTTCCTGTTAAAGAATGAGAATTCAACACCAGTCCAGCCGTTACCCTGTGATGGGATTCGAACCCATCTGATTCAATCTGATTACCGCAACAGTATTAGTTATCAGACTTTTTCATTCTATTACCATTCAGGAAGAAACGCGCTTACGCTCCACACTGTTGCTTTGTGTGATTCTGGTTCAGACCCTTTTTCATAAACCACACCTCTCACTTTGCTATAACGAGGTTAGGTTTAGTCACCTGAATGGATATTACTCTGTTAAATTTTTAATTGATTAAGCTGTTAAGTAGACAAGAGTGGCCTTACTCTCCGCTCCGCAGCCTTGCGTTCGTCGCTGGATTTGAACCAACATCTCTGGCTGTTGTTGCCAGCATTTTATTCCATGAACAACTTGTCGCATCATACCTTAAGGCAGAGAGGCTACTGTTATTTCTAAACTATACGAACTCGATATTTAATTTTTAAAGTCGTGGCTAGGTTCCAACTGTGATCAATCAGAAGGAGTGGCTCTCAACACGCCACCCAGCCTAAGCGTGTTACCCGTAGGTTACCTTATCCCTTAAAGGGAATCTTTTTTAATTTTTAAGTCAAGAAGCTTGCTGACATCAATAATCTAACATCAATATTTGAAGGATAGAGGCTTACCGCTACATAGAGTCGGAGCTTGTCACATACTGGTAAATATTTATTTAGATAAGCCCGTAGAGGCTCCTTAACTTCTTTAATACTAACAAATAGTATCGGGAAAGTCAAATTTATTTGAAAATTTTATTCAAATAAAAAGTTAATGCCCCTAAGATTTTTTAGGGGCATTAACTTTAAAAACTATTTTGTTGGTTAACCTCTGCGCCTTAGCGTTCCACCAGCCTGCTAACCTAAATAGGGTTTACATATAATAATTTTCAGAAATATTTCCCTTTAATTGTGGGCTTCTGAAGCATCCGAATGATGTAGGGCATCCGTTCTGCCGTGCTCCCGGTGGGACTTGAACCCACACTTCTTGCGAAACCTGATTTTGAGTCAGGCGCGTCTGCCAATTCCGCCACAAGAGCAAAGTGTAGAAAGTCAGCCCAAATCGGTTTATGCTGCTATTAGTTCTAAAATTTTTGGTCTTATCACTAATTAAGGGGTTTCACCTTAAACTTCCAAAACATTGTTTAATTTTTAAGGGGATTTTCCGGGACTTATTCTCTCGGCATTTCCTTATAACTTAATACTAACAAATAGTATCGGGAAAGTCAAATCTATTTTTATATTAAGTTTTATAGCTTTTACTTCCTCATTATGGTAGAGTTGAAGAACATAATATTTTAAGGATTCATATAATGGGAAGTTTCAATGTTGGCTGTGGGTTAAGTAACCTTGCTATTCATGAGAGAGATAAAGTAGGTCTTCTGCTACTTAATCGTAAGAAAAATTATCTTAGTTCTCATAGGCTTAAAAACAGCGAAGGTATAGGTTATCAGGTTTATGTTACCGATAATTTTAGTCCTTTTCTTGCTCCCATTTTTGGTGTTTATGATGATTACGGACGCATTGGTGAGATTCAGGAGTCTGTAACTACTAAACTGTTGGAAGAAATTTTCCATAAACCAATTCAGGTTATTGCTGATTGCGCAGTTCTTGGGCGTAGTATTTATTACACTGGTGGCGCAATCTATGAAAACTATGCCACTAAGGATAATAAAATTGGTTCTTACAGTGCTAGCATAGAAAGTATTCTTCTTTCAGCGGGGTTCGAGAAGGTTATTTCAAAGGATGGTTCCGCGTTTTCTTTCGAAGGGTTCACCCTTTCTCAACCTAAAGAAGGTGTTTGGGCTATTACTAATCCTGAAGGTAAAGTTTTAAACAATGGTTTCGTACCTGTTTCGGGTGATGAAGATGTTCTTTCTATGTTCGGTGAATACACTGGGATCTACCCCGGTTTTAAACCTGAAGATTATAAAGCCATTCGCATGCTTCACGAGATGAGCGCTATGTTCTTCCTTGAGGATGTTCTCAAAGAAATGAGTGTTGCTATTGAAGATGATTTCTTTGTTAAAGATAACGAAGAAAGGTTTATTAAGAATTGGGATGAGTTCCAGAGTCTTTTTGGAACCGAAGATCCTCATTTTGGTGGGCCACGTAAGTATGCTTCCAGTTGGGGTACTCAAGCGAATGAGTTTCTAAGTCGCACTTTACATCTTGAACCTTATCTATATGATTTGCTTCATGTTTATAAAGGTAACTATGAACTATTTACGACTATTCAAATTATTGAGGTCGCTACAACTACCAACCGTATGATTGCTCCGAGTATTTGTGGGGAGCAGAATGGTAATGATAGAGCTTCCAAAGCTTTAAATGTTATTACAGATAAAATTTTGGATGCTAGGCTCAAAGAATATGGTGAGGATTGGTGAATTTAAGTTAAAATAAGTAAAGGCTCAAGAACTAAACTAAAGTTCTTGAGCCTTTACTTATAAGTAGTTACAGACTTACTTCCAGTAGTAGCTACTACCCAACTATCCTTTATATAATATGTAAGTCCGTTTACCCATACTATTGTAGTTGTATCTTCTTAATGACTCATTACTGGGAATTTTACTTTCTCTCCCAGATCAGAAATCGAATCTGAATTTAAGAACCTGCATCATTAAGTTTCAATATGTTTACTTTAACAAAGTTATTTTATTTTGTCAATTTTTGTTGAACCTGAGAGTCTTTGTAACCAGTTTAGGGGGAAATGTCAGATATATATTTATGTAACTCAAATTTTACTTAGGAGGAAAAATGAGTATATTAGATGATACAAAAGAAAGATTAGCCGCAACCGGAGATAAGATCAAAGAAGGTTGGGAAGACACCAAGGATCGTGTCGAAGATAAAGTAGATGAAATGCGAAGCGATGCTGAATTAAAGAAAGCTCAAGTGGAGAATGATTCTGTGAAATCTCGAAACGAATACAAGGAAAGTTTACGAGAATAGTTTGATTCCTTCTCGTAAACGTATGTCCCGGTTAGTGTCCCCTTTCCGGGACATACGTATGTAAAGACACTATTTAGTGACTTACTACAGGTGTATCTGTTTCATCAAATTCAATTGTTGTTCCTGTAGGGGCACCTAAATATTTCACTATTTTTGAATCATAGTTTGCTATAAAGTTTAAAGTATAGACACCAGATTTTTTAACATCATCTAAATCTTCCTGAGTCTCCGTACCAGCAAGGAAAGTCCAACCGCTATAATCAGGTTGGTCATCTAAGATATGTTTTACCATTATTTTGATGGGCATATTTTTAACAATTATCTCATCTGAAGCGATACCTTTTAACTCAGGGTTCTTTTTAACTAAAAGTTTAGCGTCTTCTATTTTATGGTAAAGTTTTTTGCTCATACAAGAATTTTATCACTATTACAGTTTTTAGTTGTGGTTCTTTAATTGATGCTATTATTAAACTTATGGATAGTTTTTATAATGGTATTGAGAAACTTCATGTTCTCTTTGGCCCGTTAACTTTTAAAGAAGAGTTAGATTGGTATGATGGGCCAATTCTAATATCTTTTGAAACATCACATCCGGGTGTCGTTTACATTGCCCAAATAATGGACATGAACACCCGTGAGTTTCTCATGGTTTATACCAGTGTTGCTGAATATAATGATTATTTAGATAATAAGTTAACGTTAAGAACTATTTTTGAACGCTCCCCCAAAGGTGAAGTCGGGTTATATATTTTAGCTCTTGTCCATGATGGAGATAGTTTCTCATGGAAGGTTAAACCTGTTCGTTGGGATATGGTTAAAGAAGAATGGCTTCCTTCAGTAGGTTATTAACTAATTCTTAATTGTTAAAAGTAAATCTCTGAATGGAACATTCGGTAAATAATTCATCATTCTTGAGATGTCATCACGAAGACGATGATCAGCTTTTTTAATGATAATTCGAATATGTTCTTCAGTAGCATTAGGATGACTGATAATCCCCATAGCAACATCCTGTATAGGGCGTTTTTCAAGAAGGTACTGAAGTAGCTCAGAGCTTACACTAGTGTTGGCAGATAGAGCATGAGAGATCCCATATCTATCTTCTGCCTCAGCAGTAATTTTATAAGCTAAATCTTCAGGAAGGTTAACGTTTGAAGCTAATCCCTCAATCTGATGACTATTGTTAAAGTCAATTTTATCTCGATACTCTTCAATGGGGAAGTTCGGGTTAGCGAAAATAGTCCTACGATCAGAATGCTGCGGCGGAACATTATTAAGCAAACTAAGAAGATGTTTGCCTGAAGTGTTTTTATGACGAGCAATATAATGAATAGTCAAATTATGAGGATGAGGATTTTGGATAAGAATATCTAAAGCTTCTGCTGGTGTATTACGATTACCAGCAACCTGCTCAAGGATTGTAATCTGTCGTGAGTTACGCGCTAAAGTAAGTAAAACTTCAGGGTCAGCATATTCATTCTCAGCAAGACGACGACGGACAAAAGATTCAGGATCAACAGCTAAAAGAGTTTGAAGTTCATAATCTTCTACAGTAGCAGCTAGAGCAGCACGAGTATCACGATATTTCTTACCGCTAAGTAATTTAATAAATTTTTGTGCTTCATCAGCCGTTAAAATAATAGAATCCATGCTTTAATTATACCATTTATTAGGCATTTTAACAACAGATTATGTGTCAAAGCTGGGGAGTTTAATGAGCGTGTAGTTGTTGGGCCTGTTCAGAAATTTTAACTTCATGAGATGCTGTTTCAAATATTTGTTCTTGATTATGCGAAGGTATAATAGCTAAAAGCCCTAATGTTAAAGCTAAGCTAGCAAAAGCTCCAACTTTATATGCGTTCATTCTTATCGTTTCCATAGTTTAACCTCCAATAAAACCATTTTGATTATCGGTAAAATGTTAAGACTAATTTGAACTGTAGATAATATTGTTTTATGTAGTAAAATATTTTATATGAACATGTCTTCGGCGCAATCTATATGGGGATACTCCTCTTTGGGTTCATTAGCGGATCATGTTATTGATCATTATATTTATTTAGAAGCAGGTATTGTCTCAGAAAGAACATCAGAAGATGTAAAATCCATGATTAAAATACTTGACGAAACGACGACTGAAATGTACTTTCCTATTAAGTTGTTTACTTCACCTACTAAAGATAACTATAATTTATTTAAAAAAATATATTCAGAATATCCCCATAATTTAGAGGGTAAAAACCTTCAAGAGTTTTTAGCTATTCTTTCTTTAAGAATGAAGAACTTATCTGTTAATTCATCAAAGGATGAAATTCGAACAGTCCATACGGAAATAGAGTTTATTGCCAGAAGAACCTTGAGTTTAGCTTACGAAGCAAGTGGTACTGGACATTAAATCTATCTGAGCATACAACCACGATGTGGCATCACATGAATATGATGAATAACACAACAATGATTCACATGATCATGTTCACCTTCAGTGAAAGTATTTAAAAACTCTTCTTTTGGAACAGTTAAATATCCTGTTGCTTCCTCAGCCCCTTTTTCCTGAAGAACAAAACCAGAGCTTTTCAAACCCATAAGGACATAGATTTTTCCTGCGTTTTCATAATCGGCACCAAGAACAGGTCTGAACATAATTTCCTTAATAGTTGTTAACTGATTTTAACATATTTATTTAGATAGATACTGTCTCTAATAAAGTTTCAATTTCTTCAACAACTGAAGCATCATCTCCGGAAAGATCTTTCATATTCTTCATACGCGCTATCATTCTTTGGGTAATCATCTGCTGAACTGTTCCTTGGGCGTAAGGATAATACATGTTCGCATTCTGGCCATCACGATGGCAGCGACCTTCAATTTGGGAACATGAAATAGCTGAATATCTTATATCATGAAGGATTGTTGCTCTAGGTGTTGTAGTAGCTGAGGTTCCATCCGGTAATTGTTCACCAGCATGGAAAGATACACCCTCCTCAACGGTGAATAGAATAACTTGTGTTTTACCCTTTTGGAAATCAATTCGTTCTTGCTCACGGTTAATTCCAGTAGCCCCTGAGAACTCAGAAACTTGGTAACCTTTTTTCTCTAAAGCTGTTTTCATAATATTTAGTGGTTCCATGAACTGTAATGATATTGCTACTTGTAAACCATTCTCTAGAAGATCTGTAGCAAATTCCACAGTATTAGGTAACATAATCATTGACGCTTTTTGGCGGAAACGTAATTGGGCTGCTAAAGCACCTTTAGGGTCTTTACCACGCGGGTTAAGTTTAAGAAAGTTCCTGAATTCCAACCATGCTTTAGCATAAAGAAGTTTCTGTTCAACATCTAACTGGTAAGGCATAGGGATACGGTTAATCTCAGGCCAACCTGCTATATCTTCTGGGTTTCTTCGAATACTTGGAGATTTTGGGGAGAATAACAATTTACGAAAACGCTCAATATCTTGTTTCTGTTCATCTGCTATTTCTTTTTTACGTGCAGCAGTATCTGTTGGTTTAGCTTGAACCCAAGTGAAACCAACTTTACCTTCTTTAACATGGAAGTTATTACTCTGAAGGAACCTGCCATAATCTTTCATAGTTAAGGTAGGTCGTTTAACCATCTGACCAATAAGTGGTGCTAGATAACCTAATTCAACAGGAGTTTGCCCTATCGTTGCTGATGCCCAAATAATGAAAGGTGCTTTATCATGCGCATCCGCATAACGAGCTATCTTATCGAAAGCTTTCGCACGTTGACTTACTTCATGATTTTTAAGCTTATGACTTTCATCAGCAATGATAATATCCCACAGAATAAGAGGTTTACCTGAGGTAGATATTCTTTTATTTTTTGTTCGAGTTGTTTTAGCTGTCCCCGCAGAAGAAGGAATAGTTAAGAGACTTTTGGCTCGATCATAATTTATAACAACAACTCTTAAATTAGTGATCCCTAAAGCTTTAATTGTGTTTCTCCAATGAGGGATGACAGCTTTAGGGCATGTTATAAGTAATTTAGCTGGGTTTGCTGTTGTGAAGCCTTTAACTGTAGCAACCTCTGAAGCGCCCTGTAAGGCTGAGATCGTTTTTCCTAACCCTACTTGGTCGGCCTCTATAAAACCTCTCCAGCCCGCTACAGCGGCTTCTCTGATGCTATCTATAGCTTCCTGCTGGTGTGAACGGGGAACCATGCTCTTTTTCAGAGTAACTGGTTTAGGATGACCATTAATTGTATCTTCAATCCAGCGTTCTAAAGAGAAATCTTCTGTAGCGTATTCTTCTAATTCCTTAGGTAGAGTCTGTCCTACGAAAATAAATTGACGTATATCAGCATTCCATACCGCACCATATTTTGTTGCGATTTGACGCTCTTCATAGGGCACTGTAATAATATGGATTTGTTGGCCAACATATTTTTTCTTTAAGAGAATAATGTTAGAATCTAAAGTTTTCTCTGGAGCTTTAACAACTGTAGCAGGTTTCCTTACTACCTTTTTCGCAGCAGTTTTAGGTTTAGTGACAGTTTTCTTAGCAGGAGTTCGACGTGTAACCATAATTATTTTATTTCTTCCTTAGGAAGAAACTATCGGAATCTACTTTATGTAGTTTTTAGTAGATAAAAACCGAAAATCTCCCTAAAATCTATTTAATGTAGATTTTTGGGGAGATTTTCGGTTAAAACTACTTATTTTAGGGAGATTTTATATAACCATTCGCTAATATCATATGTTCTTTCGCCTGTAGGACGGAATGATTCTTCTTCATCAATACACCACCAGTTTTCATTATCAAGATGATGAAGTTTAGCAATATATATTTCAGGCATGTAATCACCATCTTTTTCATATAAATCGCCTACGGCAATGATGTCGCCAACTTGGAGTTCCTCGAAAGCAATTTCAGAGGTTAAATTGCTGGCTTCAATAATATCATGAATGTATTTAACTGATGAAACATTAAATCCTTCACTGTTTTCAGCTTTACGTAAACGGTAATACCATTGACCTTCAGCTTCTAAACTTTTTGTTGCTACTTCAGTTGTAAAAGAATTTTTATCAGCCTGCCAATTATCTTCTTCATCCTTATGATGAACGATGGAAATAATAATAGCTTCTTTTACTTCACCATAAATACCTACACCACCGCGAGCAATAATATCACCAGCAATTATCTGGTCATAGGAGATCTTTTCAGCAAGAGGAAATAATCTCTTAATCAGGGTTTCGTAGTCTGTTATCATTCTACGATTTTAGCATACTTTTTGTAGCTTCTTTATAGAGAATTTCAATTACAAGGTTCTGTTAAATTATATGCTTCATCCCATTTGGATTGTTCTAAAGCTTGAACATGTTTAGCAATATTTTTTCTGTTAACCCACCTAAAAGGTGTAGCAGGATAATCTTCCGGATATGAATTTGATTGTGTAACAAAACCCGTATCAACCCAACCACCAAAAGTATCATCTTCTGATGAGGTTCCAGTTTCGGTTAGCCGCTCTAATAGCTCATCTAAAATTTCATATTTCTTCGGATGTGCCCATTGAATATAATCCGCTAATTCAGCATGATTACCGATGAACTCATGACCATCATTTTTTGTATTCCAAACTATATACAAATTTTCTTCTGGTGATGTTTTTAATATTACTGAACTCATAATTTTCCCTTGCTATTAACATTTAGTGGTTAATATTTTCATATTAACCCCATACTTTGTTTTATCGTCATCCTTTTCTAAAAATAATTTAGTGTATTAAAATATCTCCACGGTTGAATAAACCTCATTAATGATAGAATAGATAATTAGAAAATTACTTACAAATAATGTATAGATGGCTTATGTATAGCCGATAAATTTTCTTGATAAAAGAAATATTAAGGATTATAACTGTGGCCGAAAAATTTAATGAAGAAATTGAATTATTGAAGAAAAAAGTTGAAACAGGAGAAGAATTAACTTCTTTGGAAACATACAAACTTCTCGTTGATTCTCTTAACGTTATCGAGCAGCTTAAAGCTGATATTGAAAAAGTGGAAGCTAAAATTTCCGCCACTCAAAAAGCTTCTCCTTACTATCTTGTAAAAGAGTTCCATGAAGTTTATGGTTTAGATATTAATACCACACCTGTTATGGATATCCCTGTTCGTAAGCTACGTGTTGATCTTGTCCTTGAAGAAGCCCAAGAATATAAAGATGCTGAATTAGAAGATGATTTTATCGAAATGGCTGATGCTTTAGCGGATATTGTATATGTTGCTTACGGTGCGGCGATTGCTCACGGTATTGATTTAGATGATGTCCTATTGGAGGTTCAACGTTCGAACCTTTCCAAGCTTCATCATGAAACCGGTTTACCTATCTACCGTGAAGATGGAAAAGTTTTAAAGGGTGAAAATTTCTTTGTACCCGATATTAGAAAAGTCTTAACTGAGCAAGGTTGGATTGAAGGAAAATAATTATGGAAAAATTAATACTTGAAGTAAAAATTAAAGATGATGAAGGTAAAGTTATGACTTACCATGTCAAAAATGACGTTTGGCAAGAAAGACTTGATGCAGCGAAGGATAACCCTGAGCTTGCTAAACAAGTTTTAGCTGACATTGCCAAGTCTGCTGAAACCAGTGATGCGGACGCTAGAGTATTCTCTATTAGCTGGGAATAAACTTTTCTAATGTGGTCATACACAATCTATTTAGTTAGAGATTGTGTATGACCACATTTTTGTCTATAATCCCGGAAGATGTACAGAAAACTATTAACACGGTTGAGGATATACTTGTCTTAACGGGATTAAATAATGATTTAGATTTTGTTTTACTATCCCGTGAACGATTATCTGCTGTTTATTATGTTCTGCGTTTCCGTAAAAACCCTGAGAATAACATTTTCTTTTTCAACACTGTAACTAAAAGAATAAGTCATACTTTAGAGAAAAGTAACCCGCCATACCAAGGGTTAAATCCTATTTTATATGAAATTTTTGTTGATTTTCCGGCAATTATAAGCAGTTTGAATCATAATCTTCTAGCAAACCCTGAAGCTTTCAGAACTATGGAAGATTTATAACCCATAATTTGTTATATTAACATCAGGAAACATTTTCGTATATAACTTGCTTTTTTGTTTCTTTGTGCGATAGAATATATACATACATTCGTTTAAGATTGGATTAACTAAATGACTACAGCAAATGCTTCCGCAACGTTGACTCAGGAGGAACTCCCTGAGCTTCTAAAAGAGCCTATTGTTACAACTGCCGAAAATGAGACTTGTGACAAGTGCGGGATTGCTGTTCGAGCAGCCTTTACCGCGAGTAAGGGAAAGCAGAATCTTTATTTCTGTGCTCATCACGTTCGTGAGTATGAGAGCAAGCTTAAGTCCACCGGGTTCACTATTTTCCCAGAAGACACCGGATATGGTGTAGCAAAACGCCAAGGTCTGTAAAGCTTTAAAAGCTTCAGAAATTTCACCCTTCCCATCGGTTAGATATAATGGGAAGGGTGAAATTTTTATGTCTGCTATTAAACCAACTATTTGTAAAGCGAAGAACCCTTTAACCTGCCGTTTTCATGGTTTGCAGCAAATAGATAAAACCACATCATCTCCTACAACAGATCTTAAACCCGTTATTATTCTTCCTACCCAACAAAAAATGGGCGAATTTATTAACGGTAGAGAAATAATTTTCAAAACAATTCATGGCTCCCGTCTATACGGCTTATCACATGAAGCTTCTGATGAGGACTACTATGTTATAACAAGCGATGCTGAAGGTCGCCAACGACCTCGACAAACAATTCATGAAGGCATAGACACAATGCGTTTAGGATTTAACGCATTTGAGAAACTTGCTTATAAAGGAGTTCCCCAAGCTTTGGAAGCTATGTTCTCAAAAATGACTTATGGTGACCCTATTGAAGATTACCGCAAAGCTTATCGTGCTTCCGACCCACAAGTTATAGCAACATATTTGAGAACTATTAAAAGTTTCTCACTCTCTGAACAGTTCAAACGTCGTCGTCATGCTATACGTCTTGTGATGAACCTAAACGAACTATTAGAGACTGAACGTTTTAACCCCACATTAACCCCGGAACA
>Ga0247742_10001272_pt1 | contig 17938 bp, 14 predicted proteins | sample UWRJL208509C2_FD_180944 | JGI IMG/M metagenome (GOLD analysis project Ga0247742, IMG submission 180944) | Plant litter microbial communities from Arlington Agricultural Research Station in Wisconsin, United States - UWRJ-L208-509C-2 | ecosystem: Environmental > Terrestrial > Plant litter >... | reverse complement strand
GCACAAGGTCAATGCGGTTACCCGCGGCGCCCGGTTTGCCTCGTTCTTCTGGACGCAAAGCCTGGTGCGCGAAGACAGCCAGCGCGCGCTGCTGTTCGAGATGGACAACGCGATCCAGCAACTGACCTGCGATGTGCCCGATCACCCGTCATTGATTCAACTGACCGGCACTTATCACAACCTGCTGCGCCGCTGGGTCGAGGTCTGAAATGAGCTGGACACTACGCCGCGAGGAAGTGCTGGACGGCGATCAATTGCGGGCAATGCTGCAAGACAATCCCGCCAGCGCCGCGAAGGCCATTTTCATCGCAGCCCAGGCCGGGATCGTTGATGGTCAAGCGCTGCTCGGGCAGATCCTGCTCGACGGAACCGGCATCCAGCGCGACCTGTCACTGGCGCTGACCTGGTTTCAGATTGCCGCCCGCAACGGTCACGCGATGGCGAGCAATATGGCCGGCCGCTGCCATGAACACGGCTGGGGTTGTGTGGCAAATGCAGTGAAAGCGGCTCACTGTTACCAAATCGCCGCTGAGGCCGGGCTTGATTGGGGCTTGTACAACTTTGCCAATCTGCTGGCGACAGGTCGTGGTATCGGAGTCGATCAGGCCCGCGCCCTCGCCTGCTATCGCCTTGCCGCCGAAATGGGCCACGCTAAGTCGATGAATCTGCTGGGGCGCTATCTGGAGCAAGGTTTGGTCTGCACGCAGGACTTGCCTGCCGCACACAAGTGGTATCGACGATCCGCCGAGGCAGGTGATTTCCGGGGACAGTTCAGCCACGCCTCGGTGTTGGCCGACTCGGGCCGGCTGGAGGACGCGGTATCGTGGCTGAAAACAGCGCTGAGCATCGGCAATCTTAATTTCTTGCGGGTCAGTCGCAGCAGGTTGCTCGAATCGCCCCATAGACAGATACGCGCACTCTCGCTGGATTTTCACCAACGGGCGGCAGAGTTGGGGGATGAACAGGATCGAGCGCAGTTAAATGCGTTGGAGGCGATGGCTTAGGCATGCGCGTTGCGATGACGGAGCTTACATGTCGCCAATGACCACACCGTATGTACATCGCATATTGATACATCCTCCGCCTTTTGTTTAATCGCCTGCAAGTACACACGCATTGACGAAAGACTACCGCGTCAAAGACAAACTCCTACACTCCCAGACTGCCATTCTTCTTTGACAGCGCCAATATCAGGCCGCTAGTCTTCAGACATGTAAGCAACCTAACTAACACTTACAGATGCTTACATATGCAGTAGCGCCAGGAAGGTGTTACCTAAAACTTCAAAAGGATTTAACCGTGCAACTATCTGTCGAAAAGGAAGTCCCCGAATTCGTGGAAGAGGCCGCCGAGGCACCTCAGGTTTTCATGAAAGCATCCATGGGGCTATACGAAAACAGCGTGCGTGCGAAGGGCATGACGCTGACCATGCAACAAATCGTTGCCTTGCATTTGTACGAACAAAAAGGCCTCTCCCTGCCCACCACATCCGAGCAGGTTATCGCCTATCTGGGATACGAGCGCGGTGCGGGAGCGGGACTGGAGCCGCCGGACTTTCTGCGCACTTTTTCGATCATCAACACCCATGCCAAACGCTGGAACCCCATTCGGCAACGTATCAAGGATGTCGGTGGCGAGCTTAAAGTCTTTGCCGTGCAAATGCTCCAATATGGCATTTCCATCGAAGAAGTAATCGATCAGATCAAGGGAACAAAGACCCTGGACGAGCTCGGTATTCATACGCTTGAAGACCTCAAGCGGGTAAAGGAGGTGATGGGCGACAAATTCCCCGATCTTACACTCGATGCGAAAGACTCTGAAATCGCTACCGACTTCGGTTATTACATCGATCAGATCTTATTGAAGATCAAGTCGCACGAAGAAAAAGCGCAACAACTTAAAACAGAACTCACAGTCTTCGGCGATGACCTGGCAACAAAGGTCCGCCCCGAGATCACACTGAAACTCACTGCGATAACAAACAGTTCTTTGAAAGATGAGGTCGTTGTACTCAAAAAGGCCATTGATGACCGTGCGCTCGAAATTGATGAACTGACCCGGGCTTATAAAAAGCTTGTTTTGGACTCACTGCAGGCGGCGGCGGGAGCGAATCTTGTCGGCTTGGGCATGGCGATCTATTTCGGCGTCGAGGCAGAAGCCGTTCGCAAGTCTCTTAAAGAGCTTAAAGCCCAACAGGCAAAAGACATCGCCTCAGTAACCGAAAAGAGCCGCATCGTCGGCAGACTGAGTCTGATCAAAGCCGATATGCAGGATCTGGAGCTGCTGACGATTGACGCGGACATTGCGACCAAGAATCTGATCACTGTGTGGAACAAGCTTCACCACTACACCAAAACATCAAAAAATGAGGCAGATGCCATCACCGATGCCATGCAAGCACGGCGCTTTGCCCGTCACTTTGCGCAGGTGGTGGAGCCTTGGGGCCTGATCCGCGATCAGGCAGACGATCTGATCAGTGTTTTTGATGAAGCTGACGAAGAAATCAAGCGCCTCGGCGCCGACCAATAATAATTCGAGAATTAATCATGACCTCCATTAACAATGTACATACCCTGAATTCCGACATCGAGTATCAACTCCCTGATGTATCGCTGGTGAACAGTAGCGCTGAATCGATGCTGGAACTGAAAGCCATCGCGACACTTGCCTTCAACCACACCCAATACCTGCCCAGCCTTTATAAGAAAGCAGATATGTTACACGCTGAGGCCTTGAAAAGCCGGACTTCGCTGAACGACTACTGCACCACGCTGGAACTGGAAATGGAGCGCCGAAAAAAACGACTGGACACCTATAAAGCCGAATATGACCCTGAGGGTTCGGCCGACGATAGCGAGGAGAACCTTCACTTTCGAGAGCAGGAACTCACCGAAGCCATAAAGTACGCAACTGAGCAGCATAAAGAATTGAGTGCTCTGCTGGGCAAACTTGATGTCAGTTTCACCCCCACGATCACTGAAGGTTACGTGAAGGAGCTGGAGCTCGAACGCCTGGCGCATGAGCAGAGCATTCAAAAATCCGAAGCCGTCATTGAGACCCTGACCGCCGAGCATAAGATCCTCTCGGATGCCATGAGGGCGCTTGAAAAGACCAACTTTGCCGACATCGCCCAGGACACGCTGTTGACGGTTGAAAACGTCAGCGCACTGAGCCTCGCGATGCCGGAAATCGAGATGATCAAGATGGCAATCGATCATATGAAAAAGGTTCTGGAAGGCATCAGCAAGACGTTGAACTACCTGAGCATGTTTGACGAGCGAGCGCGTCTCATGACCCGGATCAAGGGTGAGAACGACACCATCAAGGACACTCAGGCGACGAAGTTCACCACCACTGAAAAAATCAAACTGGTCAACGCAATCAACAGTCTTTATTCCAACTTCTCCATCATCGTTGGTGAGTTTGGAAAGGTGGAATCATCGGTCGGCATGTTCGTCAAACTCAACACCACCCAAGGTGATTTAGAGGCGCGGGAAAGCACATTTATCACATCGGCTCCTTACTTTATTGATTACCTGAAGAAAACGTATTAAACATCACCGAAAGACTTACGCATCTAAGGGGCAGCCATTGGCTGCCCCTTACTTTCATACTCAGGCATTCAGTATGACCACACTATTCAAACTATTACTGACCGAATACAACTTCAGCTTACTGCGGGACTATCGTTCGTTGTTGCAGACGCTTCACGACCTTGCAGGACAGACAAAAACCGATATGAAACTGGAGGGTGATCATGACTTCCTGAGACTCTATCAGCCATCACTTGAAACGACGTTAAGGCACGCAACAGGCCAGATCAATAACTGGCCAGATGTCTTTGATTGGTACAACGGACCTTTCTACCAGTTGATGGACCTGAGCGACGACATCCTCTTGTTTTATAAACAACTGGAAGGCGCCCTTGAGGCCATGAGCCGAGAACAGCGCCATGATTACTTTTCAACGCTCGACTTTAATCGTCCTCCATTCCATTTGAACGGCCGTTTCAAAAAATTGACTGTTGCCCCTCCCCAGGTGTTCGCCAATGACTTGAAACTGCACCTCTACAACAGGCACTACCAGACAAACAACGGCGCCTTTGAAATGGGGAATCTGGTGGATCGTATTCATATGATTCTCCCGCATTTTGTTAACTTCATGGAGGGCGCGGTGGATCGCTATGCAGAAAACCAACAGCTCGACCGACTGAATGGAGACACGCTGATTGTCACAGCGAGGACTACTATCACCCGGCTTATCACGCAAAGCATCGGGATCACCGTGGCAGCTCAACAACTAGCCGAAGGCTATTCGCGACTGGCAGGCTACCTTCTGGATGCATACCAGCCGCTGGTGGATGTCGTTTCAACCACCAGCATTGGGGATTTCGGCGAAAAAATGGACACCTTGATGCCCAATATCAATGAGGCCAAGGCGATGTGGACAGCGGAATGACTGTCCTGCAGACCGCCTGTGCTTGCATCAATAAAAAGCCCGCGACGAGTCGCGGGCATTTTTATTTCCGAGTCACGGCTTACACATAAAACGACTTCAACGGCGGAAAGCCATTGAATTCAACAGCGCTGTAGCTAGTGGTGTAAGCGCCGGTGGACAACCAGTACAGGCGATCACCAATGGCCAGGTTCAGCGGCAGGCCGTACTTGTAGTTCTCGTACATGATGTCGGCGCTGTCGCAGGTTGGGCCAGCGATGACCACTTCTTCGACTTCGCCTTTCTTTTCGGTCCAGATCGGAAACTTGATGGCTTCGTCCATGGTTTCGATCAGGCCGGAGAACTTGCCCACATCGGTGTACACCCAACGCTCGACGGCAGTGCGGGACTTACGAGCGACCAGCACCACTTCGCTGACCAGAATACCGGCGTTGGCGATCAACGAACGGCCTGGCTCCAGAATGATTTCCGGCAGATCGTCGCCGAAGTCTTCTTTGAGGAAGCGGATGATTTCTTCAGCGTAGGTTTCCAGGCTGTTGGTGCGGGTGATGTAGTTGGCCGGGAAGCCACCGCCCATGTTGATCAGCTTGAGCACGATGCCGTCTTCTTCTTTCAGACGCTCGAAGATCACCTTCACTTTAGCGATGGCAGCGTCCCAGACGCTGATGTCGCGCTGCTGCGAACCGACATGGAAGGAGATGCCGTAAGGCACCAGACCCAGCTCGCGGGCGAGGATCAGCAGGTCCATTGCCATGTCGGTCTGGCAACCGAATTTACGGGACAAAGGCCAGTCAGCCGTGGTCGAGCCTTCGGTCAGGATGCGCACATAAACCTTCGAGCCCGGCGCGGCCTTGGCGATGTTGCGCAGGTCGGCTTCGGAGTCGGTGGAAAACAGACGCACGCCCTTCTCGTAGAAGTAGCGGATGTCTTTGGATTTCTTGATGGTGTTGCCGTAGCTGATGCGATCGGGGCTTACGCCCTGATTCATCACTTTATCCAGCTCGTAGATCGACGCGATGTCGAAGCTCGAACCCTTCTCTTTGAGCAGGTCGATGATTTCAACGGCCGGGTTGGCTTTGACGGCGTAGTAGATCTTGGCGAATTCGAAGCCTGCGCGCAGGTCATCGTAGGCCTTGCTGATCATCGCGGTATCGATGACCACGAATGGGGTTTCTTGCTTGTCGGCAAACGCCTTCATTTTATCGAAGGTGGTTTTTTCGAAATAGTCTTCGACCTGGATCGACATGCTGGGAACTCCTGTTGGCAAACTGAGATTAACAATGGGTGCAATGAACGTCCTCCGTGTGTATCCCCACTTTGGTTCGCCTACTTCCCAAGGCATGTCCGCCGAAAGCAAAAAAGGCCATGGAGCGCGACGCTTCCCTGGCCTTGCTGTCTCGTCGTCAGTACTTGAGCCGGATGGATCGTTTCCAGCTTGGACGTTCGGCGCGAACTGTAGGACTTGAGACGCCCGAGATCAACAAAAAATGTCGCCATTTCAGCCGTTTTTGCCGGACGGACATTTGCGTCTCGGGATGCACCCTGTAGTAACCGACCGATGTGACAGGGTGATGTTCCCGACAATGCCAATTTCAAGCTTCTTCCCGAATGACGCAGGCTTCTGATTCTGGCCGCAAACCGTGGGTGCCTGGCTTGCCAGCGATCTGCCATGAAGAGGAAGCAAACCTGCGCCTACCCACCTGGTTGATACACCGCATACCCCCATACATCCGTCCAAGGACATCTTTCGCCCGATCGAATGCAAGCAGAGATCAAGCGCCCATCGGGCAGAACCAAAAGCCTTGGTTTATCCAACCTCAAAGAGGGACTGGTTTTAATTAAGGCGCCTCACCCTAAATAAGTCTGCTACCGACCTCGTCGCAATAAGAAGCCCATTCATTACTTCAAAATGTACTGACTCACTGTAAGTTCTGACAGTTGTCGACACTTGCGAATCCCGATAGCCTTTTCTACGAACCGACGGTTCATACAGAAACCTCTTTTAAGACACTGACAGTTGTCCCGACGGGACGAGGGCTTTGCCATGGATTGCATACATAAAAGCTTACTTGGCCTTTCATTCACTTTTGGTGCATTGCTAACTGTAAACACAGCCCTGGCCGGTGAAGGTTCAGACACCGTGTCGCTGCTCAACTATTACTACGCGCGCACACTTGATGATTGCGGGGAAGGAAGGCCCCTAGATCAGTGCTCTGGGCTCAGATTGCGCGGCACAGACAGCATGGAAGCCTTTGAACCCTGGGACCCCAGCCCCTTCTCCATCCAAAGCGGTGGCGTCTCAATGTCATTTTTACGCAAGGATGTGAAGTATGGTGACTTAGGCCTGTATAAAAACAACGGTTTTATTCTTAAACCGAACGACTTCATCGCCAAGGACGAGAAGAAAATCGGCACGCTGTGTTTCTTTCCTATTGATGCTTGGACAGATACTCGAAAAGACGCAGGTTGTACCGAAAACAATCTCACTAAAGATAACGTAGAGAAAAGTTGCCAGGACGCCGGGGTCATTACAGGAGAACAGTGGCTGGCCGATTATCGCCGTGTCGCAAGTGATCATCAAAAACAATGCGGTTTTGCAATAAAGGACCGCGCTGATGACGCCGAAGCTTTCTGGCAAGGGGTTCGAGCCAGAAAACTTATTCAAAATGACCGTGACGCGATAAAAACCCAAACGGAGATAAGGGTGCCAACATGGGGAGAAAACGAGGACGCACAGTTGCCGATACTTGCCTTCATCTACTCGCCCAAATCGAGGCAGACCACCGAGGGCTTAAGAGAGGCTAAGGACGATCAAAGAAGGTACTACCAGAAGACCGGCAAATGGGTGCCCGTCGTGAGGGTTGACCTGCCTAAGTCAAACAGTGAGGACGCCCGGTTTACCTACTACGACGCGGACCAGAGCGCACCGATCCCGAAGGTCGAAAACGACTGCAAAAGCTACATTGCCAGTGCCAACTGGGAACAGCGCGAAGACCCCTTCATCGCGGGCAGCCCATGGTCCCTGATGATCACGCCTACCGCTTGCGGAAGAAAGATGACCAAGCAGCAGCAAGACGCAGCCTACGCCGAGCTGTTCAGCAAGTACGGCAACGACCCACGCTGGAAACCGGACAACGGCAGCATGCAGCGCCAGTTTGTCTGCCACCTGGAATGGAGCGGCGACGATCTGGGCAAAAAAACCTTCACCCGCGACAAGCCCACCTGGAACATTGAGCCCGCACGTCCCTTCGCTGAGTGGGACGAGGTGTTCAAGCAAGGATGCAATCCCTACTAGCCTGATAAAAAAAACCCTGGCGGTCGATGCAGCAATAGAGATGCACCGGCCACCAGGGCCTCAAACCGCCCGCTCCCGCTCAAGCGGGTAAACCGGTCAGCTGGCAGCCTGCTCCGCCACTTCCGCCGGCGAAACGATGCTGGTCTTCATCCCGCGCGACTGGCCAGAGCTCAGGTACGCCGCAATCGACTCTTGCGTTACTTCACCCAGGAAGACGTTTTCGGCGTCCAGCACCGGCAACCACGAACGGTTGAACTCATACATGCGCGACAGCAGGATGCGCAGGTGTTCGTCGTAGGCGGCGGTGGCGTTGAACGGGCGCAGATATTGCTCGCACGTACCCGCCTGACGATGCAGGTCGCGGCGACGTACGTAACCCATGGCTTTGTTTTCAGCGTCGGTAACGACCACATAGCGGCGGTCGTTCTCGTCCATGATTTCCAGCGCGTCGGCCACTGGCGTCTCGGGGCTGACGGACGGCGCGTTGTCGGCGGCGTCTTCGGCTTTGACCAGCAGCAGGCGTTTGAGCGTGCTGTCCTGACCGACGAAGCTGCTGACGAAATCATCAGCCGGGTGCGCCAGCAAGGTATCGGGGTGATCGATCTGCAGCAGTTTGCCTGCACGGAAGATCGCGATCTTGTCGCCCAGTTTGATGGCTTCGTCGATGTCGTGGCTGACCATGATCACGGTCTTGTTCAGCGCACGCTGCATTTCGAAGAACTCGTTCTGGATCATCTCGCGGTTGATCGGGTCGACCGCGCCGAACGGCTCATCCATCAGCAGCAACGGCGCATCGGCCGCCAAGGCGCGGATCACGCCGATACGCTGTTGCTGGCCGCCGGACAATTCACGAGGGTAGCGATGCAGGTACTGCTTGGGCTCAAGCTTGATCATGCTCATCAGCTCACGAGCACGGTCGTGGCATTTTTGCTTGTCCCAGCCGAGCAGTTTCGGCACGACCACAATGTTCTCTTCGATGGTCATGTTGGGGAACAGCCCGATCTGCTGGATCACGTAACCGATGCCACGACGCAGCTCGACTTCGTCCATGCCGGTGGTGTCTTCGCCGTTGATCAGGATCTTGCCAGAGGTCGGCATGATCAGACGGTTGATCATTTTCAGCGTGGTGCTTTTGCCGCAACCCGACGGGCCGAGGAATACGCAAATCTCGCCTTCGTTGACGGTCAGGCTCACTGAATCCACGGCTTTGACTTCTTTGCCGTTGCTTTGAAAAGTCTTGGTCAGGTTTTGCAGTTCGATCATTTGCTTGGCAATCATTTCAGTAATCCTTTTGGAGTCAGCGAGCGTTGCAGCCATTGCAGGAACAGGTCGGCGATGATCGCTAACACACTGACCAGCACGGCGCCGACGATCAACATCGACATGTCGCTACGACTGATAGAAGCAAGAATAAGCACGCCCAGGCCACCGGCACCGATGGTGGCGGCGATGGTCATGACGCCGATGTTCATGACCACTGCGGTACGCACGCCAGCCAGGATCACCGGTACGGCGATGGGCAGTTCGACCATGCGCAGGCGCTGAGAGAAGGTCATGCCGATGCCCTTGGCGGCTTCGCGAATGCCGGGCTCGACGCCAGTCAGCGCCAGATAGGTGTTACGCATGATCGGCAGCAGCGAGTACAGAAACACGGCGGTGATTGCTGGCATCGGGCCCAGGCCTTGACCGAACTTGGAATAGAACGGCAGCAGCAGACCGAACAGGGCAATCGACGGAATGGTCAGCAGCACCGTGGCACTGGCTTGCAAGGGGCCGGCCAGCGTCGGGAAGCGCGTCATCAACACGCCCAATGGCACGCCAACGAGAATCGCCAGCGAGACTGCGATGCCCACCAGGGTGATGTGCTGCAGGGTCAGGTGAAACACCTGATTCCAATCGATGTGGGAGAAAGTGCTGAGAAAATTCATGGCTTTTCCTCCGGTTTCAGCGGCGCGTCATCGGCGCTCGGATTGATCGGATGGGCGCGCAGGAACTCGGCGGCCACGGCGGTGGGGCTTTCGTGATCAACATCAATCCGCGCGTTCAAGGCAATCATGGTCTGGTTGTCCAGCAAATCAGCGAGCGGCTTGAGCTGCGCGGCCAGTTGCGGATGCTTGTCCAGATACTCTTTGCGGATGACCGGTGCGGCGGTGTAGTCCGGGAAGTAGTGCTTGTCGTCTTGCAGCACCTTCAATTTGAAGGCGTTCAAACGACCGTCGGTGGTGTAGACCAGCCCGGCGAACACTTGCCCGTTGCGCAGTGCGGTGTAAACCAGCCCGGCGTCCATCTGACGGGTGTTCTCGCGGTTCAGGTTCATGTCGTAGTGCTTGACCATGCCCACCAGACCGTCGGAACGGTTGGCGAACTCGGTGTCCAGCGCCACGATATGGTCCTTCTTCGCTTCATCCTTGAGCACCACCGTGAGGTCGGACATGGTGTTGATCTGCGGGTATTGCCGGGCAACTTTGTCCGGCAGCGCCAACGCGTAGGTGTTGTTGAACTTGGACGGCGAAAGCCAGACCAGGCCCTTTTTGGCGTCCAGCTCTTTCACCCGTTGATAGGTCTGCTCACTGTCGAGCTTCTCATCGACGTGGTTGTACGCCACGAGGGACACGCCGGTGTATTCCCAGAGCATGTCCAGTTGGCCGGATTCCTGAGCACTGCGCGCCAGGTTACTGCCCAGGCCGCCGGTGATCTGGACCTGATAACCCTTGTCGCGCAGGTATTGCGCGGTGAGTTCGGCAAGCATGGTCTGTTCGGTGAACACCCGCGCGCCGATGCGCAGCAAGGGGCGCTCGGCCGAGGTTTCTGCCGCCTGGGCAAACCCGGTCAGCAACAGGCTCACGCCCGCTATAAATGTGCATAACTTCTTCATTGAAATTCCTTTCACTGCACGGCAGCTCAACGAGCCAGGCCGCGTTCCAGCCAGATACGACTGCCCAATGTCACCAGACCGTCTAGCAGCAGCGCGAGCAAGGCGGTACATGCCGCGCCCAGCAGCAATTGCGGCTGATTGTTCAGTGCGATGCCGGGAAAGATCAGGCTGCCCAGGCTGTTGGCGCCGATCAGGAAGGCCAGTGGTGCGGTGCCGACGTTGATCGCCAGTGCCACGCGCACGCCACCGATCATGATCGGCACGGCGTTGGGCAATTCGACCCGCCACAGCACCTGACGCGGTGTCATGCCGATGCCAGTGGCGGCTTCCTTGAGTGAACCCTGAACGTTCTTCAGGCCTTCGTAGGTGTTGCGCACGATGGGCAACAATGACGCGAGAAACAGCGCGAAGATGGCCGGACCGCTGCCGATGCCGAGAATCCCCAGGGCAATGGCCAGTACAGCGAGGGGCGGGATGGTGTTGCCGATGTTGAATATCTGCATGAAGCGTTCAGCGCGGTGAACCATGCTCGGCCGGCTCAATACAATGCCCGTCGGGATGCCGACTACCAGCGCTGCGAGCATTGAAGCCAACACCAGCACCAGATGCGCTTGCAGGTAAAACAGCAGATCGTCTTGATACTGCTTGAACGTGTCGATGCCGATCCAGTGGACCAGCAGGGCCAGGAGCACGATCGTAATCGCGCCTCCCAATAGCCCCTTGCCATAGCGATTAGCCACAGGCGGACTCCTTATTTCAGTCGGCGAACGCGTCGCGCCTGACTGACCCTTTCAGGTAGCCGTGCGAACGTTCGCGAAGAGCAGCGGGTGGGTCGCCGATAAGGCGATTTCACAAGCCATGAGCGCAGCTTCGTCAAGCTAACTTGCTGATTTAGCAGGCCTCGACAAGCTTGATTGCGAGGGAGTGGACGTCTCCACGACCGCAAAGGTTCCCACGTGAGACACCATCTGGCCACCCTTTATCGACTGAACGGTTCGGTTATTACCTTTGTTTGGGCTATAATCGCCGCCCTTTTTTGAATCACCTCTCGGGCGATTTCCCATGACCAGACAGGCCGCCGAAGTCGCGAAACGCCGCACTTTTGCCATCATTTCTCACCCGGATGCGGGCAAGACCACCATTACCGAAAAACTGTTGTTGATGGGCAAGGCCATTGCCGTGGCCGGCACGGTGAAATCCCGTAAATCCGACCGCCATGCCACATCCGACTGGATGGAAATGGAGAAGCAACGTGGTATCTCCATCACCACGTCGGTCATGCAGTTCCCCTATCGCGATCACATGATCAACCTGCTCGACACCCCGGGCCACGAAGACTTTTCCGAAGACACCTATCGCACCCTGACCGCCGTCGACTCGGCGTTGATGGTGCTCGATGGCGGTAAAGGCGTTGAGCCGCGGACCATTGCGCTGATGGACGTTTGCCGTCTGCGTGACACGCCGATTGTCAGCTTCATCAACAAGCTGGACCGTGACATTCGCGACCCGATCGAGCTGCTGGACGAGATCGAAGCGGTCCTGAAAATCAAGGCCGCGCCGATCACCTGGCCGATTGGCTGCTACCGTGATTTCAAGGGCGTTTATCACCTGGCCGACGATTACATCATCGTCTACACCGCAGGCCACGGACATGAGCGCACTGACGTCAAGATCATCCAGAAGCTGGATTCGGACGAAGCCCGCGAGCATCTGGGCGACGAGTACGACCGTTTCGTCGATCAGCTGGAACTGGTTCAGGGCGCTTGCCATGAATTCAATCAGCAGGAGTTTCTCGACGGCCAGCTGACTCCGGTGTTCTTCGGCACTGCGTTGGGCAACTTCGGTGTCGACCACGTGCTCGATGCCGTGGTGAACTGGGCGCCGTTGCCGCTGGCCCGCGTTGCCAACGAGCGTACGGTTGAGCCGACGGAAGAAAAGTTCGCCGGTTTCGTGTTCAAGATCCAGGCGAACATGGACCCTAAACACCGCGACCGCATTGCGTTCATGCGCATCTGTTCGGGCAAGTACGACAAGGGCATGAAAATGCGCCACGTGCGTACCGGCAAGGACGTACGCATCGGCGACGCCCTGACGTTCTTCTCTTCGGAGCGTGAACAGCTGGAAGAAGCATACGCCGGGGACATCATCGGTTTGCACAACCACGGCACGATCCAGATTGGCGATACGTTCACCGAAGGCGAGGCACTGGGTTTCACCGGGATTCCGCACTTTGCGCCGGAGCTGTTCCGCCGTGTGCGCCTGAAGGACCCTCTCAAGTCCAAGCAACTGCGTCAGGGCCTGCAACAGTTGGCCGAAGAAGGGGCAACGCAGGTGTTCTTCCCGCAGCGCAGCAACGACATCATTCTCGGCGCCGTTGGTGTGCTGCAGTTCGATGTGGTGGCCAGCCGCTTGAAGGAAGAATACAAAGTCGAATGCGCCTACGAGCCGATCACAGTTTATTCAGCGCGCTGGATCGATTGCCCGGACAAGAAGAAGCTCGAGGAATTCGAGAACAAGGCCGTGGAAAACCTGGCAGTGGACGGCGGCGGTCACCTGACCTACCTCGCCCCGACCCGCGTCAACCTGGCGCTGATGGAAGAGCGCTGGCCGGACGTGAAATTCCGCGCGACGCGTGAGCATCACTAACGGATTTGGCGCGTGACTGACCGCCATCGCGAGCAAGCTCCCTCCCACACGACCGCAACAACCTGTGGGAGCGGGCCTGTCCGCGAAGAGCCCGGTACAGCCGCTACACATTCGTCGCCTGACGCATTGCATTCGCGGACGAGTCCGCTCCCACGGGATAGGGTTCATCAGGGCGTTGCGCGCCTGACCTACAGGCTCACTTCACCACCATCCCCACTCCCCGCCCACGCGGATCGGACGCGGTTTCGACCTTCGCGCCGTCGATCTTGATCGCCTGTACGTTACCCATGGACCAGCCTTGCTCTTTGAGCGTGTAGCCCATCGCTTTCAGCTCATCAGCCACCGGTGCAGCAAGCGGCGCGAAGTTCTCGGTATAGATCGTGTCCTTGGGCAGCAACTGGTGATGCACGCGCCCCGCTGCCACGGCGTCTTTGAGCGGCATGTGCAGGTCATAGATATTGTTCAGCACCTGAAACACGGTGGTGAAAATCCGCGAGCCACCCGGCGTGCCCAGTACCAGCGTCACCTGCCCGTCGCGCGTCACCAGGCTTGGGCTCATGGACGACAACATGCGCTTGCCCGGCGCAATGGCATTGGCCTCCCCGCCCACCACGCCAAACGTATTGGCCACACCCGGCTTGGCGCTGAAATCGTCCATCTCATCATTCATCAAAAAGCCTGCACCCTTGACCACCACGCCGCTGCCGTAATCCCAGTTCAGCGTATAGGTATTGCTGACCGCGTTGCCTTTGGAGTCGACGATGGAGAAGTGTGTGGTCTGGTGCGACTCAAGGCCGGCCTTGATGTTTTCAGTGGGTGAAATCGCCGTCGGGTTGACCTCATGGGCACGCTTGACGAGGTAGGCGTGGTCCGTCAGCTGATTGACCGGCGCCACGGAGAAATCGGGATCGCCCAGGTAGTTGGCCCGATCGGCGAACACGCGCTTCTCGATTTCGGCCAGCAAGTGAACGTAGCGCGCGGAATTAAGCGGCACACCCTTGAAATCATCCGCCAACTCTTCTTTGATACCGATCAGCTGTGCCAGTGCCACACCGCCCGAACTGGGCAGCGGTGCGGTGTACAGCGTGTTGCCCTGCCAGTTGACGTGCAGCGGCTTGCGCCATTGGGCTTTGTAATCCTGCAGGTCCTGCTTGGTGATCAGGCCATCGTCGTGCTGCATTTGCGCGACCAGCAGGTCAGCGGTCTGCCCTTGATAAAACTCGTTGGCGCCCTTGTTGGCGATGCGCTCCAGGGTCTTGGCCAGCTCTGGCTGACGAAACAGCTCGCCCGCTTTCATGCTGCCAAAGTAGTCACCGAAGTTGGTCTTGCCATTGAGCTGTTTGATCGACTCGGCGCTGTATTGGTATTGCTTGTCGGCCACTTTGAAGCCGTTCTTTGCGTAACCGATGGCCGGGGTCAGCAGTTCGGACCACGGTAATTTGCCAAACTTCTGATGCGCCTCCCACATGCCCATCACCGTGCCCGGCACGCCTGAAGCGCGGGCACCGATCAGGCTCATGCCCTTGATGACCTCGCCCTTGTCATCCAGATACATGTCGCGGCTGGCAGCTTTTGGCGCGGTTTCGCGGTAGTCGAGAAAGTAGGGTTTGCCGTTCATGAACAAGGTCATGAAACCACCGCCACCGATGTTGCCGGCTTCCGGGTAGGTCACGGCCAGGGTGAACGCTGTGGCAACTGCGGCATCGACCGCGTTGCCGCCCTTCTTGAGAATCTGTGCAGCGACGTCCGCGCCATATTGGTCGGGCGATGCAACGGCACCGCCCTCCAGCGCGACGGCGAACACCGGTGTACTGGCGGCAAATACGACCGACAGCGCGAGGGTCTTGAGCATAACGACTCGCATGAGGCTTCCTTAATGGCGTGGTACGACAGCGCCCTGGTGGCGTAGCGCGACAGCATCGTACGCGCGTGCTGTATGGCTGCTGTCTGAATGCTGAAGAAGAGTAACGTCAAGCGCTGCCATTAATGATGAAACCGGCCATAAACGCAAACGGCCACCCGTAGGTGGCCGTTATCGCGTCACAGAACGCGGATCACGCTTTGATCATGTCGTGCTTGATCCAGTCAATGACCGACGTACGTTTCGGCACCCAGCCCAGCAGTTCGCGAGCATTCTTGCCGCGCACCCGGCTGTTGGAACCCAAGCCATAGTTGGCCATTTCGTAGCCCCACTCGGCTTCGGCATCTTTCAGCGGCCAGTCTTCGGATTTGCCAAGCCCCAAAGCCTGGGCCATGGCATTGGTCATGTCGACGAACGAGGCTTCGCCGCTCTCGACGAAGTAGAAAGTCCCGGCGGGATTTTTCTCCAGCGCCAGCGCGTATAACTCGACCACGTCTTCGATGAACACGTTGGACCAGACGTTTTCGCCGGGGCCGACATGGCGAACTACGCCGCTTTTGCGGGCCTGTTTGAGCAAGCGCGGCAATTGCACGCTGTCGCGATCAACGCCCAGGCTCAAACCGTAGATCAACGTGTTGCAAATCACCGCAGAGCGCACGCCGTCTTTGGCCGAGGCGATCACCAGATCATCGATGGCCACGCGGGCTGCTTTGTCCGGGGTCGCGGCAGGCAACTGGCCTTCGAAGAAGACCTGGCCGCCACCTTTACCGCCCGAGGCGTCGCCGACGATGCTCGAACCGCTGGTGTGCAAAAACGGTTTGTTGGAACCCTTGAGGCCTTCGATCAATGCAATCACAGCGCCGCGATGATCGCTGCTGGCGGCATTGATCACGCCATCGGACTTGCGCGCCTGCTCGGTCAGCAGTGCGTCGTCTTCGAGGGTGCCAATCACTGGCACGATGCCAAGGGCCTTCATTTCTTCGGCTTGGTCGGCGCTGCGAACCAGTCCGGTGACGTGGTGGCCGCGTTGCACAAGGCCGGTTGCAATGGAGCCGCCGATAAAACCTGCGGCGCCGGTAATGAAGATGTTCATGGGCTGACTCCCGTCGTTGGGGTGAATGATGGGAGTGAGTATCTGCCGATGATTACTTCCGAAAAAGGCATGCCGGGCCAAATGAATGTTGCCTTTAGATCACGAATCCAACGACTCTTGGCAGAGTATCTGTAGGAGCGAATTCATTCGCGAGACGTCGGCACGTCCAACATCATTTGTGCCTGAGAAACCACTTCGCGAATGAATTCGCTCCTACAGAACCTCATCGCGAAGCAGCAAGCACCCCAACCTTCTCACGCCGAAGGTTCAGCGCCAACACGCTGACCAGCACCACCACCGCCCCGACAATCACCATTGGCGAGGGCAATTCTCCGAGCATCACTGACGCAATTGCAATGGCCATCGGCGGCGTCAGGTACAGGCTCATCAAGGCGCGACTGACGTCCATATGATTGAGCACATATGCCCACGCCAAGTAGGCCAGCGCGCTCGGAAACACGCCGAGCACGCCCACTGCCACGTTGACCCTCAGCGGAGCATTGAGCACCTCGCCCAGCAGGCCTGGCAGGTAGATCAGGAGGAACACCGTGCCGGACCAGACCGTGTAACAGACCATGGTCAAGCCGTCGTAGCGATGGGAATGCCGTTTCTGCAGCGAGAAATAGATGCTCCACGAAAATGCCGCCAGCAGCACCAGCAATCCGCGCGCGTCCATGTGGCCCAAGCCGCGATCGCCGGTCACGACGATGCCGGCACCGATCATGCCCAACAGCACACAGCCCCAGCGCCAGCCGCTGACCTTTTCCCTGAACACGAAATGCGCCAGCAGCGCGGTGAACAATGGCGTCGATTGCACCAGCACGCTGGAGGCGCCAGCACTGACCCCGGCCTGACCGAAATTGAGCGCGATGTGGTGCAGGCTGACCGCGAAGAACCCTAGTACGCCCAGCAGCGGGATGTCCCGCAGACGCGGCAGGGAAATCTTCATCGACGTGGCAATCAGCGCCATGAATAAAGATGCGATCAGAAAACGCAGCAGCGCCAGATGGCCCGGATCGTAGCCCAGCAAGCCGATGCGAATGCCGGTGGGTGAGAACCCCCAGCATGTCACCACGAACAAGGTCGCCAACACGATTTTCACGCTTTCCCACCGCCGTGCCTTGGTGGCCTCGATGCAATCCTGGCTTGATAAGGTCGAGGCGGGCTGGGTCACGGCGTTCATTTCGATGCTCCTTCAGGGCGGGGACTTTTAATCGTCGTCCTCAGTATCGAAACAACTTATGCTCACCACAACCGAACAATAATGACCCGACCATTCACTTTTGGTGAGCTATGGAACTGGCACAAATTCGCATGTTCAAGACGGTCTCCGACACCGGCAGCATCGCTCGCGCCGCAGAGGTTCTGCATTGCGTGCCGTCCAATATCACGGCGCGGATCAAGGCGCTGGAAGCAGAATTGGGCGTTGCGTTGTTCTACCGCCAAGGCCGGGGTTTGCAGATCAGTCCGGCCGGAGAAATCTTCCTGACGTACGCCGGCAAAATGCTGACGCTGGCGGACGAAGCCAAGCGCGCGGTGCATCCGGATGCTGCGCCTTCCGGGCCTTTGCGCATCGGCGCGATTGAGTCGTCGGCGACCGCGCGTTTGCCGCGATTGCTCGCCAAGTACCACGCCAAATACCCGGACGTGTCGTTGGAATTGGTCACCGGCACGGGCATGCAGTTGCTGGACGCCACGCAGAACAACAAGCTG
>Ga0247742_10001271_pt1 | contig 17943 bp, 17 predicted proteins | sample UWRJL208509C2_FD_180944 | JGI IMG/M metagenome (GOLD analysis project Ga0247742, IMG submission 180944) | Plant litter microbial communities from Arlington Agricultural Research Station in Wisconsin, United States - UWRJ-L208-509C-2 | ecosystem: Environmental > Terrestrial > Plant litter >... | reverse complement strand
AAGATGGCCCCGACCACCCAGATTTTCGGCAGCCCCCGCGAAAAAATGACCGAGGACTACATCAGCGGCAAGTTCAGCTGATCGACCTTTCCACCGTTTGCCAGGATTGCCAATGTCTGCAACACGTCGTCTTGATTTGCCCGCGATCGAACGCGCTCTGCGTAAAGTACAGAGCCGCTTTGCCGAGCTCAGTCGCCACTTTACCGAGCCGCGCGATCCGTTCACGGACGAGGTGCTGCAAAATGTGCTGGAAGGCTATGCCCTGATTGATGACTATGTCGCTCGCGGCGTCGACCTGTTTGACCTGCAGCAACTCAACCTGATGCTGGAGATCAATGCCACCGTGCTCTGCGGCAAGGACCCGGTGCGCCGGCTGGAATACGCCCAGCACCTGGCGGCCACCGAGCAGCACTTTTTCAACAATGTCGAGGGTGGCATCAAGGACTTGTACAACTGGTATTGCGCGTACCGCAGCGAGTCGGTCTGGAAGCGTGCAGCCGGTGTCTACGTGCGCATCCTCAGCAAGCCGCAATTGTTCATCGAGGGCAATAACCGCAGTGGTTCGCTGATTGTCAGCTACCTGCTGATGCGCGCGGGACTGCCGCCGTTCGTGCTCACGCTGGAAAACGCCGAGGGCTATTTCAACCCGTCCTCGGTCATCCGTAACTCCGCCAAGCATGGCGTCAAGGCCCTGTACGAATTGCCCAAGATCAAGAAAAAATACGCGGCATTCCTGGAAGATCAGGCCCCGGATCCCAGGGAGTTCTTCCTGGGCGACACACCCGTGCCTGCTGCTCGGGGAGGCCTGTGATGGGGAGGTATCCAGTGCTCGACAGCGTTCGGCGTCTGTTCAATCGCCCGCGTATCCGCATTTCGTTCGACATCGACGACACGCTGGCCTGCCAGCTTCACCACAGTGCGGTCGAACACAGCCGGCTGCCGGCGTGTGTCCACCGTTGGCTGGGCGAACCGCTGCGCGTGGGGACTCGCTCGCTGACCCGTGAACTGCGCCGCCAAGGCTGCAGCATCTGGGTCTATACCTCATCCGGGCGAACCCCGTCCTACACCCGGCGTTGGCTGTTGCTGTACGGCATCCGTGTCGACGGCGTGGTCAACAGCGTGCTGCACAACCGTGCGCTCAGCGTACGCGGGCTGTCGAACGCACCCTCCAAATTTCCACCGGCCTTCGACATCGACCTGCATGTCGACGATTCCGAAGGCGTGCGCAGTGAAGGCCATGACCACGGCTTTCGCGTGGTAGTGGTCGACCCGCAGGACGAGCAGTGGGCACAGCGCGTGCTCGACGCGGTCGCGCACGTCCAGGCGCAACTGGCCCGCCAGCAGCCGCTCAGCTTTGCGCCGCCGACACGGCGGCGTCCGCAGGTGTTTTCCTGAAGGCCCGCTGCAAGCTTGTCTGAGTGACAAGCGCGGAGTCGGTAGGCTGTGCGGCTACAACCCGCTTCGACGCAGGCGCATCAGGTCCTGGCGCGCCTCACTGCGTTTCGCATCGGCTACCCGCTTTGCCTCGCTGAAGCGCAGCCACGCGTCGGCATTCGCCAGACTGGTGCCAATGATTGCGTAGGCCGCTTGCTCCAGCCGATCTGCCTCGTAGAACAGTTCGGTATTGCGGGCAAGCGCATCCTGGGAGGCAAGAGGGTTCGATGTTTTGCACGTGTTCGCGGCCATGGCCTTTACCTCAAGGTCGTCATCGGCGAGCGAAATTCAGGCGCCCTGGTCGGGGCAGGCGGATCGTAGCTCGCGCAAGGACTGACACAGGCCGTTCCTGTGTCTGGGTGTCCTGCTTTATGGATCGATGGTGGGGCAAAAACGTTCAAATTAGTGCAAGGGCGCGGCGTGACCATTCGTCAGGCACTGTTTGGATTTTTTGAACGCGCCAGCGCTCGTTCCACACAGATAAGTGACAGCCCACCTTATCCACGGAAAATGATCATGAAAAAACTCACTATGTGCCTGAGCCTTTGCAGTGTGTTCATGCTGCATGGGTGCTTCGACAGCGCCGACAACACCACCAAGGACAACACTGGCGGCAGCAAATCTTCGGTGCAGATGCAGGAGGGCAAGGCCAAGGACAGTCAGTAAGCCCGGCAGGCCAGTGATAGCCGGCTATCCCTCCAGGTTGCTCAGGTAGCTGAACAGGTTGGCGGCCTCGGGCGAAAGGCGCGACGTATCCGCCACCCCTACGTACAAGGTGCGCGACGCCCATTGGCCCTCCAGCGGGATCGCGCGCAGCTTCGTCTCAAGTAACCCCGGGTGCACCGAGCCCAGCGGCAGGATGCCGATCCCCAATCCCGCCTCGATCATGCGGCAGATGCCATCGAAACTGCTGACTTGAATGCGCACCTTCAGGCGTTTGCCGGTGCTGGCGGCGGCATCATTGATACGCCGCAACAACGAACTGCCTTGATTCAACGCGACGTAATCGAAGTCCAGCGTCTCGGCCAGGGCAACGCTTGCACGCTGCGCCAGCACGTGGCCCTGCGGCACCAGTACCACCAGCCGATCATGCCGATAGGGGTGTATGTGCAGGCCGGGAGCGGCGACGTTGTCGGCAAAGATGCCGATCTCGGCCTGACCCTTTTCCACTGCATGAATCGCGCGGTCGCTGAGGACCTCCTCCAGTTCGATGCGCACCTGCGGGTTGGCCGCGAGAAAAGCCGCGAGATCCTGCGGTAAAAACTGGATCACCGCCGACGTGTTGGCAAACAGCCGAACATGACCACGCACGCCATTGGCGTAGTCGGTGGCGTCATGGGCCATCTGCTCGGCGGCGTCGAGGATGGTTCGCGCGTGTTCAGCCAGGCCGCGTCCCGCCGGGGTCAGTTGCAGGCCTCGGGCAACGCGGGTGAACAGGCTGCAATGGGTCACCCGTTCGAGTTCGGCCAGTCTTTTGCTCGCCGCGGAAACGCTCATGTGAGCACTGGTGGCGGCCTGGGTAAGGTTTTGTGTCTTAGCGGCCAATACCAGCAGGCGCAGGGACACCAGATCAAGCTGCAGCAAATTGAACATATCCACCTCTGTGTTTCCAATCTGGAAAGAGTAGTGGAAATCTTTGACATTCTCACGGCGTGTTTTTGCGCGGATTATCCGGCCATCACCTCCAACAACAACGGATACCGTCATGAGTCTGCCCCTGGAAGGCATCAAGGTGGTCGAAATGGGCCAACTGATTGCCGGACCTTTCGCCGCCAAGATCCTCGCCGAGTTCGGCGCCGAAGTGATCAAGATCGAACCGCCGGTCACCGGCGACCCCCTGCGCAAATGGCGCTTGCTGCACGACGGGACCTCGGTGTGGTGGGCCGCCCAGTCGCGCAACAAACAGTCGGTCACCCTTGATCTGCGCCAGGCCGAAGCGCGTGAGGTGGTCAAGCGCCTGGTCCAGGACGCCGACATCCTGATTGAAAATTTCCGCCCTGGCACCCTGGAAAAATGGGGGCTGGGCTGGGATGAACTGTCAGCGATCAACCCCGGGCTGGTGATGCTGCGGGTTTCCGGTTACGGCCAGACCGGGCCGTACCGCGACCTGCCCGGTTTCGGCGTGATCGGCGAGGCCATGGGTGGTCTGCGCCATTTGTCCGGTGAGCCAGGACGCACGCCGGTACGGGTTGGCGTGTCCATTGGCGATTCGCTGTCCGCGCTGCACGGCGTGATCGGTGTGCTGCTGGCGCTGCGTCACCGCGAGCAGCACGGCGGCGCTGGCCAGCAGGTCGACGTGGCGTTGTACGAGTCGGTGTTCAACATGATGGAAAGCCTGATTCCCGAGTATTCGGTGTTCGGCAGCGTGCGTGATCCGGCCGGCAGCAGCTTGCCCGGCATCGCACCGACCAACGCCTACCGTTGCAAGGACGGAAAGTATGCGTTGATCGCCGGCAATGGCGACAGCATCTACCGGCGGCTGATGGAGAAGATCCAGCGCCTCGATCTGGCCGACGACCCTGAGCTGGCGCAGAACGACGGACGGGTGCGGCATGTGGCGCGGATCGACGCGGCAATCTCCACCTGGACCGCCGAGCGCAGCCTCGACGACGTCCTGGCAGCGCTGAATGACGCGAACATTCCCTGCGGAAAAATCTACGACGCCGCCGACATCGCCGCCGATCCCCATTACCAGGCGCGCGACATGCTGCTCGCCAGCCAATTGGACGACGGTACGCCTGTCACCTTGCCCGGCATCGTGCCCAAGTTGATGGCCACCCCCGGTCGCGTGCACTCGCGCGCGCCGGCCCTGGGGCAACACACCGACGCTGTGCTTGAACGCATCGGCATCGACGCACCGACCCGTGAAGCCTGGCGGGCTCGCGGCCTGATCTGACACCAGGAGCAACCTCATGAAACGCTTGTACCTGCAGGAAGTCGCGACCCGTGACGGCTTCCAGAATGAAAAGACCTTTATCGACACCGAGCGCAAAATCGCCTTGATCGACGCGCTCAGCGCGTGCGGCTACGCGAAGATAGAAGTCACCTCGTTCACTTCGCCAAAGGCCATTGCGGCGTTGCGCGATGCCGAGGCAGTAATGGCCGGGATTCGGCGCCAGCCCGGCGTCGAATACACGGTGCTGGTGCCGAACGTGCGCGGGGCCGAGCGTGCGCTGGGCTGCGGCATCGACGAAGCTAACCTGGTGATGTCCGTCAGCGAGCCGCACAACCGTTCCAACCTGCGCATGACCCGCGAACAGTCATTCGCCCAGCTCCAGAAGGTGGTCGGCGTGATCGGCCAGGGACCGGTGGCGGTGAATGTGTCGCTGTCCACGGTATTCGGCTGCCCGATGCAGGGCGAGGTGCCCACCGACGATGTGTTGGGTTGGGTCGCGCGCTTTGCCGAACTGGGCGTGCGCGGCATCACCCTGTGCGACACCACCGGCATGGCCTATCCCACACAGGTGGAGGCCTTGTCGCGGCAGGTGCGCGAGCGCTTTCCCGAGCTGCAGCTGACCCTGCATTTTCATAACACCCGAGGCATGGCCCTGGCCAATACCCTGGCGGCGCTGCAGGCGGGGATCGAGCGTTTCGACGCCTCTCTGGGCGGCCTCGGTGGTTGCCCGTATGCACCCGGCGCCAGCGGCAACGTGTGCATGGAAGACCTGGTGCACATGCTCGATCTGATGGGCTACGACACCGGTGTTCAGCTGGACCGCGTGCTCGCCGCCGCCGCGCAACTGCCCGACCTGGTTGGCCATGACCTTCCCAGCCAGATCCTCAAGGCCGGCAAACGCCTGGACCTGCATCCCATCCCCGCGCATGTGCACAGCCTGAGCAAGCAGGTGGCCAATGCCGAACTGGAGCGCCCGCAATGATTGATCATCTCGACCACCTGGTACTCACCACCCTCGACCTGAGCGCCTGCAAAGACTTTTACCTGCGCGTCATGGGCATGCGCCTGGAGACCTTTGGCAGCGGACGCATCGCGTTTCGCTTCGCAAACCAGAAAATCAACGTGCACGAGCGCGGGCATGAGTTCGAGCCCAAGGCGCATCTGCCGGTGCCGGGCGCGTTGGACCTGTGCTTTATCGCCAGCCTCCCGTTGGATGAGGTGATCGCCCATCTCGACGCCCAGGCCTGGCCTGTTCTCGAAGGTCCGGTGCTTCGCACCGGCGCAACGGGCCCGATCCGCTCGGTGTATGTACGTGACCCGGACCTGAACCTGATTGAAATTTCCGAGCAGGTGGCGGCATGAATATCGTCTTTCTCGACGCCGCCAGCCTGCCGTCCCCCTTGGTGCGTCCGGCCCAGGCCAGCGCCTGGACGGAGCGTGAAAAAACCACCCACGAGCAGGTGCAGCAGGCATTGGCCGAGGCTGACGTGGCGATTACCAACAAGGTGCGCATTGATCGTACGAGCCTTGGGCAACTGCCGCGCTTGAAGTTGATCTGTGTAGCCGCGACCGGCTACGACTGCATCGACATTGCTGCCTGCCGCGACCACGGTGTGACCGTGTGCAATGTGCCGGCTTACAGCGCGGTGAGTGTCGCCGAAACGGTGATTGGTTCGCTCTTCGCGTTGCGTCGTCACCTAATGGCGTATCGCTCGGCCTCGTTGAGCCAATGGTCGCTGTCATCGCACTTTTGCGTGCATGGCGCGCCGATCCAGGACCTGCAGGGTTCGACCCTGGGCATCGTCGGGCGTGGCGATATCGGCAGCCGTGTGGCGCGACTGGCCAAGGCCCTGGACATCCACGTGCTGTTTGCCGAACACCGTGGCGCGCAGCGAGTGAGGGACGGCTACACCGCGTTCGACACGGTGTTGGCCCAGGCGGATGCGCTGACCTTGCATTGCCCGTTGACGCCGCACACGCGATACCTGATCGGCGCCGCCGAGATCGCACGGATGAAGCCCGGCGCACTGCTCATCAACACCGCGCGCGGCCCACTGGTGGATGAAAACGCGGTGCTCGACGGGTTAGCCAGCGGCCAACTGGGCGGCGCCGCGCTGGACGTGCTGCACGTGGAGCCGCCGCAGGCCGACCACCCGTTGCTGCACTGCGAACACCCCAACTTGCTGGTCACGCCCCATGTCGCCTGGGCCAGCCAAAGCAGCGTTGCGCGGCTCAAGGCGGTGCTGGCGGCCAACATCGAGGCTTTCGCCGCCGGCAAGCCGATCAACGTGGTGACCTGAACCCTCAACACCGTTTTCCTACCCCCAAAGGCAGAGCCATGACAAAAATAATCAGCTCTTCAGTCACACCTGTGGACGAACCGCATCCACAGCGCAAACCGCTCTACCAGCATCTGTATGTGCAGGTGATCGCCGCCATCGTGCTGGGGGTGATCCTCGGACACTTCAGCCCAGGCCTCGGCGAGCAGATGAAACCCCTGGGCGACACGTTCATCAAGCTGATCAAGATGCTCATTGCGCCGATCATCTTCTGCACGGTAGTCAGCGGTATCGCCGGCATGCAGGATCTCAAGCGCATCGGACGGATTGGTTTCAAGTCACTCATCTACTTTGAAGTGCTGACCACTCTCGCCCTGGTGATCGGCTTGGTCGGGGTCAACCTGCTCAAGCCGGGTGCCGGCATGCACATTGATCCGGCCACGCTGGATGCTTCCGCCATCGCCGGCTACACCAAGGCCGCCCATGACCAGAGCGTCGTCGGCTTCCTCACACATATCGTGCCGAGCACGGTGTTCGGTGCATTCACCGACGGCGATATCCTCCAGGTGCTGTTTATCTCCGTGCTGTTCGCCTTCGGCCTGCAGCTGTTGGGAGAGGCCGGCAAGCCGCTGCTCGGCACCATCGACCTGGTGGCCAAGGCGTTTTTTCGCATGCTCAAGATCGTCATGTACCTGGCGCCGTTGGGTGCCTTTGGCGGCATGGCGTTCACGGTGGGCAAGTACGGCGTGCAATCGTTAGGTGCCTACGTGAACCTGCTGGTGTGCTACTACCTTACCGGGTTGGTCTTCGTGTTCGTGGTGTTGAACCTGGTGGCGCGGCTGGCCGGTTTCAGCTTGTGGAAATTCCTCAAGTACATCCGCGAAGAACTGGTGCTGGTGCTGGGCACGTCATCGTCCGAATCGGCGTTGCCGCGCTTGATGGGCAAGCTGGAAAAACTCGGCTGCGAGAAGTCCACCGTCGGCCTGGTGGTGCCGTCAGGTTACTGCTTCAACCTGGACGGTAGCTGCATCAACATGACGGTACTGGCGATCTTCATTGCCCAGGCGCTGGATATCGACGTGTCGCTGTATCACCAGGTGACGTTGCTGCTGATCCTGCTGCTGACCTCCAAAGGGGCCGCCAGCGTGACCGGCGGGGCATTTATCACTTTGGCCGCGACCCTTGGCTCCATCGACGTGATACCGGCAGCGGGCCTGGTATTGGTACTGGGCGTCTACCGGTTTATTTCCGAAGGCGGCGCGCTGATCAATGTGATCGGCAACGGTGTCGCCACGTTGTTCATTGCTCGTTGGGACGGTGCGCTGGATCGCGAGCAGCTCAAGCGCGAGTTGGGTTAGCGCATTTGCAAAATTATCGGACTGGCACTGGCCGGATCGGTATGCCCGCGCAGTTTGCCGACGGCCTTGGCGTCGACTGCGTCAGCGTGGTTGCCCCACGTGCTGCGCACATACGTCAGCACCTCAGCGATTTGGGTATCGGACAATTGCTCGCGGAAGGCCGGCATGCGGTAGGCATCCGGCACGCCGGCGGCGACGATGCGTTGCGAGCCGTTGAGGGTGATGTTGATCGCCGAGGCGTTTTCCTTGGCGAGGGCGGAGGTGGCGCCGGCCAGCGGCGGCATCCACTCGGGCTGGCCTTTGCCGTCCGAGCCATGACAGGCGGCGCAGCGGGTCGCGTAGGTGTGGGCGCCGGGAATGTCCTGGCGGGTATCAGCGGCCACGTATTGCCACGGGGGGCCGTCGCGCTGCGGATCGCCGGGCAGTGACTTGAGATACCGTGCGATGGCGGCCAGGTCGTCGTCTGCCATGAACTGCGTGGAGTTGTTGAAGGCTTCGGTCATCGAGCCATAGACCACCGCATGCTGATTGCGCCCGGTCTTGAGGAATTGCACGATGTGCGCCTCGCTCCAGCGGCCCAGGCCGGTGTTGGGATCCTGGCGCAGGCTCGGGGCGTACCAGCCATCGAGCAGGCCACCGGCGAGGTACGGCGCGCCGGACTCGTCCAAGGCCTTCTCGTTGAAAGCCAGGCCGCGTGGCGTGTGGCAACTGCCGCAATGGCCCGGGCCCTGGACGATGTAGGCGCCGCGGTTCCACACCGCATCCTGATTGGGCTTGGCCGCATAAGGCACGGTGGGCGCGAACACGCCATTCCACAACGCGATGGGCCAGCGCAGGTTGAGCGGCCAGGGGATGTCGCTGGGGATATTCGCCTGTTTGTCCGGTTGCACGCCGTGCATGAAAAACGCATACAGCGCGCGGATGTCATCGTCACTGAGCTTGGCATACGAAGGGTAGGGCATGGCCGGGTACAGGCGCTTGCCACCCGGCGCCACGCCGTGGCGCACCGCGCGGTCGAAGTCGGCCAGGCTGTAGGTGCCGATGCCGGCGTCGCGGTCAGGCGTGATGTTGGTGGCGTGGATGTTGCCCAGCGGCGTGGCCATCTCCAGGCCGCCGGAAAAAGGCGCCTTGCCCGCCAGGCTGTGGCAGGCCACGCAGTCGCTGAGGCGCGCGACGTACTCGCCACGGCTGACCAGCGCAGGGTCGGCGCTGGCGGTCGACTCCTGTGCGAAGGGCGTCGCGGGCTGGCGGGTGACGTACCAGGCCAGCACGCCGGCTGCGACCAGGCAGGCCAGCAACAGCCAGCCTGCGGTTCTTGCGAAGCGAGGGTTGTTCATGCGCGGTCCTTGTCGATCAACTGAAGGTATAGCGGCTCAAGGGCAGGCTGCGGATGCGCTGGCCAGTCAAATGTGCGACCGCATTGGCCACGGCTGGCGCCACTGCCGGCAACGGGGGTTCGCCGATACCGCCCATCTTTTCGCCGCTCTCGACAATCCGTACATGCACCTGCGCCATCCGCGACGGCGGCAGGATCGGGTACAGGTCGTAGTTGCGCGCCCGTGGCTTGCCGTCCACGTACACCGCTTCCTCCAGCAGGGTCTGCGACAAGCCCAGGGCCACCGCGCCATTGACTTGCGCCTCGATGATCGCCGGGTTGACGATGCTGCCCGGGTCGATGGCTTCCCAGATGTGGTGCACCTTGACCTGGCCCTGGTCGATCGACACTTCGGCGACCACCGCCGCATGCGAGCCGAACGGCGAGGCCATGGCCACGCCACGCGCGCGCCGAGTGCCGTCTTCGGCGGTGTAGGGGCCGCGCTTCCAGCCGCCGGACAGCTCGCCCACCGCCTGCAGCAACGTGGTCAGCCGCGGGTTGTCGCGCAGCAGGTGCAGGCGTAATTCGTACGGGTCGTGACCGCCCTTGTCCGCCAGTTCATCGAGGAATGCTTCATAGAAAAAGTCGTTCAGCGAATTGCCCACCGAACGCCAATAGCCCAGCATCACCGGGCCTTTCACGTAGATCTGCGCGATGCGCTTGTTGGGAATCGCATAGGCCTTGCCCGACAGTCCTTCCAACGCGGTAGGGTCGATCTTGTCGCCCTGTTTGCCGGCCAGGCCTTCGGTCGGGCCCTCGGTGGCGCTTACCGCCTCGAGCGCCAGCGGCAGGCCTTGGTCATCCAGCGCAGCGCGGAACTTGACCACCGCGACCGGGCGCAATACATCGCGCAGGAATTCTTCCTCGCGGCTCCAGATCAGCTTGACCGGACGACCGACCGCCTTGGCCAAAGTGATGGCCTGCGGGTAAGGGTTGGCCGATTCATACAGGAAGTGCCGGCCGAAAAACCCGCCCAGCAGCGGCGAGTGCAGGGTGATCTGCGCAAGGTCGAGGCCGGTGCGCTTGGCGATGTCGGCGCGAAACATATCCGGCGCCTGGTTGGGCAGCCAGACCTCCAGTGAACCATCGGCGTTGAAGCGCGCCAGGGCGGACGGCGGCTCCAGCTGGGCATGGTTGACGTACTGGTTGTGGTAGGTGGCCTCGATGCGGGTCTTGCCATTGGCGAGTGCGGCGGCCACGTCGCCTTCGTTCTCGTCATCGCGCGACGGGCCTTGCTGCGTGGCGAGAAAGTCACGGTGCTTGTCGCTGGAAAAATTCGCCGGCATCACGCGCAGGCTCGAATCGGCGGCAGCTTCCTGCCAATCGACCTGGATCGCCTCGACTGCGCGCTTGGCGTGCCACCAACGTTCGGCCACCACTGCCACTGCGCCGGACAGCGTGTGGACGGAGTGCACGCCTTTCATACCTTCGACCTGCGCCTGATTGCGCAGGCTGCCGACGGTCATGCCCAGGCGCGGCGCGTGCTGCACGGCGGCGTGAAGCATGCCGTCGACCTTCAAGTCGATGCTGTACTGCGCCTTGCCGGTGGATTTGTCGTAGGCATCCAGGCGTTTCACCGGCTTGCCGATCCAGCGGAACTGGCTCGGATCGCGCAGGGTGATGCTGGCGGGGTCGGGCACCGGCATGTCCAGCGCGCGGCCGGCCAGCTCGCCGTAGCCCAGCGAACGCCCGGACGCGCTGTGCACCACGCGGCCGGGTTGGGTGGTCAGTTCGGCCACCGGCACACCCAACTGCTGGGCGCCGGCCTGCAGCAGCATGGCGCGGGCGAGGGCGCCCAGGCGGCGCATGGTCGGGTAGCTCATGCGCACCGACATACTGCCGCCGGTGATGCGCATGCCGTTTTCCATCACCACGTAGGCGTCGCCGGGCGGCGCGGCTTCGACGATAAAGGTGGCGGGGTCGGCGTCGAGTTCTTCGCCAACAATTTGCGCCATCGCGGTGTGAGTGCCTTGGCCGCCTTCCATGAAGGGGCTGAGCAGGCGCACGCTGCCATCCGGACGAATCTCCAAAAAGGCCGGCACCTGGGTGCCGCGCTCGGCCGGCGTGGCCGCTTGCACCCTGGTCGAGCCCAGCGGCAGGCCAAAGCCGATCACCAGCGCACCCACCGCCGTGCCCACCAGAAAGTGCCGACGCGACAGGTTGACCGGCTCGCCGAGCGGCAGCTCGAGCATTTTATTGCGCGTATTCATCAGGCGCTCTCCGGCTTGGCCAGCGCCTGCATGGCGCTGTGGATCGCGTTGTAGGTGCCGCAGCGGCACAGGTTGATCATCGCTGCTTCGATCTGCGCATCGCTGGGGGCGGGGGTGTGCTTGAGCAGTGCGGTGGCTGCCACCACCTGCCCGGACTGGCAATAACCGCATTGCGCGACCTGATACTCGACCCAGGTGGCGACCACGCGCTTGCCCACTTCATCGTCCTCGATTGCCTCGATGGTGGTGACCTCACGGCCTACCACCCCAGCCACCGGCGTGACGCAACTGCGCACGACATTGCCGTCCACCAGCACCGAACAGGCGCCGCATTGCGCCAGGCCGCAGCCGTACTTGGTGCCGGTCAGCCCCAGGTCATCGCGAATCACCCACAGCAAGGGGGTGTCCGCGTCGGCATCGACCTGATAGGTCTTCTGGTTGATTCGCAATTCCATGATTCACCTGCTGATCGACGGTAGTGGCGGCCTTTTTGAGATGGCCGCTCATTGTCGAACTCTAGACCACCGCGCAAGGGGCCAGGTATCCGATGGTCGATAAATCGGAGGATCAGGCAAGTAATCAACAGGAATGGACAAAAGGCCGGGCGGCCGCTGCATGACCACCACAGCGTTGACGCTGTCAAATTGCCACCTTACCATCCCTGCCCTTTATTTCAGGGGAATCAACGACATGTACGTCACGCATTCACGGATTCAGCACGGCGTAGGTCAAGGCTCGTTTCATTCGGCAACGGTCGAATTTTCAGCGACCGGGCGGCACCGGTTTGACTACGTCTTCGACTGCGGCGCATTGAAATACGCGAAGCTATCCCCGGAGTTCCCGTACGCGTTGAAACGGGTTTCTTTGACGAAGCGGGCGCCGGGTGGGAATAAGGCGGTTCTTGACCTGATGGTCCTGTCTCACTTTGACGCCGATCATATGAACGGTGCGCAGAGCCTGGTGAAACGCTATGCGGTGGACCGTATTGTCCTGCCTTATCTGGGTGTCGAGGAGTTGGCACTGATCATTGCCAGCCAGGCCGACGCCATTGATAAGGATACTCTCAAGGAGTTGCACGGCCTGGCCAATGGGGTTGGCAAGCTCTGGAAGCGTCCCGTCACCATGGTGAAAACCGGCCCTCGAAAGACCGAGGAGCGCGTATTTTCCGATGATCCTCAACGGGAGCCACTAGACGCCGAGCGGTCTGAGCCGCCGTGGACGCGAGAGTTCCCACACCCTGTGTCCGTGGTCTTGGAAAGCACCGGTGCTGCGCCCGGCACGGTCATGCTCGATGAAGATAATCTGGTCGTCGGTTCCTCCTCGGCAGGACGCCATGACACCTGGAAGCTCCGTTTCTGGAACCGTGGGCTGCATGCGACGTTGGGCGAACTGATCCTGCGATCACTCAAGCACATTGGCTTTCCCGTCGAGGCCTTGTCGGATAAGGCCGAGGGTGCCCAGGCGATTATCACCTGGCTCGACACCAAGCCTGTGACGGTACGTGCCAAGCGAGGACAAGGGCGGACGCAAACCAGCAAGCCCAAGGGTAATCGTGATCTGGCGATCGAAGCCTATCGTGAAGCCATCACGGAGTTCGCGCCCGCCTGGATGAATGAGGCCTCTGGTGATTGCCTGGCGAATTTCCTGTCACTGGGTCTGTATTCGGGGCCGAGGTTCAGGCTAAGGAGGATCATTCGCGATGAGCACCATAGCTGCCAGCGGTATTGCTGTAGTCACTATTCGCGACGTGAACTGGAGGACCCACTCCCCGGCTGGATCGGCACAGGCGATGCTCCGTTGGGCGAGCCGGGCATCTGGCAGGACTTTGAACGGCACTACAAACGAGAGCTTCCCCAGACTCAAACCGTAGTGGTCCCGCACCATGGCGCGGCCCCTAATGCAGGTGCGCGTTTTTATAACCCCGGGTTGAATCACCGCCCTCGCGTGAACGCGGTCATTTCTTACGCAGTGCGCAACAGCCATGGGCATCCGCACCCGTCGGTTCTGGCAGAAATCGCCTATGCCGGTGGCCGCCTGTTGCACGTCACCGATGACACCCGGCTGGGGTATCAGGAAATCTACGTCTTCACGCGCTGACAGCGACAAACCCAGCCTCTCGACCTGACTGAACGATGATCCTCACGCCTGCTCACTCACCCGGTAACACCTTGACGGGCTACCGGGCGTGGTCAGGCGCGTGGACTACGACTCCACCGTCGGCCGCACAAAGTCCTCCTCGAAGTGCTCCTGCTCACCCCGAGTTTCACTCTGGCGTCGCAGCACTTCCATCTGGCGCAATTCCACCCGGCGAATCTTGCCGGAGATGGTCTTGGGCAATTCGCTGACAAACTCGATCCGCCGCACGCGCTTGTACGGCGCCAGGTGTTCGCGGGCGAAGGCGAGGATGTGCTGCGCCAACTCGGCGCTGCCGGGGGCGTCGTGGGCGAGGATCAGGAAGGCCTTTGGCACCGCCAGGCGCAGCGGGTCCGGGCTGGGTACCACGGCGACTTCCATCACCGCCGGGTGCTCGATCAGCGCGCTTTCCAGTTCGAAGGGGCTGATGCGGTAGTCGGACGCCTTGAACACGTCGTCGGCGCGCCCGACAAACGTGATGTAGCCGTCGGCGTCGATCTGCGCGGTATCGCCGGTGCGGTAGTAGCCGTCGCGCATCACCTCAGCGGTTTTTTCCGGGCTGTCCTCGTAGCACAGCATCAGGCCCAGCGGACGTATCGCCAGGGGCAGGGCGACTTCGCCCTCGGTGCCCGGCACGCCGTCGGCATCGAGCAGCGCCACCTGGTAGCCCGGCAGCGGCCGGCCCATGGAGCCCGGCTTGAGCAATTGCCCTGGGGTGTTGCCGACCAGCGCGGTGGTTTCCGACTGGCCGAAGCCGTCGCGCAACGGCAGGCCCCAGGCATGCTGGATCTGCTCGATGATCTCCGGGTTCAGCGGTTCACCGGCGCCCACCAGTTCACGCAGGTTCAGACGGCTTTTGTAGCTGGCCAGGTCCTCCTGGATCAGCATGCGCCACACGGTGGGCGGCGCGCACAGGCTGGTCACGCGGTAACGTTCCAGCGTGTTGAGCAGGGCCGGCGCGCTGAAACGCGCGACGTTATGGATAAAGATGCAGGCGCCGGCGTTCCATGGCGCGAACAGGCAGCTCCAGGCATGCTTGGCCCAGCCCGGAGATGAGATATTGAGGTGCAGGTCACCCGGCTGCAGGCCGATCCAGTACATGGTCGACAAGTGGCCGACCGGATAGCTCTGGTGGCTGTGCAGCACCATTTTCGGCTTGGACGTGGTGCCGGAGGTGAAATACAGCAGCATCGGGTCGGTGGCCAGGGTGCGGCCTTCGGCCTCGAACTGCTCGGGGTATTCGAAGGCGGCGCTGTGCGCGACCCAGCCAGTGGGGGCGGCGCCCACGCAGATACGGCTGCAGCCAGCGCCGAGACCGTCAAACTTGCCGACATGCGGCTCACCGACCACCAGGTGGCGCACCTGGCCGCGCTCGATACGGTCACTCAGGTCATCGGGGTTGAGCAGGGCAGTGGCGGGGATGACCACGGCGCCCAGCTTGAACGCAGCCAGCATGGTTTCCCACAGCGCGACATCGTTGCCGAGCATCAGCAGCACGCGTTCGCCCCGGCGCACACCGAGGGCGCGCAGGTGGTTGGCCACCTGGTTGGAGCGCGCCGCCAGCTGCTGGAAGCTGTAGCGTTGCTCGCTGCCGTCCTCTTCGACGATCCACAGCGCATCCGCCGCGTTGCCTTCTGCCATCGCATCGAAGTAGTCCAGGGCCCAGTTGAACGCGTCCAGGTGTGGCCAACGGAAGTCGCGCACGGCGGTGGCGTAGTCGGTACGGTGAGCGAGCAGAAAATCCCGAGCGGCCAGGAAGGGCTGGGTCATGGTCGGTGTCCTTGATTATTGTTGTAGGGACATGGCTGTGATGCTGCGGCCCCTCGGTTCCACCGGGAGGCTGAACCGAGTATAGGCACGCATAAATCTAGAGATGAACGCTCAAAAACACCGGTGCGTTGTGCAAAAAAGTCATAGGGTGGCGAGGAGATTTGACGGTATGTACATAAAAGTCCAATATGGAATTATAAGTACAAATAGAGCTCTTTTTCGTCTGATTTTTTCTTCACGCTTGCCTAAACCAACAACAACTTGCGAGACACAACCATGAAGAAACGCTTCGTCATTCCCGTCCTGGCCCTTGGCCTGATCGCCTCCAGCCAATTGCTGGCCGCCGAGAAAACCCTGCGCATCGGCATCGAGGCCGCTTACCCGCCGTTTGCGTCCAAGACCGAGGAAGGCAAGATCGTTGGTTTCGACTACGACATCGGCAACGCTTTGTGCGCGCAGATGAAGGTCAAGTGCGTGTGGATCGAAGGTGAGTTCGACGGCCTGATTCCTTCCCTCAAGGTGAAGAAAATCGACATGGCCCTGTCGTCCATGACCATCAATGAAGACCGCAAGAAGTCGGTGGATTTCACCCACAAGTATTACTTCACTTCGTCGCGCCTGGTGATGAAGGACGGCGCGGTGGTGGATGACCAGTACGCCAGCCTCAAGGGCAAGACGGTCGGCGTGCAACGCGCCACGACCACCGACCGCTACGCCACCGAGGTGTTCGAGCCCAAGGGCATCACCGTCAAGCGCTACAGCAATAACGAAGAAATTTACATGGACCTGGCGGCCGGGCGACTGGACGCGATCTTCGCCGACACCATTCCCCTGAGCGATTTCCTGTCGATGCCACGCGGCAAGGGGTATGCGTTTGTCGGCCCGGAACTCAAGGACCCGAAATACGTGGGCGAGGGCGCGGGGATCGCGGTGCGCAAGGGCAATACCGAGTTGGTCAGCCAACTCAACAGCGCCATCGATGGCATCCGCGCGAGTGGCGAGTACCAGAAGATTTCGCAGCAGTACTTCAAGTCTGATATCTACGGCGATTGACCCTTGCAGCAGCCCGGCTTGCCGGCGATGGCGACCGCAAGGACCCTATCGCCGGCAAGCCGGGCGCCTGCACAAAAGCTGCTTTCAGCCCTTCAATTCCTTCAAGTGCTTGTAGACCGTCGCCCGCCCCATGCCCAGCACATTGGCCACATAGTTGGAGGCGCTCTTGCCCTTGAACGCGCCTTCGGCATGCAGCGCCAGCACCAGCTCACGCTTGTGGTCACGGGTCAGCAGGTTCAGGCTCAATTGGCGTTCACGCATCCAGGCGTGCAAGAAGGTGTTGATGCGCTCCTGCCAGTCATCACGAAAGAGTGAATCCGGTTGCGGGATCAACTTGCTCGGCGACAGGAACAGATCCAGCGCCGCCTTGGCATTCTCGAACAGCGAGATATTCAGGTTGATGCACAGCACGGCCAGGCGGCGGCCGTTATGGTCATGCAGCACGGTGCTCAGGCTGCGAATCTTCTGGCCATCCCAGTTGAGTTTTTCATAGGGGCCGATATTCACCTCGCTGACGTCATCGCTGAGCATGTCCTCCAGCGCCGACTCATCACCGATGCCACGTTTGGACAGGTTGTTGGCAATGTAATCGACTTTTTGCGTGCGCAAGTCATGCAGCACCACTTCCGCGTGGGGAAAGAACAGCGTGGCGATTGCGTCGGCAATCGCGCGGAAGTTCTGCATGACCTTGTCGTGTTCGGCGGTGTTCATCAATGCGGCTCCAGGCGGGCGGGGGAGAGCATACCAGCGTCCAGGCCGAACCGCGTCAGTTGCTCCGGCAGCGGCGCACCGCGCACCAGTGCGGCACTGGCCTGGCCCATGGCGGGGGAGGTCTGGATGCCATAGCCGCCTTGCGCCGCGACCCAGAACAGCCCCGGCACCTGCGAGTCGAAGCCCGCCAGCAGATCCCCATCGTGGACAAAGCTGCGCAGCCCGGCCCAGGTGCGGGTCGGGCGGCGGATGGTCAAGGTGGTGGCTTCTTCGATCTGGTAGATGCCCATGGCGATGTCCAACTCTTCGGGCTGGATATCCTGCGCCTCGACCGGGTCGGCGTTGGCGGGGGAGCCGAGGAACATGCCCGCGTCGGGCTTCATGTAGAAGGCTTCGTCGAGGGCCACCAGCATCGGCCAGGCGTGGGTGTCCTGGCCTTCGGGGCCGGCGAAGATAAACGCCGAGCGCCGCTTGGGTTGCAGGCCAATGGCGGCGGCGCCGGCCAGCCCGCCGATATGATCGGCCCAGGCGCCGGCGGCATTGATGATGATCGGCGCGGTGAAGGTGGCGTCCTGGGTATTCACATGCCAGAGGCCGGCGCTGTCGCGGCTCAAACCGAGGACGTGGCTGTCAGTGCGCACTTCGCCCTGATTGCGGCGAATCCCGCGCAAATAGCCCTGGTGCAGCGCGTCGGTGTCGATGTCGCTGGCGGTGGGGTCGTAAA
>Ga0247742_10001270_pt1 | contig 17956 bp, 22 predicted proteins | sample UWRJL208509C2_FD_180944 | JGI IMG/M metagenome (GOLD analysis project Ga0247742, IMG submission 180944) | Plant litter microbial communities from Arlington Agricultural Research Station in Wisconsin, United States - UWRJ-L208-509C-2 | ecosystem: Environmental > Terrestrial > Plant litter >... | reverse complement strand
TGACACGAGCGTTGGACGAGCCAGCGCTAATTGTAAAAGCGATAGGGGTCATCAAGGGCCTCAGTATATATTCACCCAGCGACAAAGCTTGCATTGTTTTGCAAGCGTTGGAACGCGCTTTACCTCGCAAATCGCATATTCCACTACCGACATTGGACATCTTCAGCTCTCATCTCTACACGGACTCCAAGGTGGCCTGGACAGTTCCCAAAACACGATGGAGACATTGGTGTGACCCACAAACTCCATGAAGTCTAGATTGCTATACTGTGGGGGTCAGCTGGACCTCTCGATTTTACCTCTACCTTATCTTACCCATTAAATTGGGTTGTCAACCATAGTAACTGCAACCCTTATTTTTTCCATGAAACGTCCATGGATGTTCCGTCAACTCGCATTAGACCATGATGAGAGGATCCAGTCGTAGTGACTGTGCGGGTGTTAGATTAAGAGAGTTCATGTAGGGCTCTAATCTAAAAATATGTGCTTAGGTCTCTAAAAGTATTACTGTCCAAGATTATCATCGCCCCAAGACCATGGATCGACTGTCATGTCATACGAGATAACGATCACCATGACCGATGGACGACGACCTCTATCAGTGAGTCTAGTGCGAGTTTGGTGTCGCTGTCTGGTATGAGGTGGAGGACCTCTCGTGCTTTGTCGGCGTGGGCCTGTGCTAACCGCCGTGTGCGTTCAACTCCTGAGGTACTTTGGATATACTTGACAGCCTACAGTTGGGTGTCTGTCAGTATGCTGGATCCAAGGGTTGGTGGGGGGCTTACAAGGCTAGTATCACCTGGTTGCGAGAACCTGCGTTGGATCAAGGGCAGCAAGCTTGAGCATTCCTCAGACGCGTACAGTGCAGGTGCCGTTGCCAATCCGGGCTGCAGGTGCTTCATATCTAGCGCATCTTCCACTAGCTGAACGAGGCAATATCTTTCTCAGTTATATCCTCCAAACGGACGACGGCCCCTCTCACCTGATGTGCAAAACCTAGGTTTCTGCCAAACACATACGCCACCTCTTTCCAGATGTCCCCGTCCATTGCACCCCCAAGGACCACAGCTGACCGGGCCCCTTTTGCCATTAAACTCGCCGTTTTGAGGTATGTTTTTCGTTGATAGAGTTCCCACGCGGCCGGGAGAGTTGTAGGTCCAGCTCCAGATACAGTCATGGCTGAAGCGTCCCCTTCTGTACGTAGGAACTCGCCTTCTACTAGATTAGAAATGACGCTGGCAACGAGTTCCACAACTTCTGCCTCTCCTAGACGCGATAGAGCTGTACTGGCGCGTCCTAAAAGGAAATCCCCTCCTAAGATGGAAAGTTTGTTGCCAAAACCTTCACTCTCGGGATATGAATGGGTGCTGGGTGGTTCATTTGACTCGGAACTGGCCTCTGGAATTTCAACGATGCCATCGTGGAGGAGAGACGCGACATGGATCATTTCTACGATTTGTGCGAGTCGGATTTGTGTTGGGAGGAGGGATGGTGATGCGATATTTTGGGAGAGGGGAGGTCGTGGAGGGTATGGTGCGCGTGGTATTGACTGCTGCAGTGCGAAAGGTGACTCGAAGGAGGCTGTATCATCTCGCATACTAAGATTCCACTCGTTAAGCACGTTCGACAACGTCAGAGGTCGGTCCAGCTCCTCTGAACGACCTGTGCTCATCTCGCAAGTCGCGTCCCATTGTTTGCCATCCCAATTTTGCCCCAGCCCATTTGTCGCGCGCGAAAACAGCAGAACGAGCAGCGAACGCAGTTGCTTTGATGGGTGCAAGAAAAAACATTCTGCTACATTTGCCAGGCCCGGATGCGCAGTTCCTAGGAGGTCGAGCATACTTTTTCGTATATGTGCGAGCTCGGAAGCGACAAGAACATGCGGTTCTGGTCTCTGGCGGACTGGGGGGTGCTCATGGGGAATCTGGATAGGTTCTGGCCGTGTTCTTGGAGTAGGTTCTATTTGCTGGGCAAGCACGGAGAGATTCCGGCGTCGACATCGCGGGAGGGTCACCGATGAATTTCGTCTAGTTGACTGGCATATTGAACGTAGGGCTGCCGGTCTCATTGCCTGGAACAAATACGACGGCGACGGGAGAGGTTGGAGGAGGACAAGGGAGGGCTAGGTTGGCAGCGATCAAACGGTGACGGACTGGATTACACGATATTTCCCGCGGACGATGAACGCATATGCATGATGACAACTATTTCATTTTTATTGGTTTCCAGTGTTCTATGATACATTGTGCTATTATCGTACAGAAGCATAGTTTATGGTATAAAGAACGGACAGAACGACGACGAACTAGGAATTACTACGAGGAATACGATAATAACGATGGGTGACCCCAACCAGACGGGAGAGCCGAAATAAGAGAGCAAAGACAGTGACGATAAAACGCTGAGTAAAACAAGATATGAAGCCGCATAGTTCATGATCGTTTGGGAGCAGGAGAAGCTGCGGCCGTAGTCGTCGGCGTCGCTTTTGGTGAGACAATGAGTTCTCTGAACTTGCTCAATGGTTTTGCAATATGACCAGCGAGAACTCGACCCTAGACAACTAGTTTAGCGGGTGTAAGAATATTTATAAGAAATTTGCAAAAACCTTGGTATCCAATTCTTCCCATTCAACTGCGTCTGTCGAGTTCAACGCAAGAAGCATGAGTGGTTGGTGTTCCTCAGTAAACACCATGTCTGCGCCAGGGTCTTCCACTGGAAGAACAATAATTCGTCCAAGCTGTAGTGGTGCAGAGGCATTGCTTTGAGCAAAAGCCACGCATATCGAAGCGTTCATGCACGCCTCACCTCGCTGTCGACCATTCCATAACCCTGTTCTCGTGTTTCTTGCCACACCTCTCCACTCAGACCCACGATTATTCGGATTTCATCCTTCGGTCTCGAGGGTTCGCTGGCCGCCGATACTAGTTCCCCGGCAGGTGTGAGAAGAACGGCAGTATGTAGCAGAGGTGGTGTCAGGACTTGTGAGAGCAGACTGTGAAGCATTGAGAGCATCAACATGGTGGTTACCAACCCTCTCCAGGAGACTAGGTGTCCAAGACGTTGTTGAGGATAGCGGTGAAGTGACAAAGCCCGTTGTCCAATCCAACGCACTCAATAGAAAACTTTCGTGTCACGTGGGATGACGTTGGCCGGAGAAACGAGACACACGTGTTGGTGGCAGTGCCAGTCCATCTCCCGATCCGATTTAGATCCTAATACATATCTTAAATAAATGGCTATACAACAACTATGAATTCAAACTCATGGCTTGCAGCTCGTCAGTGAGTTGTTTGAACGCTGGAATCTTGGACACATCTATCACAGCAACCTGCCGGCACTCCAAAGCCAGTACAATCCGGTTGATTCCGTCATGCATCTGCCAGTCAATTTCAAACACTCCGGGTTTCTCAACGCCCGCAAACCAGGAGAAGAGTCTCGCGTGCGACTGAAAGATGAATCATGAGAGCCGAAGAAAAAATACAGAGGAATGAAACATACTTTTGTATGGTAGAGGTGCAGCCAACCATCCCCACTGCCAGTGGCTAGGAAACGTCCATCTGGACTAAATTCAAGCGAATAGAGTGGTCGCCGGTGATCCCTAAAGACGAAATGGCATTCTCCAGTCACAGAATCCCATAATCTTGCTGTGCCGTCAAATGAGGATCTGATTGAATTTAGTTGGGGAGTTATCCACAAGTGAATTACGTCTGAAATCCTTACGTTGCAACCATTTCGTTTGTACCCGGATCCTGATCGTTACACCATCCAACTGTGCTCACAGAATGGCAGTGACCCTTCAATATCACCACCTGTGCTGATGCTGATGATAGGCCCGGGATCTCATCAGCAGCGCTCTTGATGTTATCCACTCGCCAGACGGCTGCCGTCCCATCGTCCGAGCATGATGCTAGTCGTGTGCCAGAACGGTTAACTTTGATTTGATTAACCTCATCTTTGTGTCCACTGCTGAAACGTTTGATAATGGGCATGTGGAGCGATCAGTAGGGAACTCACTTGAATACTTTGATAGCCTCATCTTCATCGACGCGCATAATGAATATTCGTTGATCAGCACCACAGCTAGCAAATGTATCTGCCGTAATCCACTCGACATCTAAACAGCAATCTGACAAGCCAAATGAGATAAAACATTCAGAATCAAACGAGATTGACAGACAGCCACCTCTGTGATTGCGATATTGTTTGTGTAGGCGCTTCTCTTTGACGTCCCATAGACACGTCGTTCCATCTAAACTCGCTGACAAAAGCCATTGACCATTCTTCGAGAAACGAGTCGCAAAGATAGGGCCCTTCTCAAAACAAGGTTTAGTCAATTGCATCCTGTCAGTGTATGAACAGCATGCAGGCGCTTACCTGATGTTGTGGATGTGAGAAGTATACTGAGCCATCAACGTTGCAAACACGTAGAATTGAATCGTATGATCCGATGGCCAGTAGGGTTCCGTCTGAATTCCAATCCAGAGAAGTTAAATCGGCGTGTTCAAACGTAGAAACTTTTTCGAATACAACTGGTGTACCAGGCGCTGCAGAAAATCCATCCTGAGGTGGATCTGGAAGATCCCAGAGGTTCACGATGGAGTCTTTGGATCTAGACACACATCAGATAGTTGCAGGTTGAAGGGCCCAATGGTACTTACCCAGATGCGAGTAGATTGGGACGCTTGGGGTTAAAAGCACAGACGAACACCTCTGTCTTGTGCTCTTTGAGTACTACTGCGATTCGAGGATCTGTGTCGTCGCCAGGCCCTTGCTCTCTTCGAGACAACGGCATGTACATGCCTCTCTCATCTATATCGCGTTCAGTCAAGGTATATAAAATTGATGTTGAGAAACCATGCTTACGCTGCTCGGCTTCCATGTCAATAGACGCCCTCCTTGGTCTCTTATCCACGTGACCATCCAAGGGTACCGGAGATGTCTTCCGCTTCGGCGCGCTGTCCACTGTCGGCGTCAAAGATTGCTGCGATTCCACCCATCCTCGTTCGTGCACAAGTAATTCGGAAGGGGTCGAAGTATCATTCTTTCCGGTGGTCTTACGATCAGGCGCCTGTCCGTTCTTCGTTGGTTGTGATGTGGCGTATGACTGAGATGTGCTCGTCGTCGGTACAACACCAGACATTGCCGCAGAGTTAACATCGTCCATTGGAGTATCGATATCTGTGGATTTTGGTGGTGGCTCCATCGAGCATACGTGAGGCTCAAGTAAGGAGAAACCTGACTTGCAAGTTGTTGCGAGTTCATCTCCGCGCCAGTGTGATTCGACCTCAAGGTAGAGAAGCGCTTTACTTAAGAGCTCTATGAGTTCCCCACGCGGTATGTGTTTCGAAAAGTTAGAAGAGTTTTGAAGTCTTCCTTCGTTTCGAAGCGCGAATGCGGAATGGTTGAATCCTAGAAAATGCATTGTCTGCTTTAGCGCATTCACTTTATAAAATAATAATAAGAAAGCATACCTGCATCTTGAAAATACGAGTAAATTAAGCAATTTATCTCGTCTGCAGTTATAACAATAGGAGCTGCAGTCATCGTCGGATAGACGAGCGTCTAAACGCAGTTTCGTAGATGCGGGTAAGTTAAGAAGGTGTGACCAGTCACAAGAGTCACCAAACCATTATGTTTGTCGCAGCTTACGCAGTTCCCAATGCGGATTCGGCCCGGCGGGTTGATGATGGCTCTCGGCAGCCGATCGTGCTGACTGACCATCGACCACCGACGTTATCTTTCTACCGCGACCACTCATGGCGGACAGGGACACTGGGCAGAATGCGGGGGAGCAGTCACGGCCTCTGGTGGATACTTCTGAAGCAGATAGTGCCGATGCTACCACGCTGGAAGACCTTCTTGCAAGTGAGTAGCGTCAGTTATGCTCCAAATGCACAGTATCGTTCATGTAGGCCTTCACTATTGCTAGCATTTTTCGCCCTACAGGCCGGACGTCGTACGGAGGAAGCAACTGCATCACTTGGCGGTCGTACGATCAGTCTATCCGGTTCGACTCTCCAACAGCTCGCAAGGTTGATGGGTGGTACTTCAGGTGGTAGAAGGCTTACTAGGCTGGAACTTAACGATGAAGAGGAAGATATGGACGTCGATGAGGATGAGTATACGGACGATGAAGAAATGAGCTACAAAGGTCCTCAGTGGTTTCCACCCGCAAAAGAACCGCGGAAAGAAGGTCTAGAACCACTTGCAAGCGGTGATTTTGGAAATGTTGCTGTAAAGCGCCACACGCCAGTATTGAGTCGAAATATTGCAAGAAGGATTTTGGACCGACGATCTTGTGCAATTCCTGTTCACTCTAAAGAAGATCTTCATTCGGTAAGCCGTCACATAATCGTGTTAAATTGCTTCTAATGTGTGCTCCCCTTGCCAGGATCTCGTCCCGAACTGCAATGGGACAACAGTGGCTACGTATTCTGATAACATGTACACTGCTTCATTCTCTAACGGTAGATAAATTAGGTTAATTTACGCTATGATACTAACTTGTTCTCCTAGATTCTTCAATATACTATACGTGCTCTCAAGGTAGGTGTCTGGTTTTGGATGAACTTCTAGATTTCATCTCACTTGTTCAGACTTTAAGCTTCATATTTTCGACATGAAAGCCCCGCTTACACCGCAGATGCCAACAAGTATGAGAAGAAATTTCCGACGTCTTGGAGATCTCGTCACTCGAATGCCGCTGAGGAAGGTTATCCAAGGGCATCCCGGACGATGGACCATAACGGACGCCAACCTATCTCCAGACAACGAAAGGTATTACTCAGACACATTCCTTGTCATGAAACTTTCTCATGATTTTGGTTTCAAAGGATGATTTACTCATCAATTGTAGGTTCTTATTGCACTGTTTTGATTGCCTCGTCTGATCTCTATCAAATAGACGCCCACGGTATACATGACAAGCACCGCGCCGGACGGCGACACGTCTCAGATTCCCATTCCATTCGCAGACCCTGGTCGACTTCATTACGAAGGTTTCGGGATCTGGAGCTGTCGATTTTCCGCCGATGGAAATGAAGTCGTCGCCGGAGGAAGCGGTAAAATCTTTGGTATGTTTTAAATCATGTGTCCCGCAGCATTTCGCTCACTTTGTGTCAGTTTACGACCTTTTGGCTAATCGGAGGACAGTCAAAATCTCCGCTCACGACGACGATGTCAATAGCTGCTGTTGGGCAGATACTGGCTCGGGAAATGTCCTCGTCAGCGCCTCCGATGATACATTCCTGAAAGTCTGGTACGACGCTCTTAATTGCTGCGATTTCGGCTAACTAAGGAGTTGATAGGGATCGACGGTCACTGGGATCATCTAACAAGCCATCTGGCGTGCTCATAGGCCACACGGAAGGAATCACATATGTGTCCGCCAAAGGCGACGGTCGTTACATTATTTCAAATGGTAAAGATCAAGCCCTGCGACTTTGGGACCTCAGAAAAATGCGTACCAGTGGTGAACATGAGGCTGTTCAACGCTATGATTACGGAGTCAAAGATTTCGACTACAGGTTCGTAGCTATCCTGCAGCCGACTCTCCTCCGAGTTCCGTTGTGACACGCAGTTATTGACGGTATTTTCGCCTTGCTGGCAGATATCCACACTACCCCAAACCAAAGTACAAAGCACATCCTAAGGACTGCAGCGTGATGACATATCGAGGACACACTGTACTCCGCACACTGATTAGGTGCCATTTCAGTCCATTCGAGACCACCGGAGCACAGTATATCTACTCCGGTTCAGCTGACGGCAGAGTACACGTAAGTCCTCCAGGCTCCCTACACACATGATAACGAAACAAAACCAACACCTTCCTCTTGTGCTTTAGATATGGTCCCTTGATGGAACTATCGTCCAAGTTCTGGATCGTTCAAAAACACTTCCATCATCCTTCTCTCCCTCGGGCCCGGAGCCACCCCCGACGTCGGGATCACGATTGAATACATATTGCGTGAGGGACGTCAGTTGGCACACCCAGGTCGGTCCACAGAATTGATGGCCTGCATTTGAGATTATTGACAATGGTCGCCACCATCAGGAACCTGTGATAATGAGTGCCGGATGGCATGAGGGAACTGTGATTGCAAGGCACGAATATAAAGGGCTTTCTAAATCTTCAGGGGCTCTGGAAGACTGGGTGGAGAGGGAACGCCAGGAAGCCGCAGAAGCTCCAAGACGAAGAAGCACCCGGATATCGCAGAGAAATTCACTGCATGTACCCGGTGCTTTCATGAGCGATGATGGTGATGATTCAGATATTTGAGTCAGTCTCATGCAAACTTCTTTGGGCGGAATCGTGCCATTGAATGCTGTATCTATACTCTGCAAATTTATACAGTGATGCCATCGATCGATTGTCCAACGAAGATGGATTCCGCCGAGGAGAAAAGACAGCGGACTGTTACCCTTAATGCCAAAGTCTTGAAGAGGAGAGTTCCTCACAATTTGAGTAACGCCACACTTGATCAGTTCCGACGATCCACCGCCGCAGACACCCATCATTGCCTATTTTGTACAGCATACTATGTCGACAACTCGATGGATTCCTCACGACGTCCTTTAAATTTCCATTCTGTACTATCGGTCACCTGGCTCTAGTGCGCGGAACTTGCGAGCATTAGCAGCACCAACCAGTCGTAAGATTGAATGACGGAATGATTCATTCCGATTGTCCTTTCGTGGCTTGTAGACTCCAAGCTATGACAAGGCTTCCGGAGCCCGCAGAACCCATCTCGAAACGGTTTGAGCTAGCTTGAGCTAAGGCGCCGAGTAAAAGAATTCCAAAATCATTTCCTTTGCGACCTTGCTTAGCAGCAACATATGTGATGGCTTAAAGGTAGATATGTTTGGGTCGATATCGATCATGATAGACTTCGTTTCCGGTGCCGCCTCGATTGATCGCGTCTAAAACGGTGTATGGAGATGTTGGGACACCTTGCAACTCCGGGCGCCCCAGAACCGACCGAACCTGCGCGCATGGGTGTTTTAGATTTAAATACATATGCATGAACGCTTACATCTTGAGCTGGATTACGCCATCCTGGCCATTTGACCAGATAAGAGGCAAAGATTGAACGTTTCTCCGTGAACCCATACATGCTCGCGTCAGAAAAGGTGGCCTTATCTCCGCGCTGTGGTAGCCATCGGTTCATGTTGACGAATGCTCCCAGAGCAGAAGAGCGGTGACATAGATACCCTCAGGGAAGGCAGCACTAAGAAAAGAAGGACTGGAGTTATTATCAGCCTCAGTCCGCAGACGCAGGAATGGAGCCGTCATTTGGACTGCGGCGATGGATATTCCTCAATGTCTGTCATACTGTGTCTCAATTGGTATGGCAAAAACGCCATAGCCTCCAAGATTACTTTGCAAAGAGCCGATGCCGTTGGCCGGATGTCATGAATGAGAACTGCTGTGAAATTGTGTAAGACATATTCATACTACTTCCGCGCCTTCCCTGCCTTCGAGAGAGGTAAAATGCAGTCGTGTTGACACCGGAGAAGGTGGGGCTTTCGTTCATACGATGTATCGCCGCTGGTTTGAACATAATGGTGTTTTCAATAGATGAGAGATGGGTCCAGAAGAGGCGCTATTTATGATTGTATGGGCTGTACTGCCGAGCGCGTGATGCTTGCACTGCGCTTTTCTTTCAGGTCTCCCTTGACCGTGCTTGGACCGTACAAATGCGATTGTCCGGAGATCTCTGGAAATTTCTAGCCCACGAGGGTGACAACAGGCTCACTTGCGGCGCACCTGTCCACAAAAAGGCACAGTGCCAAAGATCGTGCATAAACGAATCCACATCTTCGGTGTAGCACCATATTTGCAATATTTTCCCTAGGCGATTACCGAGGTTAGCGCTACTGTGGCACCCTGACTGAGATCTCCTATGATTCACAGACCCTGTCAAATGCTCTGCGAGCGGCTCGGATTGAGCCTTCAGCGCAGTGCTTGAGGTGAGTGGCGTTGCCTTGGTTCGCCTGCTTTCTGAACTGATCTCCCGGATATGGTCCTGCAGGTTCTCTTTATTCTGCCGGGCTCAGCGATCTAATAGGTTCCTTGTGTTAGCTTAGCGCCCCGGTCACCAGCGCAAACCTGCTGCAAGCCAAGTATGGATCCAGTCAGGCCATCAACGGCGTGGCGTACCTGATCTCCTTGTTACGGCCCATATAATTAACTTGCCAATCTAACACATGCCCCTTATGGCTGGGCATAAAGAACCCTCTCTCCCGCTGCTCCAGTGAGTACGTGATTCAGATAAAAGCCGACCATCCACACTTGACCCCACTTTCTTCCCTCCCCAACTTGCGATGTCGCGGCTCCATAAGGTCCAACAGTACAGCACCTCCGCTGATGCTCCGATGAATTATACCTACGATTACTCGCTCGGCGAATCAAGTTCCTCCGCTCTCCCGCAGAATCATGCGTCCTCGTCTTCGCAGTCCCTACCCAGCGATCTTCCGGACCTATATTATGACTATGGAACACCTCCTTCAGCGTCCTCCAACATGATTTGCACACCACCTTTAGAATGGGAAACACCATGGCAGCCAGCTGCGGTATCCCAAGGAGGCCTAAATCAAGCCACATATTTGCCTTCATCATGGCCATCCTCGCACAATAGCCAGAAACAATCCACTCGTTCCATGCTGGGCCCCATGGTTGACACAAATTTCGACTGGACACGAAGCCCATTTACTGGACAGCCAAGCGAGCTATTTGCCGGATTTGATGACATCGGTGGACAACCACATTGCGACAAACCTGCATCGTACTCGCACCCATACTCGCAAGGGGCGCTTCTAACCCAGCCCATCACGAGTTTCGGCCTCGCACCACCGTCCCCATTACCTGAGACCGTTTCGCCAGCTGCGCTATCGAATCCATCGCGTTCATCATCCGAATATAGCCGTCCGAGCGGCTCTCCACCCATAAAACTGCATCAGCCACGGCCATCTCGTAGAATACCTATAATTTCTCTTGATCGGCTCGCATCTGCCTGCGAAGAAGAATCAATCAAAGCGCGCCGAAAAGAACCTCGGTCCCACTCGCATTCACATTCGCCTCTTCCTCTCTCCCGGCCGTCACATTCAACATCGTATCGGCCTCGTAATCATCACCACCTGCAACAAGCCTTCCCTGCTCCTCACAACTATTCTTCGAACATTCTGCCTGTTACGAATCAGGAGAAGGTCCTCGTTTGTAAATGTGGATGCATGGAGTCGTACAAGTTCCGGCTGTGATATCTTTTTCGAAGTATTCATTATTCATCATATCTGCATTTGTATATTGTTCATAGTCTCATTGTCATCTTTCCGTTGCGTTGGCATTTGCATAGTAAATACATTACGATTGACACTACACTACAAATCAAGAGGGTTACTATTTCATACATACAGGGTGGCCCGTTGCTGGAGAGGTTTTAGCGCGCGAAATTAGGGCGATGATGGTGACGCGAGGTAGCTACGTAGAGTGAACAAGGGAGACATAACAGGAGTGCTGTGGGCGGCCGTGGAGGTGTCATAAGAATAAGGAATGAAACGAAACCACGATTCGAAACATGCGGCGAGCGAAATGGGACAAACGGCACTTCAAGGGGCTAGATTTACTGGAAGAGTAATGGCGAGGAACTCGGCGTCATTTGCATGGTCTTAACCACGAAGTTGAGAACTGAGAAGATGGCGTCTGTCAATTGGCAGTAGGGTTCACGTTCTCCCTATCAGCCTTGCTGGCTCCTAAAACATTCTTAATATCAGAGGTCAGGTGGGGCGACAAGGTGCCGAGCCAAGACGACCATACCTGCGTGACACATTCAACAGAATTGCTTGTTGTCAAAGTATATGCCCGATTACGCGGTCGACAAGGGGAGACTGGTTGTACAAGCACGCCATGACTAGAGGCGCCGCCGGCAACAGAGAGATCATTGAGGCCATATGGTCCGTCCAAGCTGTCTCGGGCAGGGTGATAATCATGCGCCTCGAGAGTTGGCTGGTAAAGATCAAGATCATCCGAAAGCCATTTCAGAAGGTCATACATGTTTGCATCACAAGAGGTCGTGGCCGTTTTGTTCGCGAGAAGATCAGGTCTATTGGGGCGAGCACGGCGTTGCATACTCTGAATATTGTTAGAGTATGTCCGAGAACCTGCAGCGAAGCTAGCGGAGTGTAATCCTGTACGGCCATCAACGCTGTCGTTTATGAGATCGTACAACTCCGCGCGTTCGTCCTGGGACAGAAGCTGGTTTTCCTCGAGAGCCATAAAAGAGACGAGATCCAGCTCAGAGCCGTCGACAATATGCAAGAGAGGTTCCTCGGTACCCAGGTCAGGAGATTCGAAATACCCAGAAACGAAGGCGTTAGGCGATGAGAAGATATCCGAGCTACCGCCAATTTTCTCAGCACCTTCGTCTGAAGAATCACTAGGCAACGTAAACTGCGGGCAAGGCGAGGTCGCTTCCCAGTCCGTATCAGTAGTAGATGATAACTCAGCGAAGCAAGTTTCAGATGATGATTCGCCCAAGACACCCTGGACCATGGTTTGGGAATTAGCCGATGGTACGATAGACTTGGAGGATGCAGGAAGCGAGCGACGAGTAGATGCTGTTTTTTTGATGCGGGGCTTAGCGGATCGCTTAGCGGGCCACCCAGGAGGTTTCGGCAAGGGTATTTCACTAGTAGTGGTTTCCTCTTTAAAGGGGAATGAGACCTGAAATGGGTTCAGCTAAGCGTTTGAGGTAGCAACAAATCTGGCATACGCTTAGAGTAGTTTGTGGTTGGGTAACTAGAGTTAGGGCTTTGATCGCACGACCTCTTATGAGGTTCGTGTGTTTGTCTTCTTTAGCAACACGTAGGCCTAATATATCGTTGAATACTCTGGTGCAAGGAGATGGAGTCGGCATCACCTCGAGAATGAAAGTAGTCATAGATGTGTCGGCGGTCGACTGAGTAGCGGACTTGTAGATCCTTCCTGATATCGAAATTGGGCATTTTTGCGCCTGGAACAATAAAAGCCTCCATTTCGGCAACCAAGTCTGCACCAAGGCGTACGGCAAGACGCGCAGGGTTGACGCGTCGCGTTTTGGGACGGCCCTCATCAAGCGAGTCCCACAATGGATCGTCAAGGCTCTCGTCGAAAGATTCCCGAGTTCTTTTCCTAGATAAAGAGATCCCTTCCTCTTCCTCAAGCTTGATAACAGATGTCTCTATGGAAAAGGTGTCCTCCGAAGGTGTCGCCATCGGGCTGAAGGTGAAGAAGGAAGGTGCAGTCAACAAACTCAAACAGCCGACGCGACTTAATGCAAAGATCACGTGCCAACTCTGATCCGCACAAATTCACGCTCAAGGATTCAGCATTTATCTTACGCTACAATCTAGAAATACAAGCTCGCGGCAAAAACAACTGTCCTAGGGTTAGAAAGCACAAATACAGGAAAACTTTGGCCACGTACTGTCTCGCTTGATTTTGATTTGCGACTCCTCCATTTTCTTGAACAACTCCGCGTCACCTATGACTCGCGCTGCGTCTCGGACCTCTCGACAAGTTTCATCTAGCCTTGTGATTACCCTTACTATCGTACCTTCTGCGACGTCTGTCAGTCCTGTGATTTGCTCAAAGGGCTGGAAGGCCCTGTTAGCATCGAAGTTTTGCCGAGGATCTGAACAACGCCTACCATCCCTTTTGCCCATTCATAAACCACTTCCACGAGACCGAACTTTAAGTTCGACCGAAAGTCCTCGGCAGCAACCTTGTGCAAATCCTGAATGCGGCCAACCCTGTCACTGATCTCTAGAATGGCGTCTCGCCCTGTCTCGAGCTTTGGGGAAAGAAGCGGTTCGACATCCGTTTTCTCCTGGAACACAAAACATGAAAGTAGAGCCACGACTTCCTCGGGCTCATAGCTTGCCAGTGTATTTTCCAAGATCAATTCGGTCAGGATCAACTCGTTTGCAGAATTGATCTAGATGGCGTTAAGAAATTTTCGGAAGTCGAATGTCTCTACTCACCTCACAGGCCACTCGACCCTTGAGCAAGACGGTCGAATTTTCGTCAATAAACTTGAGATCCTTTAAAACCTCAATTCTTTGTTCGTAATCGGGGATAAGTTCCAGGTTCTGATCGGATATAGCGAGCTTCAAGTGGGCGATGTTTGCTTGCAGGATTTTCTGTCCGTGAACAACTGTGTACTATTCGAAGATGAGCTCAATTAATGGGTTATGGGGAAATTACTAACATGGTCAGGAAAGCTTGGGCAATGCACACATGTGTTGTCCACGAGTTTCTTTACCACCGAGTTGCGTGCTCTTATGGTTTCTTGGAATTCCAACGAACGCATACGACTCCAGTCAGCCTCCAGTATTGTCCCCAATGTCGTCCATTCTTCAGCAATGCCTTGTAAAGCAGAGATAGCATCTCTCATGCGCGAAATGAGATGTCGATCTACAATATCTGTCACCTCGACCTAGAACGCTAGTTCATCAACACGAAGGTTAACGTATCAGAAACGTACCTTGATTGAGCGCGTTGTGACCATAGCAATGCTGGTTAAAGGCACCGCCTGCAGCTCGTAAACTCCCGAGTCAACCAGTAGCGAGCTTGGAGGCAACGGCCACATCGGCGGTATTGCTTGACTGTCGATGTCTGTAGGTCGTCAGGCCTTGTAGTCCTGAAAGGGACAAAACAACTGACCACGCCTTCCAGCCTTGGTTTCTGGGTCTACCAGCGCTAGTACGAAGTACGTTTTGATCTTCGTCAACACTCCTGAGTCCAAGGCTTGCACAGGGGCTTGCTTCAGAACGACTGCAATATTACTAGAGCGGAAATGCTGGTTTTATTCGTCAGAAATTCCGGGTATCGGGATTAGGAAGACTCACTCCGTCGCGAAGGATAACTACACGACCGGCGCTTAACGTTCTCGAACCTTGAGGGTGACCAATAGCCATCTCGAGTAATTTCTCATTTTTATAATTTATGTCTTGACACTGAGTGTAATGTTTCTCGATATCTAGGAGGCATTTCTCGCAATCAAGTTTCGGCAATGTAGACAGCCGCTTTTCACTCTATATGCGCTCCAAGTAAGCTCGCTATTTGTGATGAAAGGCATGCTGACTGACCTCGATCACTTTCTTCTGCTGTTCAGGCAACAGACGCTGGGACGCATTTTCTGAAAAACTTCGCTTGATCATCTCTTCAACCCTCAGGGCCTCCACGCGTAGGAGGTTCAGGATCATATTATACGTCAATCTGAATTGAGAAGAGAGTTTTCCTGGCGTCCCGAGCATCATGGTGTGCAGCGTGCCTTGCTGGAGAAACCTCAGGTGGATCAACTGCGTGACAATTATTGACTATACCTCGGGAAGAGCGTCATTGGCAACGATAATGACTGTTCCAGTAGGATCAAGGCCACGTCGCCCGGCACGCCCTGCCATTTGCGTATATTCGCCAGGTAGAATCTCGCGGAAATTCCGTCCGTCGTGCTTCCGGATGTTGGAGAAGACAACACACTTGGCTGGCATATTAACCCCCTGGAAGGCAATATAATAAATGAGCGATAGGGCAATCAAAGGTGATAGAGCCGCGGACCATGGCAAAAGTTTCAGTGGCAAATAGTATCTTGACTAATCCACGGGCGAAGAGGATCTCAACAAGCTAGGACAAGTTAGCGGTGCCAATATGTCCCAAGCCGATGGTAAACGAACCTCTTTAACAAGCGGGAGCAAACCGCCATGATGAATACCGATACCACGCGACAGTAAATCTCGAGTACGGGAAATTTGGGGCAGTTTCTTATCGGAACCTCAAATAAGGGCCATGAGACCATTGCTTCTAAGCAGCCGGCGTTGAAAGCAGTACCTTTTAGGCGTGAAAGTGCCTTCTCGACCGCCACATGAACTTCGCTCTTCTCAATCGATGTACAGAGATCTGCATTTGTGAGGGTTGCGGCGTTCTCTTCACATCGTTTCTTGGAAAATGTGAACACCACTACAGGTAGCAATGCCTTCTTTCTCAGGTGACCAAGAAGGTGAACGTAGAGGTTCTTGTCTGCAGCGGTATGCATGGTTCGCGGAGGGGCTCCACCGCCTCGGCCACCTCGAGGCGCGGGTGCCGCACCTCTACCTCCACGAGCGGGAGGACCACCGCGTTGTTGTCCTCGCTGAGCCAGGGCGGCCCCTCGTGCGCCTACACGCTGGACTGGAGGTAGTCCTGCAGCCTCTCTTTCTTTATCCTGCTTGCGCCTTAAAGCTTCGCCTGCTTCCTTGTACCTGGAAAAATGCTTTAGAATGAAGGAAACGACGTGGACCCCACGAATGCCGCGTACCCATTTCCTAGGAAATTCCTCTGGGCGTCAACGATCTTGTAGAGCTCTCGGCCGGCATAGAGGTAATGTTCTAGGGGGACCGGTCTCTGAGGCGTTGATATTACGTAGATGTCCTTTTTCTTGGTCCGCCTAATTTCTCATTGAGCTTCGCCGACAAATTCAAAGATACGAACATACCCAACCCAATCTGCAAATTCTTTCGTGTTTGGGACCGTTGCGGATAGAAGAATGATATTGACATGTTCAGGAAGCATGATAATGACCTCTTCCCATACGACTCCTCGCTGGAAACGGGGTTAGTTAAGCACATAAGGAAGAGTGGCCGAAATTCAGTTCACCTCAGCATCATTGACGTAGTGGACCTCGTCAAAGATTACAAATTCCACATCTCGAATAAGGTCAGCTCCTTTGTATAGCATACTTCTCAGAATCTCCGTCGTCATAATCAAGCAGCTGGCTTCCGGGTTGATTTGGACATCGCCAGTCAAAATTCCTACAGACGAAGAGGAGAAAGTTTGTTTGAAATCTCGGAACTTCTGGTTTGAAAGAGCCTTTATCGGAGAAGTGTAAATAGCCCTGCGGAAGGTAAGTTCCAGAAAATATTTGGGCAAGTGTATGTCTACTCACCGTGTCATGTGTTTCTCGGCCAAAGCTATCGCATATTCTGCTACTACTGTCTTTCCAGCCGAGGTGTGCGCGGCCACGAACACCGAATTACCCATCTCAAGGTGATAGACTGCTTGCTTTTGAAAGGTATCCAATTCGAAAGGATACTACGGACAACTATCTGTCAGAAATTGACAATTTACATGACGGAAACCCTTACCTTGTGCGCCATTTCTGGGACAAGCTCGTGAAAGTTTGATAACGGTGTGTTCACGTCGATAACATGTGCCCAATCGCGCTTTTGGATGATCTCGCGCTTTAAACGCCGTTTAGGTGCAACAGGTTTGAGGTTGGAACGCTACAAGACCCAAGTCAGAATAACAACGAATTTACAGCTGAGATCGCCTTACCGATGTTGGGAGTAGATCATCGACATCTTTGGTTTGATCTAGTGATATACCACGATCTTCGTCAAGAGCTTCGTCCGTCGCAGAACCCTAAAGCGGTCGATAGACGACTGATGATGTGGAGGGTTACACTTACCTCATTTTCTGCTCCATCAGTTAGCGTGGTTTCATCTCCTTCAATCGTCACCAGGTCCTCATCCTCAACAGGATCTCCAGGAAGCCTCAGTCCTCTCGAGAAGCCAGGAGGGATAGTCTTCAACCCCCTCGTCTCGTTGGCATCTGCCTTCTTTCTATCCAAGCTTTCAACAGAAATATCGTCCAAGCCCCCAGGCCAGAATGGGACGTATCCAGATTTGCCGCGGACGAAATTTTTGCTTGGACCTGGGGCGCGGTCGAGAGACGTTGAAGTCAGACCGGTTGTTTGTCTGGATGAAGGCGTCTATCCACGAGGAGATGTGAGGAATCAAGCTAAGAATCGACACCTCGCTACGGACCTCTGCATATCCAATAACATTTCCATCAAGACCAGACCTAATGAATGTAAGGGTCGTCGGAGGTGGCGCAGGTTCTGATTTGAGCAGGTCTGGAACGGATATGTTGCTATCCCAATGT
>Ga0247742_10001269_pt1 | contig 17975 bp, 16 predicted proteins | sample UWRJL208509C2_FD_180944 | JGI IMG/M metagenome (GOLD analysis project Ga0247742, IMG submission 180944) | Plant litter microbial communities from Arlington Agricultural Research Station in Wisconsin, United States - UWRJ-L208-509C-2 | ecosystem: Environmental > Terrestrial > Plant litter >... | reverse complement strand
CACACCAGCACCCAATACTTCATCCAAACATTGTCCAGCTACGACGATAGGCGTCTTCCCTGAAAGCACATCTTACACAGAACCTTCATGAGCGGGGAGAGGCGGGCTGCGGTTAGATGTCTGAGGCTCATTACAGGCTGGAACGGTTGTGCGGTGATAGCTCTGGATGACTCTGGCGTTCATACCACTGGGAGAGAAAACGGGGACGACAATCGTGGAGAACGTCCGAATGGACGACAAGGAAATGGCGTTGGGAACACATAATGACGGAGACGACGATGGACATGGACGTGGACGCGTTCTTTCAACTCAGGTTGAAGCTCGAGAGCACTGGCAGTGGACGACAACGAGGGGTGGACAGGACGAGATGGCGTCGATGACGCGTTGACGCTGGACCATAGTTGACATCCGAGGACATCGATGATACCTATGTCTGTTCAACTTTGCCATTGGTCCTAGGGGCTGCGACTCACGACCACAACCCATTGTGGTTCCTATCTCCCCTCTTTCCCTCTACCTCTATAACTACTCAGCCCATTGGGCGGTCGACATCGACTCTGTCTCAGTCATATTGCTGGTCTTCTCTTCTCATCACTCGTGGCCCTGGCCTGGCCGGACTTTGTCAACTCGCGACTGCTCAACCGCTGAACACGAGTATGAGGCAGTAATACCCAACTCGACACAACGCGACTGGAAACTCACACCTGAAGTTCGAGGCTCTCCGAAATTCTCGCCAACATCGTCAGTTGGTATCCCCGTCAACGCTGCAAACCCCCATCACCCTCTTGATGTCAACTTTCGTTATTTCATCTACCTCATCTCGACACTTCACGGGAATGTTGGCTTGTCGAGCCTTTCTAAACTGAAGATTTAGTACCTGGGCGACAAGCTTCGAGTAGCCATATCCAAGCTCAATTCTCTATCGCCTAGAATACGGAACTGAAACAAACCCGAACGTCTCTCCAATGTGTATCGACTGATCGTTCAAATTTCCTTCAAAGTGGACGCTATTTCAATTGTACGCTTTATTGCTCCTTCGTGCCGCTTGCTAATGGATACTGACTATTTCTGTCCAGCTTGTAACTTTGTTGAGGCGGAGGTAGCGTCCACATTCAGCCTCCTTTGACAAACCCCTTACCAGACGGGTTGGGGTGTTCCCAGATAACGAGGAAGACGACCAACGTAGATGTTGATATCGCCGTGTTGGTGGGTCTTGCGTTTTCCCCTCTTATTTCTCCATTTCCGTGCTAACTAAAACCCCTAGACCGTACTAGTAGGAACAACGACCTCTGCGCCGCCCACGTCTACGTAACCGAAATGTTCAAGTCTTGCCTGGACGGTGTTGGGGGGATTCTACTATTATTGGACGAGAAGGTGGTGGCATGAAAATAGGATGCGAATTGGGAAGAGGTTATAAAAAAAACGAAAATGCGAAGAACCGTCAACGCCAAATTAAGTAGACCACGAGTTACGCCGAGGTCTCTTCTCGTACACAACCCCCATAGCAGCACCATAGGCACTTTCACGCCTGCAAGCCCAAACTTCCAATAAAGTTCAGTGGCCACTCAACGACGATGCACATCTTGAACCAATACTCGTCGTACACCCCACCCAGGACTGCAGTTTGGTGTGTGTCCGGGGTTGAATGTGGCATTCAGAGTGGAGGAGTGGAGGCTTATGCATTGAGGCCTTGAGGCCTGTGCGGATATGGGCAAATGGTTGTTGACGGTCAGAGGCTCGTACTCGGAGTCGATTCGTTCGTGGGTTGGATCTCAAGAGGAGTGGCGCGTGTGGAGGATGGTTGTTTGCCGAAGAAGGGGACCAAGAGAGGATGACGTCGGACAGGACGTCCGCAGAATTCGACTCGACTGCAGTCTGATGCCACCTTGCCCAGCAGCCACCATGCATCAAGCTCAAGCTCAAGAACCGTCTGCGGTGCGCGCCCGTACAGTGTTCGGTGTTTGGTGCTGAAGCGCTGAAGTGTCACGATTCCGATTCTCCCTCTCCTCTATAATTATCTGGCTCTATATGCTGTCGACGTCAACTCCTCGAGTCTCACCCGTGTCGCTTGACTTTTGCTTTCGTCATTCATGGATTTTGCCACCAACTCCTGCGCAGGGGACTCAAAGAACTCATCATCCGACGGAAGGCAATGACATGTGCTCAAGATTCTCTAGGCTCTCATTCGTCGTCGGGTTAGACACGAGGAACTAGAGAAATCTCCCCCCGCTGCTCCCCAGCTCCTTTACCATGTCCAAGTCGGTCGTATCCACGAAGCACGCACACTCTCCAAAATCTTTCGCGCAAGGCAGTACAGACACTTTACGACTCCCCCTCTCCGTCAGCTCCTCCCTACTGGCACCCCATCTCTCTCCTCTCTCTGCCACTGGGAACTCGAAGCGGCTAGGGCCTGTGAAAACGGTGAAGCAGGTTTCGAAGGTACTCTTGGCCGTCATTCATCTCGAAGCGGGTTCGGTGTGCGTTTCAACGTTTGGAATATGTTTTGAAGGGGATGCGATCAAGTATTCGTCATCGTCGGCTCAATATACAGTCACTCGACACCCTTGGTCTGACTGGATGTGTCGTCATTATTGATCAACCTTGAACAGCTTGTGGCTTACGTTGATTTTGAACACACACTCGACGCTTGGTACCGGCACACGTCCTCAACGAACTCAGGACGACCTGGAACGATACTCTCATCCACCATCGACCACTTGCAGGGTATACACCATCGGCCAGGAACGTCGTGCCCAGGAACACGCGGTACACGTTCGACAAACATTTAACATTCCCCAATTCGTGGTCGACAAATCTTACTAACTACCACTCACACAATCTTGTTTTCATCAACCGCCTCCTTTCAACGATAGAATCTACTCGACGCCCCTTGAACCGTGAATCAGATGCGACCTTCTCTGCCCCCGTGCTATTGTGTGTTCAATATCCTGGAAGTCGGGCTGGAAATCCTGGAATACGCGTTGTGGACTACCTTCATAGCCTTCTGCAATACCAGCAAATCCCTTGGATGGTACGCGCAGCCATACGTGAGCAGAAGAACGAAGATATTCTTAGGGGAGCTAGTAGGCGTGGGCGAGGTTTCTAATCTTTTGGCTCAGATCAAGGTGTCAAACGGATGCATCATAAGAGGTGTACCAAGGTGCATAATGGCTGACCTGGACCAGTTGCATATCTATCAGGAAGACCCTCCGAAGGTCGTAAACATCGTTGTACCCACTGCCAACAAATTGACTGATAACTCGATTGTCGACCTTCTCAATCTATTGGTGAATAGATGCGGCTATACAATTGCATTTGTCGGTGGGCCTGATTCTCCTCACTGTTATACGACCTCGCTATTGTATATTTTTCTCAACAAGGTAAGTGCTTGACAACATCAAGTTCTATGCTATTCTATTAACTGTTGCATTTTCAGTCGACGCAATGTACCATAAACCTATTCGTGTCGTCCTCTGAGTCGACATTACCTGTATTGTTGTCGATGCGGAACTCTGCCAATTACTGCATCCTCACCAGCTCGCGTTTATACAACTTCTACCCACGCACCACAGGACAACGCATCAATCTCATATCGAGCATCAATACTAGCAGAAATTCGCACACAAAGGAGTACATGGTCAGACTAAGAAGCCACCGTTCGACCTCCAGCTGGAGTGAGCCTTGTGGTGAGGTGTGTCCTGTTCGCATACGTCAAACCGACAGGCTGAGCGGGGTCTGCATATTGAAATGGGATGGGATGGCACCAACCGACGAGGCAAACTCTCCTAGCAATTTCGAACCGGAAGGCACGTTTGGAGAGGTTAGATATAAGTGGAGTCTTGGAACGTTCTGCACCAACGCTCTTTGCCCAAACAATGGAAGAACCTCCATGTTCAATAGGACCGAGCCTTACGACAATTAGCGCGGCCACCACTGTTGGGAATGCAATCGGGCACGCCTCGGGATACTCGAATATTCGATAAAATGGACATTGTTAATATAATTACTAATACATATTCGTGTAGTATAAAAGCCGTAGATACATGATATGGAAATATAATCTACTCTACTGGGTTCCACTGCGCGAGATTCCAACAGGTTGTGGGCCCCGGCCCCCAGTGAAGAGACCAGCACAGCCAGCCTGCTGTTATCTCGTCCTCACCTCGTTATCTTATCTCGAGCGCCAATGACACCACGGGCGCAGTGACATCATGGCAGTGACGAACGGGCCGGGACAATGTGACCAGCGCAGGATCAGTCAACGCCTCTGTTATCAGTGCAGGCGACGCAGACACTATGCGAAGAATTGCCCCCACATTCCGGACACCATCAGGATGGAGGAGATCACATTATTTTCGGAGAAGTCGACACTCGTTTATCATATGGACAGCCTCGGAGCGATGACTAGCGCCGTGCACGCAAATTAGGCGCCGGTGATATATTTGCATCGTATTGATGGCAGGATAAGGGAGATGGATACATTTGGGAAATTGGAATTGGTTGTCCCGGAGCGCGATGTTCTGTCGGCGGATGTTGCGCGTTGCTCCCGCGACATATATGGGAACGTGAAATTTGTGGGTAGTATGTGAGCGCGTGCTCCTACCGGAAACTTTTGGTGAAGTGAAACGAGACGAGTGCCTTGTGGCGATGCCTGGATGGCGGGAGACCTTGTGGCAAAATTTAGGAATTGCCTTAGTGGCGAACTGATGCCTTAGTGACCCATTCGATGATTTATTCTATTTTTGGATCGAGCGCTTATTTTGTCGTATACATTTTTCAGGCTTCGTGCCACATTTTCTCACTTTCTCACTTCTTGAATTTCTTGATACTTTGTTACCTTGTCTTCTTCTTTTCATTTTCTTATTTCGGATATTTCGGACGTGCCAGATTGAGGGGGAGTGTTGGGAATGCAATCGGGCACGCCTCGGGATACTCGAATATTCGATAAAATGGACATTATTAATATAATTACTAATACATATTCGCGTAGTATAAAAGCCGTAGATACATGATACGGAAATATAATCTACTCTACTGGGTTCCACTGCGCGAGATTCCAACAACCACACATGTATTTGATGCGGAAACACAGAGATGGACCATTACTGATGTATAGGCCACTGTATTTACACATCTTGATGTAGAGGCTAATGTATTTACAATTCTTGACGCAGATTCAAACTAGATATCCGCTTTCGTGTAAACCTTGGCTGGAGTACTGGAAGCGTTGTCGGACATAAGTAAAAGTAAACCAGGAGTTTTGGGTCAAGGAAATTAAAAAAAACCTGTATCGAAGTTGGGGACGCGTCTTAATTTGAGAGGACCAATGTGCCCAAATTGTTAAGTGGTTTCCAATTTGCAGGGACAAACAAATGATTTCACGCGGCCGTGATAGTATGGCATTTGCCACTTGTTTCGCCATTCGTTCACCACTCGAGCTCCACCTCTGATTATGAAGTTGTCACCGGTTCGGTAAACATTATAGCTATTTGCAAAATGGTTGGCCACAGCTGGTTTTCGCGTCACACACAAAATTTGGGGGATCATGGCGACTGGAAACAGATTCACGCAATAGCTCAGCAAAAACGTGCACTTTATATACAAATTTATACATTTTCGGAATCTACTCGACAAGGCGGAGATGCTCGTGTAAGAACTGGCCTGATACAACATGATTTGGTAGAGGAATTGAGCTCACAGTCGATTTTGACGGTTCAGGACCACTTTCCATCTGTATCTCGGCCAAAACTATACTTTTTGAGAAATTTAAAGTGCAAATAGAGACAGATATGTGATACGCAGATGCTCGTGCACCTAAAGGTTGACCAAAGTCTATGAGGGGCATAAAAAGCGCCACAGGCCATCTTGCCAGGCATGTTGGTTGGCTTTTGTGGCTGTGTTCCCGCGCTGTGACTAGGCGTGACAGACCGTTGTAAATTGCCACCTGGGAGACCTCGACCGATACCTCTCAATAAATACGCAGTGGCCCAAAGAATGATCAGTACGAGCATCTGTGTATCGCTTGGTTGTCCCTCTCTGTGCTTTTAAATTCTCGAAAAGTATAGTTTTGGCCGAGATACAGATGGAAAGTGGTCCTGAACCGTCAAAATCGACTGTGAGCTCAATTCCTCTACCAAACCATGTTGTATCAGGCCAGTTCTTACACGAGCATCTCCGCCTTGTCGAGTAGATTCCGAAAATGTATAAATTTGTATATAAAGTGCACGTTTTTGCTGAGCTATTGCGTGAATCTGTTTCCAGTCGCCATGATCACCCAAATTTTGTGTGTGACGCGAAAACCGGCTGTGGCCAACCATTTTGCAAACAACAATAACCATTGGTCAATATCACCAAGGGTATACATTCAATGGTACATTTAGATTCACTGAATTGTTTAAAGCTACTGACAACACCGTCACGATTACAGAATATTGATAAAAGCAACCTGACATCTTTAGAGTCTGCTCTTGATCGGCTGAAGATTCCGCCGCCAGTGAGATTGTCTCAGAAACGAAGCTTAGTTTCAGAAGAGGCCAATCATGAGCTCATGCAAAGCCCTCGTAGAGGGAGCCGATCGCGAAAACAAAAGGCCCAGACGGCTCCTCCATTTAGCATAGAAGAGATGCGTCCACCAAGAAAACGTGCACGAACTCCTGCATATATTCCTGAGCCGTCAAATTATGTTATTCAAGGTCAAGGACCAGAGGCGGCGATCAGGACCATATGGGATACCACTTGCACAAGACGGCTAGCTGACCTGAGGTATGACCGACATTGGCAACCGTTATGTTTAGCTGATGACCAAATTTCCAGTATGCCTCTGGACTCGCCGCCAGCTGATCAGAAAACCCTGCCTCTCGAACCATTGGGAACTGTTAACCCAGCGGATCTCTCAGAAGCTCTAGCCTCGCTACCCGACAACTTTTTCACTAACGACCGACCAATCTCCCCCAAAATTCAAGCGCATTCGCCGACAATGGATCTTCGAGACGCACTGGCCTCACTACCAGACATCTTCTTTGCTGGCAATCGACCTAGCTCCCCCTTCAATCGGGTACCATCTCCAACTAACTATGCCACTGAAGCACAGGCCTCACTCCCCGATATCTCTTCCACAAGCGATCGACCCATATCTCCACTTCTACATGTACCTTTGCCAGTGGATGTCGAGTTGAAGGAGGCACTGGCTTTGCTCCCCGACACCTTCTTCACCGACGATCAATGCGAGACCACCTACGCTCAGGCGCCATCGGTCGCAGTGTCATCAGGCATGGATTATCTGCCCTTTCAAACCCGACCTATGGAACTATCAAAATTTACTGGACGACATTATCATCATCCACAGCCGCCAGCTTGGCATGGAACTGGTGTATCTTCGCCAGATGCACCAGCTAGAGAACCGGCTAGAACAAGCAAGACGGTCCTTACAGGATCTTTTGCCGGATATGTGAATGCAACCTGCCATGGTGAGCTTCCATCCACATGAGTTTCTACTCAGCTGGGCTCAACTAACACGAGATTTGATTATCTTTCAGCTGGCTACAACTTCGAAGTAAAATATATTTGTATTCCGCTGATCCAGCTGGACCTATGTAACTAGCCTTATATCGTATTCAGCTCCCCCATATATATTGGGCAATCCTAGCTCCCTTGTCTGTATTGAGAACTGAAATTATATAGACGGACTTGTATATGCCATGCGACGCAATGGCCCACATGAACCAAGTTCATAAAAGAACGATTCCTCATTTCAACCAGACTCATAACTGATGCTGGCTACTTAGCCGTTACATCCAATGGCAGGGCAGGGGTCTTATAAGGACAAATCCTCATTCCATTCGGACTTGTAATTAGGGAATCCTGACCCTGGTTAGCCTTAATCTTAACGGCTAAGCAAGGCTCCCTGATGCGGTCTGAGTAGGCGCCGATTTCGGACCTGATTAAGCAAGATCATGGGCTTGGCTGATCAGGCATCCCACGGGTTTCCGACAAACAGCGCTCAGACTAAGGCTGCTGAAGCCCCAGCTTAGGCCAAAGCCAGGTCAGGCCAGGCCAAGACCACCCTACTCTATGATTTCTTTGAGCTAGAGTTAGGTAACGCCCATCCGGATTCCGAAGCCACCACTTTCAGGCACATCATTAATGGTACGAGATCCGCTTTTGGATGACCGTTCAATAGAGAATGGGCTGGCCGAGGCTAATGCAGTATGACGCTGGACGCTGAGACTGGCACGTCCTCGACGTTGATAAAAGCACCCCATCTTTTATGCAAACCACTGCCTTTCTCTTGAGACGATGTTCCCCCCACCTCGTACGTATTCTTGACTTAGTGTTCAATCTAGTGATCTGATGCTAAGTATCGCAGGAAATTATCCAAGGGTTTTTCGTCATCCTGATCGGTTGCGATCGCCAGTGCCTCCTCCAAATATATTACATAGACCCCCAGAGCTTGCCTATGGTAATGGCTATGGGGCTCCTCATCGTGCTGATCGTTGGCAATCGCGGGCGTCTCCTCCAATCGTTATCCAGAGAACTCCAAATCTTTCCTATAATGGGTATGCAGGTGGTGGCTACAGTGGACCAGGCAATCAACGTATGTTTTTGAGCTTTGTTCACAAACCGTGCCATTGACTCATCTGATACTATTTCTTCCAAGTCCCACTCACAGAGTCATACTGGACATTTGTATACCCAGATTCTACGACTTTGCATCCCGCGTCAGTAAGCCATCCAGGAATATTTCAATGTTGGTTTGTGCCTTAGAACATTGGCTTATTCGACAACTGAACGAGACTTCCCGATCTACAGATGAGCTACCCTGGGTCGTGGCATCTACTAGAGAGGGATGGCAATGGACAAGCCAAAGTGGGGCGCTAGTGGTCAGTTTTTGACCTAAGTTTCATACTCCTGGAACTGACCAGCGAATCCGGCCAGTCTGGTCTGCTTGCAGCAGTAGCAGCACAACTTCTCACATTCTTCAAGCAACTCCAACTGGAACCATCAGGCTGGAAAAACTTCATGGTTGCGGCGTGTTATGCAGCTCTTTTCTTCAATGTACACGCAACAATAGGTTCATTTGTGCTGATCGACAACCTGCGAGATGTTGGCCAAGAAGCAGCGCTCCTCGAAGCTCGAGGTTTTCTAGAGCACATGAAGCGGGCATCTACCTCTGGTGGACATAGTAGTCGAATTCTTGTCGAGTATGGGGTGAGCCATTTGTGGAGGTCTGCGCTTGTACATTGTGAGTTCAACAGGTCCTACTTGAAATAATACCGACTGATCAAATTTTCCGCACCAGGGTTTCTTTCCTTCTACTTAGGTATCCTGAGTTTAGTCGCGTCTGTATTGACGTATGTCATGCTGGTCGAGCCACCAGCCACTCGAAGAGTGATGGGTATTATCGTTTCCCTTACTTTGATTCCTACACTTCTGTTTATATGCTTCAGAAGAGTCACTCAACGTCGCCATGTGATTGAGCATACAATGCATATGGGCGTATGACATCAAAAATTTATCACTATTCCTTAGCTGTAATCTGGCTTGGTCTGGACTTGTTAATCCCAGTATTAGTCGAAAATTTCTCAGGTGACCTGGATAAAATTCGACGAGTGGAGAAAATGGTCGACGGCTAACCAATGAATCCAATATTGGCAGTTGGCTATACGGTCCTCAGTCGGCTGGAATACAACTCTGATATGCTCAACTACAAGCATTGAACCTTGAAAAAAAATCTAGACCAAAGTTTTTTAATTCACCGTGATTCACCCCTCATTTTTGGCTCCTCCCAGGGGACCGGCTAATCAGCTGCAGATTAGCCGGATGAATTAGGGTGAATTAGAAAGGCCTCCCCGCAACACTAGTTGTGGCTCTTTCTCAAACCAATATTGTCGATTAGCGTTCTGATCATCCTCCAGGTTCAAACTTACAGTCAAGCATCGATTCTCTAGAAAGCTGGTCAGTTCGTCGATGCTGTAGACCCCACTGCCTTCTCGATATCAACTTTTCGTCATTTTTTCCACCTGCATTCGACACTTCAAAGGGCTGTTGGCTCGTCTAGTCTTCAGGAACCGAAGCTTCAGTACCTAGGCAACACACTTCGGATGGTCATGCTCAAGCTCAACTCTCGTGGCACCGTTGAACCAATGGTTGACCAGAATACGTCTCCAACATGCGCCTTGACTCATGGCTCGACTTTCGATGAAGACGCAGAACTCAACTTGAAGTTGACTGGGACCTAGGTCTGAATGTTGGCTTCAGTCTCGTTTAGGTACTAGGTTCTCGACGCCTGATGCTTCACGTTGACCTCTAACATAACGCCGGCCACCAACTTCGTTCCAAATGTATGTTTCATGATTCTTTCCTGCTGCTCGCGAGTGTATACTAACTATTCCGTCCAGCTCATCGTAACACGCTATATTGCCAGCTATCTTTATCAAGGTCGAGTTAGTCTTCGTATTCCGTCTCCTTCGATAAGTCAGATACCCGGACAACGAGGAGGACAACTGGCGATGGCGGGAATGGAAGTCATGAGGGATGGCAAGAGGAATTTCGATGTAGTTGAAAGACTCGGGCCAGTCTTAACGCCCACAACGAGAACGTCGATGGTCTCAGGTGCGTCGTGCTAACGGCATCCCTTGTTTGCACATCTTCCAAGCTAACCATGATTACCTTTAGACCACCGTCTACTATCACTCTGAACATCATCCGACAATATTTAAGACCTCTCAAATGTAGCCGACATCTTATGTTCAACGGAATTTGCTGCTGGACGGGAGGCAGTGACTGGCAGGGAACGCACTATCGAGGGCACGAACGTTGTGGATATTCATATTGGTGTTGGTCAGGCGACGAGAAGAGGCGGAATCCGAGAAGAGTTATGGCTCAAAACCGCGTGTTTTGGGGAGGTTGTTGGTCTGGATTTTGACATGTGTGCGACCCGTTCCGTTTCTTCAAGTCGGTTACTCGGAGGGCTGGTCCCGTCTGGGTCCGGGTTACATTGGATTCTGAGAGCACTGTTTTGGGCGAAGAAGGGGACGAGGAGAGAATGACGTCGATGATGCGTTGATGTGGACGCGTCAGAAGATAATGGACAGGACATCAGACGAAGCTCACAAGCCCGTTGCTTTTCTTCTTCGACTAGCCTCGACTCGACTCGGCTGCGGTCTGCTGTTGGCACCGTCATCGTCACCTGGCCCAACAACTGCTGTATCTGGCTAGGCATCAATGCACCAAGCTCAAGAACCGTCGTCGCGGCCCTTCGTACGGACTCACAACCAAACCCCAACCATCGTCGTGACTTGGCTATCTAGCCCTCTGGGCGGTCCCATCTGTGTCCCTCGGCTTTTCTTCATCACTCTTGCTGGACTCTGTCCACTCGCCATCACCTCCTGCCTCCGGACAGCTTATTGGACACGAGTTCAGCGCCATTCGACTGACAACTGGACGTCCAACCCAACCCAACCCAGCTTCATTCGAGCGCGATGGAGTCCTCCGCAGACGCAGACGCAGACGCAGAGGTCAATATCGACGCCTATAGACCTGTGGTGTTGGCCTCGATGCGTCGTGATTGATATTGCTCTGTTGGGTAAGTTCTTTTCACTGGTTTCGCGATCGTCGTTCTACCCTTTCCCTTCGGGTACGGTACGCACACACCCATTTTCCGGTTACACCACGCAGGTCACAGCTTCCTTGTCGCGGAAATGGAGCTAGTCCCCTCCCCCATCGCGTCCATGTCTTCTCCTTCTCGTCCTCGTCTCCCCCTCCTCATTCTTGTTCTTTTTCTCGCTCTTATACTATAATGACTAGCTAGCATTCCATCTTACAGCAACAATAATCCTACACACATCTCAGCCAAATCAAACATGTTCAGTAACCCACTCATGGATGCGAGTCTGCAGTAGTGGGGCTGTTCGGTGTGAGCGGGGTGTGGATCGCGACTTGCTTTGGGTTCGTCTGGCAGTGGCGACTTGGAGGAAGGTGCAAAGGCCAATTGGTCGAAGAAGGGAACGAACAACAAGGTCACGACAAATAACAAATCGAAGACCGTACCACCGACTTGGCCTCAGGAGGGCATATTTATTTGAACATACCCTGCATGCGCTCGCCCGCTCCCGCTCCTATATATCCTCCAAATATCATACCTGTACAACGATAGGCGTTTTCCCCAAAGGCACCTCGTACACCGAAGCGAGGATCGTGCAGATTACAAGCAGGGCCTGGCGGTTGGGTTCGGGTATTTGAAATTTGTTCGAGATTGAGAATGGAATATTCAAGGACGTACGAATGTGTCTATCGCTCACGACGACGACGAAGGAATCGAACCAGAGAGCAGAGACGGAGACGGCGATGGATATGGACAATGCCAGACGGCCCCGCTGCGACGATGCACATGAAGATAAACCTCAAATCATCCCTGTGGTTATCGTGTAGATCGATAAGAAGAGGTATTTGAGTTGGGTATGTGTTAGTTGCGTTCATGTTATCTGTCTGGTGACCTTGTTTCGGAATTGCTTTTCGCAGTGCCGTTGATCGTCGTGACTTCTTTCCTTTGCTTTTCGTCGACGAAATATCGTCTCTTCATCCCGTTCTACCTTACTTTCCAGATTGTTTTTCGTCTTTGCTTCGCTTTTCAAAGTCTCCTTGTCGTCGCTCTTTCATTCCTGCTCCTTTTGAGTGTCATTGTATTTTCATTTCTCGTTCCTTTTTGTTTCACCCCAGCATCGTGTCCTACCCCATCTTCATCGTCACCCAACACTGATCATTTCGTTGGATACGGATGTCCAATCGAAGTCAACAGATATGCCGCACGACTCTTTGGAGTCTCAGGCGTCGACTATCGAGTCGGAAAAGGAGATTGTGGAAGACATCATGGCTTGCAGAAAAAATTGGTATGAAGCGGTGGAGTGTGAATGCGCCTGATTGGTGGGTACTCTCGCTTATACCATTCGTTGCGGCCTAGAATTCGAACTGACAGCGAAATCGACTACAGAAACATACCACGCTGAAGATAGCCCAAGTTAGCTGAGACCTAGGTCTCAATGCTGGCTTTGATTTTGTTCTCGACGCTCGGTCGTAGACATCTAATGTCCAACGTTCAGCATTTCAACATCGGCCGTATGACTTCCATCGAAATGGACGGCATCCACAATGTACGAGGCATCATTCTTTCCTGCCGTTTGTCATTGACTCTAAGTATATCTAGCTCGTCATGCCTGGCTTCGCTGCCAACTCTTTCCATGGAGGACTTCCCCGTATACTGACTCTCCTGACGAATCCCGTACCAAAGTTGGGGTTTTATGAAGAGGGTTGGGTCTTCTTTGAGGTTGAGATGTCAGAATGGAGAGAGCGATGAGACCTCTGGAAAGATCTGCGCTGGTCTTAACTAATATAACAAAAATGATATATCATGTCGGGTGCGGCACCTTTTTCCCCATCTACCATGCTAACAAATACTCCTAGATCACCGTGACGACAATCTCCACCTCGTTTCGTTCTATGCAAATCCAACAATCCAAAACCCCTCCGGATACTATTGAGCAGCAATTTTGTATTCGGCAGAATCCTATCAGTCGACAGGAAGGTGGTTGCTTGTCGAGGGCGAACCTCGCCTGGCAAGGGAAGGAGAGGAATAGGAACACGAACAAAAGTGGCAGCACGCGAAAGACAAATCACAAACGTAAATACAGGTCAAGCACTTGTACTACACGCAGATCTCTCTTTGCGCACTCATACCAACACCCATGGCCACTTTCACCCATCCGGCAAGCCAAAACCAGGACCAGTGGACACCCGACAGCGGTGATCACAATGGCCGTCTTTCCCCAAGGCGCGTCTGACCCGGGATTATGCATGTTTTACGTTTGCCTGGGGCTGGATAGGTGTTCAGGGTAGAGGACTTAAAGGTTGTTCTAGAACGGGTGCAGCCTCGAGATCCTGGTGAACTCGAAGCCGAAGCTGACGTCAATGCGTGGAGTTGATGTTGATGTTGATGTTGTGCGGGGGTATGTGAATTTTTCATGTGTGTTGGTGTCTGCGAGGGGGTTGTTGTACTCCCAAGTGGACTTTTTGAAAGGCGCCGCGTATTTTCATGCATTCTGGCATATGCACCTCATTTGCTTCTTCCACCCCTCGTCGCTGCCGGTTTCGGTTTACCTTGGTATGCCTGGACACTACTGTGTTCAGGTCTTGGAGTATCTATATTTTGACCATATATAGTAACATATAGTTTGGAAACTAAAGCGTGCAAAAAACTTTTTTGTTACAACAGTTCGTGGTTGAATTTTTGGTGCTGAATAGACATTGCGGATTGAAGAGAACATTATTATCTAATGACTTTCAACACTCATTTTAGAGACTTTTCCACCTTATTCCGAGATGAGTGGTCATAACGTTAGACCCTGGTTGTTCACTACGTTGGGCGCTTGTGCCAATTCTGTTCTCACGAGTCCAATTGGGAGAAATTGACGCCTAAGCGCCAAGCATTACTTTACAGTCGCTTTCTCCAGCATGCAAATAGACACAGACAGAACTCATTCCACATAAAGCGAATTTTAAGCGAGATTTTCAAGTCCTTAAATAAAATCAGTTCGCACTTAAAACAGTCCAGAACCGATGGTCAAGCTCAAGTTTCAGCAATTCCCTGAACTGAATCCGAGGACCATTATCGGTTCTGCAAAAGCTTGGAGAACCGGAACGCTGGGACTGTGACATGGGGAGGTTAGCTAGTTTGCACACTAGTAGGGTGGATCTCCAATTGGCCAAAAGACAGGATAAATTAGGATAACAAGACAATCACTAGGAATTAATGGTAAGGCAACACAATGGCCCATCATATAAGTACCCTATATCCTCTATACCTTTGACCTCAACGTGTTAATGTCCAGCATTCTTCGGGAGGGATACAGTGTCCAGGCCTGCCCAGAGGGCAATACCCAAAAATTAGATCGTGATGCTGACAAATATTTGTGTATCACATAGCTCTTGTCGCACGAAAAACCACCAACGCGACATGTCCGCTCACGCGCCTTGCGTCCTTAGCCTTGGACGAAGCTGCAGATAAATATTCATTGCCGTGATTGACGATTGCGAGTCTGGTCGAAGCAAGTTGGAGCGATCGGGTTTGTTGGACGATTACGATAGCACCAAGCAAGGCACCAAGCACGCGAGGCTTTGATGCTCATTGCTTCTTTTCTCTGCCAACTGGCAACAAGCTTCCATATCTATTTCCATACATCCTTTCATTAGTTTTGCATCGATGTATATACTCGCTGACTTCCTTTCTTCTAATCTCTTCGCTCATCGATTCCGGCTTTCACCGCACTGGCGGCACTGCGACCTACTTCAAACTCTCGAGCCACTTTATGAGCAGACCCAGACACAGTACCCTACCTGTCCTTGTGTGCTGTCCGTAATCGGTTTATCTTGATACCAAGGCAACTTTCCAGGTACAGCCTCCTTCATCCCTACGTCTTCCAACTCAAGCTCGTCGCTGTCACGTATTGATTTTGGAAGCCCGTCGTCTATGGGCAACACTGAGCGCAGTCGCAGCTTGTTTGGACCACGTTGTATTCCTCGGAGGGCAGGCGGTAGACAATATACAGTAGGTGAGCGTAAGTTAGAAAGAGACGATGCTCCGATGCTAGGACTATAAGGATCCGGCTATAAATCATGTGCTAAGGTATCAATAGTAGAAGATAGTTAAATAGTCCGAAATGTGTCCGTACACGAGTAAGACTGGGCGCCAGGCTTACAGATTTCGCTTCTACGCACCCAGATATGCGGACCAAGATAAGGCTTCATCCAACACCAATTCTAACGCCAACAATGAGTAGGAGAAAAAAACCGCCTCCACCGAATGCACGGACGAAACGCAAACTCGTGCATGCATTGGTCGATGTACGATCGAGGGCTATGGGTGTATGAAAGTTTATTTGACAACAATAGATGGGACAGGGACAGCGAGAATAGGGACAAGACCAGGGAGAGAGTTAAGCTGAGGTGCGAATATCCTGAGCTGTTTTGAATTCAAGGTATACGGGAAAGAGAAAGTTCGTAGTTATAACTACGTTTGAACACTTTTTGCGTCCATAGATACCAAATGACCATCCGACATTAGTCTACATCCATGCCATTCATACCGTTCACAACAATCCTTGTCCTCAGTGGCACAGCTCTGATAGGTCGACATCGAAAGAGGTACTGTGTGATAGATTCTTTCGCTTTTCTTGTTTCCCGGGGATAGGCAGTGCAGAACGAATTGAAAATGCAGTTAGCGGCAATGGATGCGAGTTGAGAATCTGGAGGTGCTTCAACAAGAAGGATGGGAAGAAGTTGCAGGGCGTGTCGGTATGTGCGCCATAGGTCATAGTTAGATGCGTACTCCAGCCGGAAGCAAAAGAAGCAGAAGGGAACTCGGATGCCCCTGTGGCGACCAATGTAGTCTTTGGGATAACACGGGAGATCACCCCACCACGTGGAATGGAGAGCTTGTTCATCCAATAAGCATCGCCCACTTGAATAGTGGTGTCGCCTTTTTCGAAAACGCGAAAGAGATGGCCGCATCTTCAATCTTGTGAAATATCTTGACTTGAGAAGGGGTTTCAGTGACTTTCGACTCCTAACAGAGTGGCCGCCAGACTGGAGATAATGTAGACAGGATAAGGTGGTCTCCACGTGTATTTGGGGAACTCGTGGGGCCAAGATGGATGCCAGTAGAGTATGGATTCCTGCTTCTTCTAGCCAGATATCCACCAACTGAGGATGAGCCGGATCCCATCGTCGTGGATGGACTATTGGGGATATGGCTAAAGCTAATTGACTGCACCAACGTATTTTGAACCGGTCGAGAAAGTGTGATATATCCTGTTCTGTCAATAGAAGTGCAAGAATTGCACAATAACCTGGGCAATGCTGCTCATAGACCTGTAGCAGTGGTGTGACATATTGCTCATAGAGCCCTATGTGGTGACGATAGAGCACATTTCTGGTTTTAAATGCCTCGATTTAATGTCAGCCAAATCAGAGGTACAGTCCATACTGAACGTACCGAGCTTTGCAGATAATCGATGATATATGGGTAATAGTACAAAATATGGTCAGAATACATATCACTGGCGCCCGGCAAAGATGGTTCAGGCAAGGTCATCTGTTGGAACCTTTCCTCTAGCTCGTCCGTAGGATTTGCTTGTACTATCGGAGAATAGAACAATGTAAACATAAGATCTGTCTCAGATGTGTGATATTAGCACAGTTCAAGGTGCTCTCTCTTAACTAAGAAACAGGCAATATAGGATATCAGACTCACCGTAAAGGGTCTGCATCTGAACATTACCATGACCGGCATCAAGATAACTGCACCAAACGGCCAGATCGGTGTAGATGGCTGCGAGGTTGAATGAGAGGCCCGAGGACCGAGTGGGGTCTGATAGGAAATCAAAAAGAGAAGCGTGAAGGACGCGAAGCCCTATGTGGTCACCCTTGTATTCAACGAGGGAGCCCAAGTCTTCTAGACAACACTGTACATCTCCAGGGTGTAGGCTGAGCATCCGTTCCGTGTTTTCTGGAGTTGTTATTTCAGAGGGAAAGGTATAAGTATCTTCGGTCCATGGAACATGCATTCTTTGCGTCTCCAGTAAACACATGCCAATGATGCGCAGAGCCAGCTCTACGTTCTCGCAAGAGAGTAGTATATACCTGTACAGTGCGTCAAGCTGCGCAAAGGGGGATTCTCCTGATAGAGGCCGCAATCTTAAGACAACGTCGAGGCGGAGCGTCGGGTTATGTCGCGGTGACGAGATATACCTGATGATTGTGGCGGGATAGATGAATTGTCCGGATGAATTTTGCACAAGATCTGCTTTAACTTGTGATGATGGCCAGTCATGAGGGATGTGGCGCCTCGAAGGATGGGTGCGCTTGATTTCGTCGAACTTGGCAGAAAGGAAATACTCCACATCCTCTATCGATGAGGGTTCGTC
>Ga0247742_10001268_pt1 | contig 17978 bp, 21 predicted proteins | sample UWRJL208509C2_FD_180944 | JGI IMG/M metagenome (GOLD analysis project Ga0247742, IMG submission 180944) | Plant litter microbial communities from Arlington Agricultural Research Station in Wisconsin, United States - UWRJ-L208-509C-2 | ecosystem: Environmental > Terrestrial > Plant litter >... | reverse complement strand
GAAATTTCTCTACTTCTCTCAGTTGCAGAAGAACTTTTCAAACCCTCGGAGCTTATCAAGTGAATATTCCTCTATACTGCCAGGCACAGACTTGGTTCCGTCCATATTATCAATAGGAGGGCGTATATGATGTTGAGCAATAGAGTAATCATGTTCTATTGCAGCTAGCGAGGCACAGTCGCATTCTCGGCAAAACCCGCCGGAATGATAAACAATCCCAATTTGGATATTACTCCCAAATCCAACACCAATGCTAGTAAATACGTGTTGCTGGCAGTCTTCCACCACCTCACTGTTTGACTATGGCCTGCGTGTCGAACCGCTTACTATGTCAGTCTCAGATGATACGTGAGATATACATGTGAGCTTTAATTCACCCTTAATTGCGCAACTTTTGCTCGAGTTTCTCCGCCTTCTCATCCTGCGGTTGTAAACCGACTCCGTCGCAAAAGCATACCTCCCGATGGCGGTTTATTTTCCCTCGCGGCTCAATTCAGCCGTAAGAGCTTTGTATCACGCACTACCGGATAATGGTTCGTCCTGTTTGTGCCCATGTAGGATCGGAATTCTACTCATGTGCGATGGTCATTGCACTTTTATCACCAGTCAAACACCCTTCACGCCGCTCAGAATGGAAGAAGCATCGAGTTGAATGGCCGATAGAGAGATTTGAGATGCCAAGGCTCGCTCTCGGTTGATTTCTACTCAAGAAGCACGATCTCGACTGCTGCCTGCTAACCGAGCGATGTAGTCGGAATTTCTTTGGAATTTATGGCGTTCTCGGATAGTTCTCATTGAAATCATCAATCCGCTCGAGCACCGCTCACACTACACGAAGCCTTGTTTTACTATCATATGATAGTCCCGGACCTCAACACGAACAATGTCATCCGACATAATTTCAACCTCAAGATCAGCAGAGATCACCTCACAGTCTCCGCAGGAAGGCGGCACTTAGAAAGTAACCTTCATGCCGAGGTCTCTTTGCGTTCGAACAACAAGATCCCAATCAAACAAATGGACATTGGTCACAGCACCGGAGGTATGTGCGCCAAGATATTTCACCGACCTACAAGCGAGTTTATCCTCTAGATTTCCCTTGTTCAACAAGAAGAGAGGTTGTTCAAGATTCTGCAATGCTAAACTCAATCCACCCCACAACAACGAAGATTCAAGCTTCTCTGTATCGAGATTGAATCGCCCTGAATCGAAAGAATATACATCTAGAGGCGTATGCACGCGGTGCGAGGTGCAAGAAGCCTAGTGAATCTACCCTCGAGGTAGACGCTGTCCAAATGGGGTCAGGTACTGAGAACCACCGATTCTAGAGAAGACGACCTCCGACATATCCTCCTCCTATTACAAACACATGGCGCATGATCTCGGATCGGTAACGGTGCGGCCATGACTTTCATCCACTTTGTGATTCTTTATGATGTCCCTCATTTCCTCCGTCAATAGACTTTTGGTTAAATATCCAAGGACATTGTAAGTCGTCTCCCCATCTTACAGATCTTCCACACACTCAGACAATCAATAGCCATGTACGCGTTCTTCACTTCCGGTGCTACTCTCCTCGCCTACGCCGTAGCGGCGTTTGCCGTTCCTCAGCGCGCTGATTTGCCCCCGGTCGTCGTGCCTGTCGTTCCATCTCCCCCAGGCTTCAACATGTCCGTTTCGCCTGCTTTCTTTCTTCTAATATCAACTAATGTTGCACTAGTACGAGCTTGGGTGTCAACGGCTCCGGTTGCCCTCCTGGATCGACCTATTATGCCCTTAATGGTAAAGTTCTAAGCAGCCCATTTACTGCAATGCTGATTGATAGTCTTCAGTCGACCGAACCGCCGTCACGGTCACTTTCAGCCAGTACTACGCTGAAGTTGGTCCCGGCATTCCCATCAGCAGCAACCGCAAGAACTGTCAGCTGACTCTTGGAGTCTAGTAAGGCATAGCGTCTCTTAGCCCTTGGCCTTTACTCATCGAGACCACCCAGCGTGCCTCCCGGCTTCACCTACGGCATTGCCAGTGTCGACTATGTAAGGCCGTTTCTGCTTTGGCTCGCTCCCTTGCTCATGCTTTCATAGCGTGGCTACTATCAACTCGACGACAAAGTAACTGCAGCTCAGCAATCTATCTACTACTGTAAGCGATGATTCTTGTAACCCTCCTCCTCATTACTCATACATCCTCTCCTTAGTCCAAGGACAGATCGCTCAAGGTAATTGCCCCTTTTCGTCTTCGGCCATGGTATATATTAAATATATCTATTAGCCACCGCCCGTTCCGATCTTGTTGGTCCCATTGATGGTAAGCCGATCGCCCTGACAGATTTCTATGATTTCTCAATGAATACCCTACAGGCAAGGACTACACCTACCGTGACACTTTTGATCTCGTGTCAACCGTCCAGTCTCCCTGTGGCGTTTCCTCCGTCCTGAACATTCAAAGCGATATCCGCAGCAGCAACTCCAAGAACACCAAGGGAAGCGGCTACATTGCTACCGACTCCGTAAGTGCATGATTGTTTGGGTTGTCCAGTCGCTAACCCCCCCTCTCGTGTAGATCGATACTCAGCTCAACACTGTAAGTCTCGGGTCTTGATCACGTTGTGTCATGGACTGACCGTTGCCTCTTAGACCTTCAACTTCCAATGGCAAAAGTGCTAAATACCTCATGTGGCAAAGGCCGTCTTTCTCCATCTGCTTTGAACGAACCTTGATCGTTGAACGTGAACGCTTATCATTAGGTCTATCGGAAATATATATTGGGTCTGAAGTTCGCAATGTTATAGCTGAAGTTGTCCGACAAGATCTGTATCTACATCTAAGATCCTCAATGTCACCATATCCTTGCCAGTTTCATTGGTATTCGGGCCGACTGACGCAACTCGCCAATCAGTGAGAACCATCAGTTACTTTTCAATGTCAACGTCCAAGATCTTTCGACCGAACCACCATCCAGGCCATCATACTTCGTCAAATCAAGTTATATCAGAAGACTACTATCACGAGAACATATAGAATGTAAGTCTCTATCATACCGATTAAAGTGCCCCCACACGAGTCCGATATATATATAGAAGCTGTGTCCTTGGTCCCAATACGATTTACACCTCTGTCAACACATCTTCGCCTTCTACTATGTCCGTGCTTCCTAGTCCATGAAGCTATGCTGCCTGCGAATCTAGTGGCCTCTACATGTCTCCAGTATCCAAACGTCTCGCTCAGCATCGCTCTGGTAGAGACCTGCCCACCAGCTCTTACCTTGCAGAAGCGATTTAATCATCTGCATCACCTGCTCTTCCGTATGGCGAATCGCACACTCTCTGCGCTCTCCCCACAATCCAAACCCCGTTTCTTGTCGATGAGGAGATGCTTGCTCGATGGCGGCCGTACGCAGCACCCAGTGCACCACACTGAGCACGTCATCAATCGTGATTCCAGCAGCGTTCCTTCGCGCCGGAAGCACCACCACTGGTCTAGCGACACCCGCTATTCTGATGGTCATGGATCCAATGTCTGCTGGCTTCGTTGCGAGATGCTTCCTCCAATCTCTGTACGCCACATGATGTCTCGCCACAGGAGCAGAAGCAGATGACGGCGGCAGACTAAGGTCATACGCCACCGCTGGCGATATTGAATAGTGAAGCATTGGGTGAAGATATACAGGGGCAACAGACAGCTCCGGGAGTGGCATGAACCCCTGGCGTTGGACAGGCGGTGGCCTTTCGCCGAAACTTGGTGCTTCTGACGTCGACTGAACCATTGTCCAGCGGTGCGTCTGGCCACTGTGTTTCCCAAAAGTAACCAGTGCGGCATCGCGGTGGTGGGGATCGCTCTCCGTGTACTTTGTACCTCTCGGATTTGCAGCAGAAGTACTGGCTTTGCGACCATATGATGTAGAGGATAACTGTTCCATGCGTTCCTGGTACTGCTGTTCACGAAAGAGTCAAGCGCTAGAACTTGAATGTCGTGAAATAGAACTGATGTATGCACCTTCGAAGTCTACGTTGTCGTTGAAGGTCTGCAGTAGCTGACGATGGGTCAAGGCATTAGGGCATCAGTAGACAAAACAACCGGTCTTATAAGAGTTTTCTCTGCGTTCTTGGGGTTTTTCTTTTCGCGGGAGCGTTACCCTCTATCAATTGGTTGATATCCCACTGTACATAGCCGCTTGGTTTGGCTCGGCTTAGAATAGTGATCGCTAGGCGGTGAGTTGCAGTGAATATCTGGATCTGGCGCGAATTTCAGATGCCGAGGATGCCATCTGATGCAGTCCGGCCGCAACTCTCCGCAATTTCGTTCTGGTCGTCACGTTTATCGACGTCATTCAGTCTACCCAGGCTCGAGCGGACTTGACGAATTTGTGAAAGAGTGCCCTATGGCGGTTGTATAGCGGCCTCGAATCACCTCAAGATGTCAGCCGAGCTCCCGAGCGGAGTTGTAATAAGGTTGGCGCTAGCTTTGTCCACAATGTTCTCCCATCCGGATCCATCGCTCACATCTTCCCTTTACACAGTTTATCAACATCCACCACTGCTCTCCGAGGTTGCTACAACATTTACTGGTGGATTTATTCCAGCTTTCTCTGTGGGCCACGATACGTGAGTCGGATATAAGTCGTTTATATAGCCAGCTTACGACCAATTACTATGTACCACACGTGTACTGCAGGGTCAGCCCTTCATTCTACTTCTTGCGACTGCATCTCTGACATGTTAGAAAGCGAACTGGCGAGGCAGGGTTTCCATATCACTCGGTATGTTAGTTCTTGAGCCCGTACAGACAATACAACCTGTATTAGTATGCTCTCCAGTGGATGAACCATAAGGTGTGTGGGTGGAGGAGACTTGTACGGTGAATTGTTTGATATAGCGGGTTACTTGGAGGGGTATACAGAAGGCGTCAGGCATTAGCAGAAATGAATGTTTTTAGAAAGAAATACGAGCTGTTTTTAGTCGCTTCTGTTTCGTGCAGATTTCATCAGAAAGAGTCTGGTAGTACTTTCGGCACTTCCGAACCTTGCCGTTATTTGCAGAAACAATCAGCTCTGACCAGGCCAGAATGGATTTCTGTGGCTTGAGTACTTTTTGACAGAGGCCATCAGCCTTGCATCGCCGTATCTCCATTGAGCAGCTCGAGTCAATTGCGTCAAGGCAAGAACCCATTCTGAACACCTGAACTGGTTTGGCAATTCATTTCCTTGTCATAGTTCTGTCAAATAGTATTGATGAAAATGGCTTCGAACACCCGTAAGAGTCAATTGTACCGCTCGCCTTCTCCATTCAATTGAGTTACCAATGACCCAGGACCCTTTGCGATCTTTCCTCGACTGCGATAACCTCTGCCAAGGCTTGATGATTGTCCTTCTTTGCACATCTTTTAACTTTATTGGCTAAGATCTGGTTGCTCAACATCTGTAGCAGGATCTTGTTCTCAACACGTTCAAAAATGCGGGTAATCATCCCGATCATTCGGATGGTGATACCGATGTAAGACAAAGACCATAAAATTACATCTTCGGACATTTGCACTATCGAACATAATAGCTAGGACGAAGACTCTGAAGAATGGTATGGCCACATGACCGGATCGGTTCAGCGTTAAGCTCACATCGCCTCGAGCATACCTAGATTTGAACCCACGGGCCATTGATGACGATCTGGTTTCATCCAGGTGATGAATTGATGACAAGGGACGGCATGCTTATTGTACGCTATGCACCGAGAGAACAAGCCTCTCAAGAACCCCCATGGCCTTGAAGTCTGTAATTATGGTTTCATTGGAAACTTATTGGATCACTTATCGGAAAGCTAGATCTAAATATTGGATAGCCCAGCTAGCTTAGGAAAACTCAGCCATTATTTCAAGAGATTAGCAGAGGTTCAAGGCCACTTGCCAGCGGCGCCAAGCGCTAGCGCCGTCACTTAGTTGCGGCCATGAACCATACTGGATTGCGAGATGGGGTCAACGGGATGTTAGGCTTTAGGGCCAAACACATACCTCTCAAACTGACTTCGCTCTTGAGTGGTGATGGCTTGTGGTTTACTTGCGTTTGGTTTGAGACATTGTAAAGCACACCTTTAATCAGCAGGTAGCATAAAGTGGCTCATGTTCATCTGTCAAGGGGGTTTTTGTCAATATCTATGCAAAAGGCATCGCTTCTGAAGGATCCGCGTTCCTACAATGTACGGCGAGGTGAAATAAATGTTCACGTCTGAGTAAGCCACGAGGAGATGAGAATAGCAAAGCGGTTTCGGAGAACAACACGAGCCAAATCTGGAAAGTTGTACCGCATTGCAGTGACAGTGACAATGATAATTTACACAGCAAAAGGGGCCCACTGCGTGGGGTTAACGGGACCGAGACATTAACTACGGGAAGGGGATACATCAAGCATCCGCCTAATGATGGTGTAAGGTGGCTGAGCACCGAAAAACGCGCAAGCCGTAGATCATCCCGCGCGCGCTCATGCCCTAGGTTTTGATCACTTTGTTTTATTTTCCATCATTCCTATCACATTATTATTAACTCGATTTTCTATCCCTGTGCTACCTTTTATCCATAAAACCACGTATGCACTACAATGTCTGTAGTAGAATCAATCCCGCACTTACCGGTTGCTGTCCGCCTCCAGTCGTCACCCCAGATCCATCAATCCACTAGTCGTCGTTAATTTTAGTCAATATCCAGCTCACGAGAAGCAATTCAAATTCACAACATGGGCTATTCAAATTCGGTTTCACGAAGCACAGTCACGACCCTCACTACACTACCTACCTTTCCACAGATTTTTCAGACCTAAATATCTCAGATGACCGCTGGGACTAAGAGAATTATTCATTCGATTCTGAGGCCGTTGGGTCCCCTTACAATATTTGGACTAGTGAATGTAGATTCATACACGTTCACAAATGAGACAATTCCTGCGCGAGTGAGAGAGCGACGCAGTGGGAAGAAGGGGTCAAGGGGTTTCCCCGTAAGTAAAGCAGTGGAAAAAGGACGAAGGATGTGGATGTGAGAGTCTGGCTTTCTGCATAGACCTTCCCCCAATGGGCGACACCTTTCGTCTGAGTGCGATGTCCATTGAAATGAGAGTGCTGCGGGATGGGCTAACGGATTTTGTAGCGGCATAAGCAAAAGATGGTGCCTGTTTTTGCGTTTTTTTGAAAAGACAACATAACTAACCTGAGACCGATTTTCGTGCGAGTGAGCAAGCGGCAGGATCATGGGCCAAGGTGCTTGCTTTTTCCTAGTTAGAAGAACTCTTGTAAAGTGTCAAACATTTACATTACCACTACGTACCCGCCGAGCTTTTGGCATTTTGGAGATTAGCCTTAGGTATGAACTAAATTTCAAAATAAAATGGGATAGAGATATGTTTCTGTACTTTAGGACCACCAACGCTTGCATAGGCTCCCCTAACCCCTATCTCAGTCGCGTCATTTATTACACAGCACGTGGCATGACATCACGTTATTTGTCAGGGCTCAGTCATCCAAGTCGACAGATCGATAAGTTCTTTCGCCCTAGGTTTTCCAACACCCACCACCACCACTAACTACAGCTCCAAAATGGCAAATACTCTTCCCCCTCTCCCCTACTCGTACGATGCGCTTGAGCCTTATATCTCTCAGGAGATCATGACTCTGCACCACACGAAGCACCATCAGACTTACGTGAACGCGCTGAACGCAGCGGAGGCCTCGTACGCGAAAGCCTCCACCCCAAAAGAGCGCATCGCGCTGCAGGCAGCCCTTAAGTTTAATGGCGGAGGTACACCGCTCGTATTGTGTCTCAAACGACGGCGATCCTGACAATCGATGATCAGGGCACATTAATCATTCCCTCTTCTGGAAGAATCTTGCTCCTTCTGCGACTGAAGGCAAGGGCAACGGCGGTGTCCTTAAGGATGGCCCTCTCAAGAAAGCTATCGAGGAGGCTTTTGGATCTGTTGACGCCTTCAAGAAGGAGTTCAATACCACCACCGCTGGAATTCAAGGCTCCGGTTGGGGCTGGCTCGTATGTTCTAGAACGTCTTCCACCGATGTCATACGTTCTCATACATCTATTTTAGGGTTATAACCCCGCCACCAAACGCCTCGAAATTTCCACCACTCCCAATCAGGATCCCCTGCTTGGATTGACTCCTATCATTGGTGTCGACATATGGGAGCACGCCTTCTACCTTCAGTACAAGAACGTAAAGGCCGATGTAAGTTTTTTTGTTGTTTCGCACAAGACCATTGCATAACCTTGAATCCAGTATCTCACCGCAATTTGGAGCGTTATTAACTTCGAAGAGGCGGAAGCCCGCCTCGCCGAGGCCACCGGCTCGTCGAAGCTGTAAATCTGGTATGAAATCTCAGGTTATGCACAAGTTGTATTGAAAAGAGCGATGAAGCGAAGTATCAAATTGTATTTTCTGTACGGTCTTGACCTGATTCTTACGTGTGAATTATGAATACTTTTAACTTTCTCTGCCGAAGTAAGTAGCTAAGGTTATCGAAAATGATCAGGCCATTGAAACTCTACCTATAACGTTAGTATTTCCTTTCTCTGCTGTTCGATTTCAGAAAGCAATGGAGATCACAAGACGAAACCCAAAGGCCAATGGCAATCGTTTTCGAATCAATGGGATCCCGAGTCCCGACACCTGTCTGCCGTGATGCCGGCAGCGCTTATGGTTCGTTTCAGCACGTCCCCACGAAGGACTTCTCTTCACACCATCACTCACAGACCACTTTTGTGCCTACACAGAGCCATTGCCGCGCCAGAAATGCCTCCTAGGAAGTTGACTCATCATGACGCAAGCCAAACAGACGATCCTTGTATTCAAAGACGTATCAGGCCAGATGCCCCGGGCGTCTATCGCGGCGGCGTTGGGCGCACCAAGTAGACGCCGAGCAACTCAGCCTCTGACCCTCACTGCAAACCCTTCAAGATGAACACCGAAGGCCTTGGGACCTTCATATAAGTACGAGCTACGAATTCTGGCTATCACACAGAGCAGCATTCTGACGATGTCTAACAGAATTACACGCCAAAGAACAGCAGCGGTCAGTCACGCTTCTATGAGAACGAAAACTCTCTATTGACGTTCTTGAAATAGGCCGCAGCACCAGTTCAAATTTTACAAATGAACAGAAGTGCTCAACTGCTGAGACAGTTACCTGCTGAAGTTCTCGAACAGATCTTCAATAACCTATCCCAACGGGACCTGGGCAACATCGCTGTCGTTGACCGCCATATGTCATTTTTCGCACGCCCCCTGCTATACAGGTCCATTACACTCTCCAGCAACCAACTATACGTCCAAGATACTCTCGCTCTGTTGACTAGTAATCAAGCCCTGGCAGGAAGGGTTCGCTCTGCTGTTATAACAACAGTCATCCAGCAGCCTCAAGGATTCTATGCGGTGGCTGGGGCACCATCATGGATCAATCCCAGTATCTTCCAGAATTTGACACAAATCGAGTCGCTGCTGTTCATTGGGTTCCCATTCACGAGGCGTATCGACAAATTACGCTTTCGGGAGGTGACCGGCGAGCATTGCAACAGGCTTGCCAACATAGTCTTTGAACCCAACGCGGGGATGGAGTTCGCAGGGATGAACATGATGTGGGATGATACATCTGGTGCGTACACAAAGTCTCAACTTGACTATAATTGGATCTAAACTATTTTACAGTGAAGCTTCGGATGAAGCTGCGAGCCACACATATGTTCGACTCTTCTTCGATCACCCATATATCGTTAAGTGGGTCAGTCGTACATGATCCCGCGAACTCCCTTTCTTCGCTGTTAAGCGCAGACAATCACTTTTCCGGTTTGGTTTCTGTGGAGCTAGGCTCTCTCGCAGGGTGTTTGAATTTGCCTTGGTCGAGCCAGGCACTCACCCAGTTTCTAAACGTCAATCCGACCATCCAGCACCTTTCTCTCGGCACACAGAAACCGAATCCTGATATTTCATTCCAGCTTCATTCCCCATCCCTCAGCGGGGGTTTCCTTCCGGATCTTCGAAGTTTCGAGGGTTTCCCCGAGCACCTCACTCTCATGGCTCAAGCCAACGTTCAGTCGTTGAATCAACTCGAGTCCTTGGCTTTGGTCTCAACTGAAGAGGATCTTGAGGACATGCGAAGGATGTTAGAGGCTCTGACACTTCAGTCATTCCCTTCTGTTAAATATTTGCACGTTGAGCTCTATCCAGCCGAGTTAAATTTTCACGCCCCCTTCAATGTGACTTTCCTAGTCCATGGCGGCGTCATGTTGGGTCTTGGGAGGCTGTTCCCTGAGGTGGTCAACATTTACGCCAAGCTCCCGCCGATCAACGGGGTGAGTTCTTGATAATATATTCGATGGAGATGCTAATTACCTTGAACATTACAGGGCGTATTATTGAGAGAGTACTTCCGTGGCTTCAAGGGCGTGAAGAGAATTTCGCTCCCTCATATTTCGCTCTGCGTTCACTTACCTCAACACCAACTATTTGCCTACTTCCAACCCCTTTCGGCAAGCTGCCCTGACCTCGAGCGCCTCATATGTCGTCAACCACGGGACTCACAGTTGTCCGACGATGTTTACACACTCGAACGGGACGGAAGTGGGGCTTTAATTTCCATCAACCATGCATGATTGATTGTCACGGAGGCATCTAACTATTTCCCTCTCGTTGACAGATCTCGGGAAGGATTGTCATTGCCTCCGTTGTGCCTTTAGATGTTTCGTTACCCTATTCTTAGATTGTCGTTATTGTGTTTGGTTTTTTCGGTTTACTTACTAGTATCACTACCGTCAACGTATTCTGACGGCTAATCTCCCCTCCTTGATATACTCTACCATAGCTACATGGATTTTATCCAATAATTACATAATGCTGATTATTTCTCGCTCATGGGTAGGATCTGACGATCTTGAAACTTAAGGTCCTTACCTTGGTATATCGGATTGAGTATTATTTGCTACTATCTGATATGGATAATATGGGACGATCGTCGAGTTTCCTCCTTTAGTGCGTCGCTTGTCAGCCCGAATGGGCTTTACGACATATTCGCACGCATTGGCAGCCTGAGGACGCCCACGTCCACAGCCTTACAAGCCTCACCCTCCAGGTCGTAACCACGAGCATTCCCCGCAGACTTCTCAGCCACACCACATAATGCTGCAGAAATGGCTTTTTGTGTGTTTGCTTTCGGTGCTGGCTCTTGCCCAAGACACCAAGGACAGCAGCAGCATGTCGCGTTGTGAATACTCGTGCCCTCCAACAGATCTTGCGTCAGTTCCGCTTGTAAAACGACCAAAATCTGTGGGCTTCGATTCATTTTACTCCATGTTTGACTGCACGTAAGTCTTCCATTTAAAACCTTGATAACATTCAACGTTAAACATGGTCGTGCTGTAGGTACTTTGCGGAGAAATCCAAGCTCCCAGAACACACGTGCAGATACGATAAGGTACGGTCGAACCATTGTGGCCTGTCATTCTCCTTACTCTTTTGTACAGTCATCTGGGAAGCAAATTATCGGTGCATCTGGCGACCAGTGCCCTGAGTTTGCACCAGAATGTCCAGGCGATAGTTCCTTGTCGGACAACTCACCGCCGATGTTTAGTGAAGAGAAGTATGAGATTCCATCTTGGGTGGAATCAGGACGATATCCAGTCTGGTTGAAGGAGCACCATCGTCCATGAATCGATATGCCGACGAAGAGGGATCTATTACACCACGATCATGACGGACCTCAATGGCTCGTTCTCGATTTTAGTAGGCACCAAGGACACTGCTACTACGGTTAATTCACCCTATACAGTACTTGATACCAGCAAGGACCTTACAACCGGACAATGTATGAACGATTTGTGGATACGATGGGCTCTAGTTCCCTCCTTAATTGACACTTTCTTGACCAGCGCCTTCGAATACGCTGTATTTGACCAGATGCGACTGCAACAATGGCAGGCGACTCGCTCTTTTGGATGAGCCTAGACGAACATCTCACATTTCCTGGATACTCGAAGCGGGAGGTCTGACCACACATTGTCTCCCAATTCCGCCTGCTGGTAACCCGCGATATTGAATTACTTTCGGAAAGTGATGAGGGTAACAAAAGACATCTATAAATTGGATAGTCAACTTGTGCTAACCGAGATACTATACATTTACGATCCATGTTAATTATCAGAAGCATAACTTATTGGACTTAAGTCTCATGTGTGAATCCATTTTCATATCGCATTGTCGATTTGCGAAGGCGGCCTGCGCGAACGAGCTCGCGTACGTGCTCAGTCTGAGCTGCATCGATGATCTCCTCTAGCGTCAGACCCTTCAACGTCGTATTACCACGAGCGATAAAGCACGTATACGACAGGGCGATGCCATAGACGAGGAGTGTGAGGAGGGGAATGACCCCTTGCACCCACCACCATGTCGTGCTGATGCCTTGAACTTTGGCGGTGAGCAGCTGTTTGTCTGAACCAGAGGTGGATGCTGTATGCATGATGCCGTCGAGCATGCTTGTGACGGTCTCCGCCCATAGCTCATTCGTTAGTTGACACGTAGACCGACGTTTGAGTGGTCCAACGACACCACCACGGCAGGCCACATTCCAGAAAGCGGACCCACGGCCTCCCCACCAGCTGACAATTGCATTCGAGACCGAATCGGGGACACATACGGTTGTGTCAGAGCTCTTGCAGCCGGGTATAGTGACAGTGTTTGGTCGCAGATGCTCCAAAGAAGGGTCAGACGGGGCATCGACCATGAAAATATCGTGTTTGCAAAGGGTGACGTGTAATACACCATCGGGTGTCAAAGTCGCGTTAGGAAGAATGGTTGAAGTGTTACTGACCCACAGATACGTGGCCGTAGCTGTTCCAAAGCTGGTTATAGAAGCAGCGAGCTCCATGTCGGGCTGAGCGAGATAGATGAAGTTCTTGTGCTGTATTTCGTAGGTGATCCCAGCGGTCGTGTTCTTGGTGATATTGGCATTTGGAACTTCGACACACGAAAGCGATCCAGAAATCCTAGGACCATCCGCGAGCGGATGTAGTGTCGACTGGCTCCGACTGTCCGGAATAACAAGTGACCCCCGAAGGGCACCTTCATGAGATGTGTCGTTCGTCAAGGCCCATCCATTCACTTTGGCGATGGCCCGGAGCTGACCATCGCCATTTAATCCTGCGGAGCTGCTATCCGGAAGTTGAGAAACAGATTGAAACGAGAAGGAAACAACCCTCATTCCTGGCGAGCGGATGATGGACAGACCGACGAACAGGCCAATACCTGCGTCGATGCCGAGTTGAGCGAGGAGGAGAATGCCAAGAAATAGGTTTCCTCGTCGAATGAGAAGGTGCAAGGTATCTATCAGGCTGCCTTTGACAGCGCCAACGATGAGGTCGAGATTACGGATGGTGTTTCCTTGCTGCATCATGATGAACCACGATTGATATGCACTCAATTTGACGAGCCCCATGGTGGAGATGATCAGACCAATCTTTAGCCACCAGCTCATCCCCGTCTGGAGGAGTTGGAGTACGTTGGATTGATTGGGGTCGAAAGAGTCAGAGCAAGAGGCTCCGGTGGGGCAGGTATAAATCCTGGGCAGCAATGCGAATTGAACGACGATAATTCCAAAAAGCATCACACCGATTCCCGATGCAACATAATGAGCGGTGCGTTTCATCAAGAGTAGTAGGAGGGCTCCGGGGGATGCGACCGAGGATGGACATGGTGGCGTTTGAGGTGTGTCTTTGGCACTCCACGAGGCCGAGAGTTCCTGAAGCGTCATCTCAGGCAGGGAATATCTTGCTCCAGAATCGGATCCATGGCTTTCCCCCAACAGAGGAGCCAACGCTGGCTGACCCGAAGATTCGTGGGCTTGTAGGAGGTGATCAGAACCGCCACTTCAGATAGAGGTCTCAAGACGCTTACAAGAGGTTTCGACAGCATGAGTTTGCTTGTTGGTGTCGAAGGTTGGAGAGGTCATCGATGATAACCGGAAAATCGAACCCTACAGCCCTGAGCGTTCGGTTTGGAGAATGAATAGTGAAGATGGGCGTACCAGGTATCCAAACGCAGTGAAAGTATAATATGGCCAGGGTTCGTGAGCAAAGTCTTTAAACCTTTCTCTCTGCGAGCGCTACAAGAACCACATGGTGTCGAACTATTGATATCTCGGAGGTTGCCTTGCGACCTTCAGACAAAAACAGCCGGGCGCATAGAAGCATGCCAATAAGCTCCAACTAGGTTGCGGATATCAATAAGAACGCAGATTACTCAATTGGCGGGGGCCGGGACCACCGCCAAAGAGACCTCCAGCGCCAGAACTTGAAACAACCGAATTTGAGATCGTGGTGAGGTGTACTTTTCGTTAGGAATATGAACTCTGTTTGGGGACGGGTTCTAGCTTTGGTTATAGCAAACGGCCAACAATGGTCCATCACAAGCATCGTTGGGAAAATCCATGTGCAAGTGCCGAGTCATTTAGAGTTCTGTTCAGAGAGACCTGGCGAACAGATTGGGGGTCTGGGACGGATGTCTGACAGTGAGAGGCAATGGGCATGACTTCGTTAGCCAATAACCGAGAATGTAGTGGGAAAGCAAGTGGAACACACCATAATGTTGCAATCCGAATTGCAGAAATAGCAACAGTGCTGTCAGTTGAATTGGATGGATGAGTGGATACAGATGTTTGTCATCAGCGTTTGCGGCTGCGAGAAGGACTGCCAAGTCCTGGGCCATGCATTTCATCCACTGTTTGATATCCACAAGACTTCGATGAATTGACTTTTGGATTCGGCTGATCTCTTGTGTTTGAGGCTGTATCGGGTAGTGACCACGTCAAGGCTTGATTCTTGAAGGCGGTCCCAAGAGGCATCATACAGAAGAGCCGTAGATAAAGCCTTCATATAAATACAGAGTTGCACAGTGGTTTAGCAAGAGTCATGGATTTATCGTGGTTCAAACTTCAACGGAACTCTCATCGCTGATGTCACTCTGTGGGTCACATGCACTGAAGTGACAGATTCACATGATGTGATCCGTCGCGTGTGGCTGACTCGGACCAAACTCGGACGCGACTTGCGTCCCGGATAGATGCATATGCTCGATAACTAAATCGAATGTAAAACTGTAGTCTCAGTCTTAATTAAAACGATTCCTAGCCATTCGGCCATCTCATCCCAAATCTCGCCGCGCCGATCCACCAGCTTTCGCCGAATTGAAGATGCTGAGTTCTCGCAGTACCCATGCGCTAGCCAATCTACATCCAGAAGTTCCCTTATCCCAATAATAGGATTAGCAGGGTATCTTCGTCGCATCTCGAGCCCAAGTTCAGACTGGTGGCGTTTGCTGCAAGAGCCTTCTTCGACACCTGGACAAGTGAAATCAAGCACTCCTGAAAGAAATTCAGAGGCTATGAAAAGGCCTCTCTGCACCTTTACAAGAGACAATAGGTCCCTTGATTGCAATGATTCCAAATAGTTGTCTTTGGTATGGTCATTATGTGGGAGAGAATCGCGAGCAAGATCATAGAATGCCCTCCGCATAACACATGTTTCTCCCGAGAGCCTGCTGAACCCTACGGCGACAGCAGCATGTGGTAATGGATCGGTCGTGATTGCAGCGTAGTGGTCGGCATAGAGTCGACATATGAATCTCGTCGAAAATTTGACATAGCGCTCCATCCGCAAAAAATGTGCCGCTCTATGTATTGAGGCGAGGATGGCCAGGTCCGATGGGCTGACGACGTAGTCACTACTCCAGACATAATTATTAAATAGCGATACAGAAAAAGGACGCTAATGCTCACATTTCAGAATCCATCGCCGTTAATAATGCAGCAAAATCTTCAGCATCCGCTCCCTCGTATTCCAGTACGAATACGTCCAACGTGTCCATGTACGTCTTGTTTCTGATAATGGCATCAATTTCCTCCCAATCTCCTGACATTTTCGTCGCAGGATCCGACATGGCACTGCGTTCGAAAAGGCAGAGAAACCAAGCCGACTCTTTGGCAAGCCGACTAGAATGCACCTTGAACCTGATTTCTCCAAGCTGCAGAACTACATTTCCGTCAGGTGCCCACTGGTCTTCAAGTTTGAGGTACGTCCTCCGGGTTTTAGTAGGTGGGTCGCTGTCCTCATCCTCGTTATCCATGCTGTCGCCGGTCTGACTATGGACACTATCTTCATCTTCAGTATCGGTGCTCTCTTCAGCATACTTTCTTTTCCTTGACATTTCAGAATGTCTGGTAGAGGCTGAACTGCGTTTGGTAAATGGCCTGTCAACTGACTGTTTGAACCGCCATGACGCTATACATGTGGTCACTGATTTATAGGTCAACGAGGGTCTGGGACCTACCTCTTGAGTATCAAATCCTTACTTTACGCTTGGAGGAGCTGAGGAAGTAAGAGAGGATTGAAGCTGAAAGTCGATGTTGCGCTGGCGATCGTTGACGCAGGGTCTAGACAGGGTCATTGGATGCCAATATCGACTGCGTTCGCAAGAAACGTACAAGAAACAACCACTTTATCTACGCGTTTTATTCACTTAATCCTCAGGGCCATTCAATTTTTCAAATGCATCTGAGCGCTATTCTTCAAATTCTCAGCCTGCCCAAATTCTTCTTGTTCGCATTGAATGCATACGATCTGATAAAATATGGTAAAGTAATGATTCCGAGCCCTTGGTGAACAGCGAATTAACACCAGTACCTTGCTACTTTAGTTAATAGGTTCGTCTGTCTTGCTTCAGAGTAAGCCTTGCCGGCTATATATCCGGGCCTGTGCATAACCGGTAATTCCCTATTTTTAGTTGAGTACCGGTACTCCCTTGGCGTGGAACTTGGCAAAGAATCCCCGGATTCTTCAATGTAAGTGCCTGTTTGGCATGTTCACCAGAGGTGTGACGGATGAAATTGTCAGGCTTTATATATATGCCATTTTCTTGCTCCTGCCATATTTCGTATAAAGACCAGGCATCAATCAGCTCGCCACGCTACTCCCAGGACCACATTCCCTCCACGATGTCCAAGCCCGAATTACCCCCAGAGATAATTGCGGCAATCGTTAACCAGCTTCATGATAGGTCTTCCTTGGAGGCCTGCTCACTGGTCTCACTTTCCTTCCTATTCCCATCGCAAAGCCAACTCTTCAGAGAAGTCAATCTCGAAACGCAGAGTTCATGCATGTCACGACGAACAGCCTACATCAACTTTCACAATTGGCTCTTTGACAATCCACACCTCGGGGTGCATGTACAAAGCCTCCATCTTGGTGACGACAACCAAGATGACTTCCATTGGGACCTCGACGAATCTTGGATTCTGGAGCGGGAATCGACGCTATCCCAAACGCTGTCACTCCTTCCGAGACTCCAGAATTTCAGTCTTACCTTTAACTCGGAAATAGTAGACTGGACAAGGATTCCTCGCCACACCCGCTCAGCATTCCTCTTATTGTTTCAATTGCCGACTTTGAAGGCCGTGTCTTTGAACAACATCTCATCCCTTCCGTCAAACGACGTCCTACCGTTATTGAACATGGAGCGCCTTGCTCTGTCATTTGTCGAGATCCAAGATACTGGAAGACCCATAAAGATTGACGAGCATCAGCAAGGTAGCTCTCATCTATTCCTCTATCTCCAAGGGGTCTCAGCACCAACGATCACCGCCGTTACCGATGCGCTTTCGAAAATTACCTCGAAGAATGTTCATACACTTAGCATCGCCCCAACCTTTAATAGCAGCGTCAGCGGTAGCATTCATGCTGTGAATTCAAATCTTGCTGCGGAAGTCACAGCTTTAGAATGGCTTCCCTCTGCGGATATATGTGAGTAGTACCGGTCCCACTCGCGTTGAGCAGTTCTATTTCTGAATGTGCTCTATTTTTATCATTGTGCATTTCTTAGGTTCTTCGACGACTTCCATCGAGATTCTCAATTTCGTTCGCCTCCAAAGTCTCCGCTTCAAGGTCAACTTTCGA
>Ga0247742_10001267_pt1 | contig 17981 bp, 18 predicted proteins | sample UWRJL208509C2_FD_180944 | JGI IMG/M metagenome (GOLD analysis project Ga0247742, IMG submission 180944) | Plant litter microbial communities from Arlington Agricultural Research Station in Wisconsin, United States - UWRJ-L208-509C-2 | ecosystem: Environmental > Terrestrial > Plant litter >... | reverse complement strand
CCCGCAGAAGGTTTGGACCGTTCAGGCTCCTCACGTGGGAGTTCAGCGTAAGGAGCAGCAGGAGAATGTGAGCTGCCATTGAGAAAGCGCTGAATGAGGAACAGATATTAGCGATGAACTCGCGGTCTATGCCATGTGGCATGGAGCAAGCATCCACGTACCTTTGAGCTACTACCAAAAGCACTCGACAACTGCGCGTTCTCCGAGTCCCATGCCAGTATGGTGTCCGCAAGTTCATGATATCGCTCACGCGCCTCGTGGTCAATCTCATCGTCCTCGCCCTTATCTGCCTCGAGCTCCTGCAGCTGTCTGATGCGCTCTTCCAATTCCATCTGCTGGGCAAGAACCCGCTGCCCTAAACTGCCTGCCTGTTGCAACTGCTTCTCCTTGCTGTCGAGAAGGCTTTGGAGGTGGAACTTCATGTCGCCAGCGGTCGAAAATGGATTGTTTGAGGAAGAGAAATCGGGCATTGGGGGCAAGACCGGTGCTCCAGAGGAAGCCATGGCCTTGAGAGCCTCTGAAAGCCCTCCGACGGTCTTGGAAAAAGAGGCTAAAGAGGGAAACGGCCTGACCAGCTTCGTCGCCTCATACAAACCCAACCGTGCACAAACTTCACACGGTCATGCATCAACATCCCCGAGTCCCCTGTCAAAGCCTTTTTGTGCCTCTCATCGAGTTTGTAACTTAAGAGTAAGTGCATTATATATGAATACTCGTAATAGAATCTTCCACTCTCGAGTCTCAACTAGAGAATCTAGCCCTAGTACTCTGGGGTATTCAGTCACGGGCTGCAAGTCGTCCAAGAATGATTAGCCACGGTCTATTTCAGTTGGAAAAGTATGGAAACGCGTTTTAATTCTCCCACCTTCGCCGGGGACTTCGGCTGGGTAATCATTGAGGAATCAGGATCAGATTCAGAGTCCACAGCGTGTAGTGCGTTCAACTTGCTAAGACCGCTCAAGTTGTTACTAGTTGTTTCTCATTGTGTACGCGTTTGGTGCGCGTCTTGATCGAGTGACCAGTGGCGGCAGGCTGTGTGGCGCACCGCTCACTCGTTACTACGACCCATTGCAGATTCATATATGGCAGATAAATGGTATGAAATATTCTTGGTATCCTTTCAAGTGTACATCAATTTTACAGTCTTTGTTTATTATGCCCTACTCTACGCAGAGTCCTCAGTCGAGCAGGTCAAGCTCGAAATCGGAATAATCGCGCTCTGCAAGATCTGCGTCATCCTCTCGAATGACCATACTCGCTACATTTGCCACTTTGCCGATGTTGGTCGGGTTCACGACCTTCCTGACCTTTTTCCATATCTTGCCGAAAAAGCTGGGATCGCGTTCGGCAAGTTCTTGTAGTTGGCTAATCTCTCGATCTGTAAGCTCTTCAGCCATGTCGTCAAACTCGCGACCGTAAAACTCCTCGTCGTCACTGGGGTCGCGCTCAGATAACTCCTCCAGGTCCTCGATATCGCGTTCAGAGAGGTCGGTACCCTCTTCTCGCAGGAACATGTGGGTGATTTTGTCGACTTTGCGAGCAGCTCCTTCGACTTTTTGGGCAGTACCCTCCACATGATGAATGGCGTTGTCGACTTTGCGGACGTTCTGCTTGCTGAAAAAGTTCTTGACTTTCTTAAAGATTGAACCAAGGCTGGGGTCGCGGGCGATGAGCTCGTCGATATCGATACCCTCCAAGGCGCGCTCGTATTCGTCGTCACGGATCGCAAGGCTGGCAATCGACATGGCTGGACGAGCGATCTTCTTGATTTTCCTGAAGATCGAACCGAAGCTAGGGTCGCGGGCAATCAGCTCGTCGATGTCGATGTCTTCCAAGTCACGCTTGTAGGCATCATCACGGATCGCGAGACTAGCGATTGACATAGCGGGACGGGCGATCTTCTTAATTTTCCGGAAGATCGAACCAAAGCTGGGATCGCGGGCAACCAGCTCGTCAATGTCGATATCTTCCGAGGCGCGTTCGTATTCGTCGTCGCGGATTGCAAGGCTAGCGATCGACATGGCTGGACGGGCGATCTTCTTGATTTTCCTGAAGATTGAACCAAAGCTGGGGTCACGAGCAGCGAGCTCCTCCGCACGTCTGCAAGATTATCTTAGCTAAGGTGCAGTTCAAATGTCAGGAAAGTGAATTGCTTACGCGTCGATTTCTTGCTGGTTCATTACGGGAACAGCAAGCGCTGGAGCAAGGAGGAGGAAAATGACGAGAGCAGAGGAGGTGATCTGAACCATGATGAGATGAATTTGCTTCGGAGGAAAGTGTGCAAAGTTGGTTTAGAGAAGTGCTTGCGGTCAACGCAGCGATGATCCGATTGCTTGAGTGGGTGAGTAGATTGGGTGAGACCAGCTGAGGAACTAACGACTTCAGGGAGCCCTTTTATGTGGTCCCAGTGTCCCCCAAAACTGGATGCCCGGAGTGATTTTCTCATGCCATCTCGAGCAATTCACGCAAAAAGTACCTTGCGGAACGAGGAGTATTGGTAGAAATTAGAGTTGCGTCGATCAGTATGAACAGCCCTGCATACATTGGTGTGAATAAATTGAATAGACTTGAAACGTGAGTACATTTTTATCTATACAACGCAAAGAACCATTTCTCGTCAAGAGGTTGTGGCGGTAAAGATCGCTCCCAGCGTTCACTTGGCAAAAACTGCAACCTTGTGATTCTTGATAAATATCCTATCATATGTTGGCAAATATCTATAATACCGAAGTTCCAACGGTCGCACACATTGGCACTTTTTAATCGCCTGCCACAACCGCAATAATCGTAGGCTCCCGTCTTTGTCAGGCAAGCTCAGGAATGATAACTCAGTGGTAATTTTCCCACTGTTTTCGCCTACGATTCTTTTAAGATAGAGCTCGGAGGCAGTGCAGAATATCACTCTGTTAAGTATCTGCCTTTGACCATTGACGGAGTTGATGAAATGGAGTGTCCACTTCTCGAGGCAGTGCAACGGCTTGCAACAGGCACTCAATTCCAGACCTGTACACTCTGGAAGCTGATCGCGTTCGCGAATGCAAACACTAGTAGAAGTCCACATAGAGGTCTACAGTGTGTTTTCTCAGATGGACTGAACAACAGGGAGATCCATCCTGGCGACTCCTTGGGGCTGTGCTCTATCACTCTGGTGCCCGCAGAACACTACAACTGGACCGCGAGCATCCATATTATGCCACAAACGTTGAATGGAGGACGCTCTTGGCTAGTCCTAGGCCTGGTGCGGTACAGGTCGTTTTGATTCCTCAAAAAATCGTGGCGGTGCCCAATTCCAATCTATCTACATATAAAAGCGAGGACAAATCGAGGGGTGACTTTCAAAGGCGACTGGGTCATATTTTTTTCTGAGTACAAACCGCTGGAAAGTTTGATACGAGAAAGTTTCCATAAATGAGACCCAGCGATTGGATTATTCTAACTCCAGGTCCTAAGTTGCGCACTGCGTCGCTGGAGTGATGGCCCTGATGGCACGAGTTCGATAGGAGTAGATGTTCAAGATAATCTATGTCTCTGCTACTCATCTGGGCATTGGCCCGACTCAGATGCGGGTCAGAATTTATTCACGCACTACAACTTTTGAAGCCCTTTTGTAGCGCGATACAATAGGTCGTTGGTATAATTACCTACTAATATGCACCTGAGTCTTGCCTTTACCTGTAGATGTTCAATCTTTACATCTCCTGTTTATGAGTTCAGAAGTACGTCCATCATAATGGAGCCAGAGCGGCTTGAAAAGACGGCGCAAGGCGATCTCTGCACTATCAATCATAGGACTTCTAATTCAGGTCCGAGTCACTATCCAGGTTTTAAAGATCTACCCGTCTTCGTGCGCAGCACCGGTACAAGCCTAGTACAGATGTAGACGGCGGTATCAACGAATGCATAGAAAGGTAAGCGAAGAAAGATTGTAGGGTAACTATTGTGGAATCGGTCTTGATCAACCAATCACGATGTGACGCTTAATACAGGTAGGTGATCCAAATATGGAAATAATTTCTAAAAAGGGTCAGGCCAGTAATGGAGCCAGCTGCAGCAAAGGATTTTTGTTATCTTCGCTAAAATTGAGGAGGCCAATGAACAGTTTTAAACAATCTATTCCATATAACTATGCGCGATGACTGAGAGATAACGAGGATAACAATGATCAGAGCAATAACGGTGTCCACGGATAATATTGTACATAACTTATTGGAAAGCGATATGACCAGTGCTGCTTACGGCTCCGGTTGTGATGGTGGGAACAGAAATGGCTGAGAGGTGGAATAGCCTACATCGCAAGTCAAAATTTATGACTATCCCAGACGTATTTCTTCATCAGATATGAGATCGGCGACCTTGGTTTTGGCGGATTCGAAGAAGACCAAGCTCGTTCTTGATTGAGTTGCAAACTTGGACCATGGCGCTCCTCCACTGGTCACCAATGATACACCCATTTTCGAAGGAGCCGATTTCGGAGGTTGATACTGATCGCGGAGGGAATGACGGCCAGCAGGGGTCACATTTGTTTCGCTTCGTCTCAGTTCTGAGTGACGAAGAGCACCCATCCCAGGAGCAGTGATTGTCTTCGACAGCGTTGCAATATTCGGCGTGGCGGAGACCTTGGGTTTGGTTAGGGGTTTCTTCAAAGTGTTGAAACCCCTTGTCTGGCCAGGCGGTTTGCAGCCGCCCTTTCCAACAGACGCGGAAGGTACAGCCCATTTCTGTCGCCAACCATCCATGACAGCTTTGGTTCTCGATGCAATTTCATCCTCGCACCCTTGAACCTCTTCATCCAAATCCAAGGTCCCGAATTCGTCAACATCTACGACAACCTTTGATGCGTCACCAAAAATGGCGGCCGTCGGTAGCGGGTCTCTACTTGCAGGCGTTTCAGGTGATGGACTGGGAGGGGAGGTCGAACCTGAGCCAAGCTCTTCAGAAGAATAGTCGGGTCTACCCCGCCCTATCCGGACACCTAGAGAAGTTTCCAAATCAGATTCAGTGTCTTCTCTGAGGATCCTTCTTAGGTCTGGTCCGCGATACAAAACGGGAGAAGGAACATCTTCGATGTCTGAGTTAATTTCATCGGTCGAAGTCGGCCTTGGTTCTACCAGAGCCTTTGCGTTCCAGGCTTGTTTGGATAACCGAGTCGGCGACTCGTGGACTTCAGGTCGATAGTTAAAAGCTTTGGGACGCTTCATAGATATTGGACTTGAAATTGCGTCTGCTCCAAAGTCCTCATCCTGATCACTGGGGTCAAGCACCGACGGACCCATCTCGTCCTCGTGTGCACGAGCCGAAGGTTTCGCAGGAGATGAAAGATCCTGAGCATCTCTCGAGCAGGATGGTGTAGGTGAAATATAGCCGTCCTCCTGTTCAACGGGATCAGGGAAGTTGCCAAGGTCTAGGTCCATCCTGGTGGTATCCTCGTCGAAAACGTCATACTGGACCTTCAAAGATAGATCTGACCCGTCTAGCTCAGGCTCAGAGCTTTCGACTTCGTCGTCGCCCATGATTTGTTCGTTCTCTTTGTCATCGTCTAGCACCCCCGACGCACCCGCCAAAGCACCAACAATTCCTTCACTATGACGACGCTGGACGCTGCTCGACCTAGACTGCGGGTGGGCTATGAAGAATCTAGATTGCTTAAGTCGACTAGACTTCAGAGGCGATGAAGACTTCCTGTGGCGCTTCTTCCGCTCCAAGTCTTGGTCCATAACCTCAGCCAATGTTCTCTTTCCACTTGCTTTGCCTGATAAGTTGGGCTTTGGAGCTGCCACTGGACCATCTTTTACGCGAGGAGGAATTATTGGATTTGGACCTGAGGCATCAATTATTCAAAGGTGCCATGGGTACGAAAGATATCAGGTCTTACCAAAGAAGTTGAGTATACCACCAGTGGAAGGAAGACTTTGTCGCATTTTGCCTTGAAACTTGGCAGACTTGTTCGGACTGACGATAGCAGCAGGTATAGGTTTGAGGACCCGAGGTTTGTAGCTGGGATTGATGTCTGTCATAGTACATCGGCTGACGGGACACACATCACCCAGCGCTATCTGTTTCGCGAGGCCTGGGTCTATATCACTACAATTTTGGTGAGCGAAAAGTCCAGTAGACATTAAGAATCCATACCCTCCAACATATGCGTCATAGACCTCGTTCCAGTCACTTCCAACCGCCGTCAAGTGAACTAGTCTCTCAGCAAGCGGGCAATACACTCGCTGATGCAAGAAGCACTTCTCCGCCAGCTGAAATTCCTTCCAGTATCCACTCGGTACCTTCCTTTTTCCTTCCAGCGTAACTGCTCGGACAACCTGCTCTGCGGTTTTCCACTTCCGTAGCAGGCTCCAGGCAGTTTTCAGCCCAATTCCCGATATACTCGGGAGGTAGTCGCATCCACTCAGAATGGCCATAGAGCGGAACTGCGAGTCGGACCAGCCGTACAAGGAGATGGAGTCGGAGGAAGCGGTAGTCACAGAGCCAAATTGAGAGCGTGAAATGGAAACAACGGTCCTGGCCACAGGGTCGAATTTGTACAGAATTGTTTTGGATCCAAAGACGAGGAGGTCTGAGTCTTCAGTAAGGATAGCATCCACAAGTCCAGCTTTCTCGAGGTATGCTAGCTGAGCGTCAGCTTCATACGGTGCGACCACGTAGGAAACGTTTTCAGCACGCAATGCCTGGTAAATAAATAATCAGAACATACGTTCCGGCAAAGACACCCGGGCGTACCTTTATGAACTGAAACGCCATTTGAGGAGTTACATCTACGCATTTCGTGTAGCAGTCCCTCGCATCTCCGTGTTTGCCCTGTGCGGCAAGAGCTTTACCCCTAGCAAGGTTCTCATCCCTTTTCGCCTTTCGATCATTCTCTGTGCCCTTCTTGGCAGGTAGAGGACCACCATCAAACACAATGTATGGCACGATACCATGGTACTTGAGAAGCCGTACCCGATGCATGGCGTAATCAACATACCTGGAGAATACATATCAGAAACATTCCCTTGTGCACATTCGACGCGTCGCCCCGGACGGACACTACACAAGACGATGATAGACTCACTTTTGGGTGCTCTTCCCTGTTGCCACCTCGGTGGCACATGCATAGAGACCTCTATGAAGCCATACGTACGCGTCGACGGCGATAGTCTTCCCTGAATATTCAGAGAGGTGTTTCGTGACCTGTATTGATTTGAGAGCTGGTAAAAGCCCAGATATTCCCATGTTATGATAGGTCTTGAGTCTTCATGGGCGGAATTGAGGAACCTTGCTGAAGTCAGTGTCAAGTCGCGCGGTCACGAACAATTTCCAACCTCAGGCGCTCTCACGGTGACGCGACCAAACGCGTCTGTCACAGTCTGGTCACGCGTCCTTTCTTTGTCCTCGAACAAAAGAATTTCTTTAAAGCCCAATAAACAGCGTTTCTGAGATTGCGATAGACTATAAAACACCCAAATAATTATGTGTGTATGGTCACAACCTCGGATCGGGGTCAATTTCTGGTGAGCCCTGTGATTTTGAGGAAACTACTATCTGTTGTGAAAAACTATACTGGTACTGAATCGATACTGTCGTAGTCGGGGGGTGTTCCCCTTTGATTTAGTGTCCGTATGCACACCGTATTCACCCTTATCAAGCGGTCCGTTTGGCTATTGCTGATGACCTGCTGACCAAATCAAAGAAAACGTGTAGCCTCCCCCTTGATAAAGCCCAAGTCGCATTGCAATTCCCCTTTGTCGTCTTTCACACCATGAGGACTCGCAGAACGGCCGTATTCGACCGCCCCCAATTCCCGCTCGAACTTCTTGGTCTCATCGCCACAGAGCTGAACGACGATTATGGCACGCTGGCTAGCCTAGCTATGATGAACAAACTCCTTTGTGAAGACGCGAGAAAGCTTCTCTACAGGACGGCCGGAAACCTTGGAGCACAAAGGAAGGAGGACAATCGCTGGCGCAGGCTTCCTAGCCCCAAACTCATTACCCAATATCCCCATCTTGCAAAGTATATCCACACATACATCGTTCGACAGGACGATTACACCAGGGGTGAGAGCGATATTGCCTCTGACATCAAACCTCTCCTCCCAGGTAGCGCCTTATCACAGATGGTCAACGTCAAAGAGCTTCATCTCCGTCTCAAGGAAGACATTCCAGTAAACCTCTTGAAAGGCGCACCGTTCCAATTGACGACATTCATTCTCAATAAAACTCATCCGACGAAATCGATTTTCGCCTTCCTTAAAACCCAACATGTCTTGCTTCGCTTCGAGTCCAAGTCCGCACGCGCAGCGATTAAATCTTTCCCACCCACTCTCGCCTGTCCAGATCTCAAGTACTTGCGTGGACCACACTCAGTCATCCGAACGATTCTTCCAGGCCGAAAGCTTGATGTGTTGATATGGGATGTATCTAGAAACGAGATAGCTGATCAGCGCGTCGACGACCTCGCGGAGGAGCTAGGAACCCTGCGAGCGTTGTCGTACGTGCGTTCCTCCATGCCCGTGCTAGTTCTGTGGGGGATGCAGACGAATAACGGAATTCCGTTCGCCAACCTCGCAATGCATGCAAAGAATCTTGAGTATCTAGAGATATCTATGGTGGTATGTTACATTTATCAGCTATCCATGCGATAATCCCAACGCTGACCATTTTCGTTGTTATAGGAGCCCAACGAGATATTCGATCACCTCAAGCTCATGCCGCGCCTCGTAGGCATTATTTTTGGAACCGACACTTTGCATCAAAGATCTATGAAAGTTATTGAAAAGAGGACGGTTTGTAGAGAATTCTTCATCCCTCTCCCTAACTTGCAATTCATCGATATCCAAATCAAACCCGCAATTACCGCACGTTGCTACAGTTTTGAACGCGCAGGCTTCCAGATTTTTGAGAGATGGGTGATGGATAGGGCTAAGGACAAGATCATCTGTGCCGAAAAGAAGCTTATATGTGCAGACCTCTTGGACCACATTGACCAGCCATGGGCTACGAGGTTGAGAAGGGGAGAGTACTTTAACGAGGGTTTCACGCCAGTCCTTCCGCCAGGTGGCATGTATGCGGAGTATGAGTGATTTTCACGGATCTACTTTGTTCGTGTGTTTGAAAAATTTGACATTGGTTTGCTGGGCTTGGAATGCCGTGCGGTGTACGCGAGAACCTTCCTCATGAGGATATTATTTCCGTATCAAGAACCTGTAAGAAGTGCTCTGGCGGCTGGCCAAGAAGGTACAGTAAGCACCGGTAAGTGTTTAAACCGGTGATAGCCGACGTGGACCAGATCCACGTCCACGATCGACCGATCTGCTACCTCTTGGCTCCACATGGCTAACTTTCCCTCGTGAATCTGTATAGATAATAGGCAAGATAAATTGGTATCAACCTAGTGGCCTTCAGCCTGTCTACGCATTTTACATGTGCATATTAAAGATTGCATAAATCATGGATTGTATCGACCGAATTTATAACGACAGGCCTAGGAAAGCTCAAGGGTGTCCGTCGGCCCAGCTCCCGATCCAGTACCGACAGTTGGCCTTTCTGATGCTTAGGTCGTCTCGATCGAGATTACTGACTTGGAGAAATCCCATCCAACCACTCTCGCTCTCCTTATCGATCACTTCATCGAATAAAAGACCTGCAGACTTCCCTTTTTGGAGGAAGTTCTCGCAAACATGGGCGTGTGTGTATTTTCCGGCCTTCTATGCGTCAGATCTGCTCCTGGAAATCGAGAGATAACAAAGACCTACGCCGACATAGACCCTCGCGTTGCTTCCTTTTGAAAGTAGCAATTCAATAGTAGACACAAGAACGTCGTGTGAGTCGAAGAAATGAAGAAGATCTGAAAGAATCAGGATGTCGTATCCCGATTTTGACGATTTGGTCGACTTTAGCACATGTCTATCCCAAGCTTAGCTTGGAATAGAAAGAAAATTTGGTGACTTACAGGAGTTCTGAAGGATCAGTACCCCATTCATATCCCACACACTCGAGCGTGCACCCTGCGGCAACCAATGCACGATTCCTGTCCACGTTGCGTCTCAGGTTACCCAGAATACCATCATCTGGATAGTCTGTCACGACGATGAGTGAGGGGGGATCAGGTCTCGTGCTCATCAGCAGGGATGGTAGAGCACTTCCTGCCCCGAGTTCAAGAACTACGAAGCAGGTTGTCAGATGGCAAGCACTGATACTAATAAACTTTTTAAATCCCTCACCAGTCCGATCTCTCACATCTAATAATCCTCTCTCGATCCTCTCAGCCAAAAATAATGCCGGTGAGAACAAATGATCTGCAAGTAAAGTATTTGCCTTGGGCAAGCCTTGAGTTTGAGAATTCAACGGCGTTACTTTACTGGGCGCACTTTGCCTTCCTGATTATGATGCGTTAGTGATCCATTTGGTCCGTCGCTCGTGGCCTGAAGGGACATTGAAATCTAACCTTCGGTGCCAGCGTTAGAGTTAACGCTCCATATCTAATGACACTGTCATCGACAACAGGCTTCCCTCCTAAAAATTCAAGTGCATCGCTAAGGATATCCTCACTTTCGACATTCAAATTCATGTTGCCTGTCGACGGTTGAGGTTGATGTCAAACGTTAAGTGACTGACCGATGGTGATGAGGTTTAGGCTATGTGATGATTCAAAGTTTCCCGGATCAGAACCGTGAGGATGTGCTCTATTTACAGTTACATGATTTCTTGAACCTTCTTGAACCTGCTATCTTTCTCTGTGTTGCGCGGTCTGATTTCCGGATTCCACCTCAATATTCTAATATTTAGTGGCCTACTGAATCATCTGATTTTGTTCTACCGCGTGTTGAGCTTGGAGTTTCAGGGGTGCGTGGAATGTCTTGGCCAGCGCCTCACGGGGATTCCACCGGTCGAGACCTTTCGCTGACTTGTTCATCCGTTGCCTTGTTCTGGTTCCCAAGGCATTCTGAAAGGATATTTGTTCAACAGACTGATGCTATCTGTGCATGTGCATTAGATTCATAGTGTACGAACCTGTGCGTTGGGAAATACCTCTTGATTAAAGAATACAGCCTGAAGAGCTTTCACGGTGGTCGATTACCAAGAAAGAGGTATCTAGTCCTAACACGAAAGGCGAAATTGTGTCAAGGTTTAGTTGTCCACCACGGTGTAAGGTTAGTAGCTCATCTAATCCATTCTATTGGGTTGACGTTGGGTAATTATCTCGCAGTACAATTGGATAATGAGAATAATAGGTTCCATCCAATCATCTACAACAGCAACCATCCAAGACTTTCCTATTGGCAACGTCGCCATCATGATATTCCGTCGAAGCGCTCCTTAGCATTCCTTCGCACCAAGCCCTATATTATCTAACAGTCGCGCGCCAAGCTGTAGCTATAAATAACCCCTACAATTTCGGGGCGACGCCGCCAGCCCGCGTCTCTCCAGTCACAGTGCTCGTTGTTTTGCCTTCACCTCAGATGCCTTGAATGCATAACAATGCATTTCATTGGTATGCACAACGCTATTGTGCTGCTCTTTGTGTTTTTCACATATTATCACCGCCAAGAATGCCCAGTTCCGGGCTTGCGGCACCGCCAAGCAGCCAAGTCCGCTCATGTCTGCCCAAGACCTCGTATGCCACTAAATGGGATTGGTTACGTTCAGCCAAGAACTGATATAAAATCCTATCAGGTCTATGGATGGTCTCCATCTCCTCTTTCTCCTCCCTTCGTTTCCCGGGTTTTGGGTTTCTCTCTGAGGTTTTCACTTTCCGTTCTTTCACCCAGGCGCTAGCTTCGCCTTACTTTCTTTCAACTCTTGCGCCAGTCGTATTTTGACTCTTGCATTCTTCCAATCTTTCTCTCCTTCAATAACAGAACCAATCCATTCCTTCACATTTTCTCAACACTTAGCACAATGCGCGCCTCCGGTTTCATCTTTGCCTTGGTTGCCATTTCCTCTGTTGTCGCCCACCCTCTCCAGTTCCAACGCCGTCACCACCCGGAGGAGGACCTCCTTCACGAGCGCCACCACCCAGAGGAGGACCACCTTCATGGGCGTGATCATCCCGAGGACGGCCACCATCATGAGCGCAGAGACTTGCACATCGTGGGACGTCATCAATCTGTAAAGATTGCCCGAGCCTCTACTACCGAGTTCGATCTCATTTCAAATGGAAACAAGGCTTTCCGCGAGGGAATTGCTACCAGCGATCCCGAACTCCTCAAGAAATTAGCCGATGACGGACAGAGTATGTTTTAATGTTTCTTTAGTGGACTCTATCTGATCGAAACTATGATAGCCCCTCCCTTTATGTTCTTGGGATGCTCTGACAGTCGGGTCAGTGAAGGCACTGTCTTCAATGCGAAGCCAGGGACCTTTTTCACCCAGCGTAACATCGCCAATCAGTTCCAGAGCACCGATGTCAACGCGTAAGTGTATATATTCCTCGCCAATGAAGCAACGATATCTTACCTGTGAATGTAATTCAAGGCAATCCGTCCTTGCATACGGTGTTTCTGAGCTGGGCGTCAAGCATGTCATCGTTATGGGGCATTACGGATGCGGCGGTGTCGCCGCTGCTATCGCCTCTGCTCCTGGTGGCCAGGTCGATGCAGCCAATGGCGCCGTTCAGGGTTGGATTCAGCCCATTCGCGAAATCTTCGCAACCTCTACCCGGTAAGGTTCTTTTTCTTTATTTCGTGGCCTTGTCTTATGTTGCATCGACCGTTCTTCCAGCCCGGAAATTGTGGAGCTCAGGACCAAGAATGCTGGGAAGGTCGTCGAGGAGCCTGACATTAAAGAACGTATGCTTATTCCTGCCATTGCATGTGATTGAGGTGCTCATTATACCTGAAATCAGCTGGTTTCCGTGCTCTTGTTGAGGAGAATGTCAAATCCAGTGTGCACAAGATCGCAGGGGACTCAGTGATCAGTAACGTAAGTGTTATCCAGACTTTTCACCCGGGTACGTATCTCAATTCTACCCATAGCATTATGCTGCCCTTTCAGCGGGTAATGTCACTATTGTGACACGCTCTGGCGAGGAGAAGCCGCTCACCGATGTCTTCGTCCACGGATGGGTGTACGACATCGAAACTGGAGAGGTGCGCGACCTCGGCATCTCCGTTGGCCCTCCTGGAAAGGAGATTCCTACCCCTCCATTCGAGGCTGTCGCTAAATCTGCGGAAGATGTTGCTGCTGCTCATGGAACACCTGAGCCGAAGGTAGCGGTTGTCGAACCACCACAGAAACGTTGTGAACAGCTCTGCAAGGCAAAACGCACCCTCGCCGGAATGTTCCCAGCTTGGTGAAACTGGTTCCCACCCTCGTTGTAGAAGATTAGGCCCAGGACTCACTCGGGCTATGGATTTTGTTACATACTTTAGAGAAAGGTTGCTTTCAAGTTTAAAGAATGGAAAAGCAAATACCGACTTTTATTCTTTACTACACTTTAGTGATTGTAGCGTGCAACTGATCGAGACAGAAAGAATAAATGAGATCCTTTAGAGAAGACTGATCGTTGGAAAGGACTTGCACTGCTGACACGGGAGTCTATTCATGCGCCGAAGATACCTAAGAGATTCTATTCAATATGCTCAAATTTTTAAAGAACAAAAACAGTTGGTTTTTACAGCATCTTTTTAACTGAAATATCCTTTTACAAATTTAAACGAAAGATTTCGAATGTTGAATGAGAAAAAACTCAGAAAATACTTGCAGCTGTTTTCACAACGATAGGCCACAAGTTTTGAAATACAGGACTACGAATGTTAAGCGCTCGCAAGCCATCACAACCTGCTGAGAGGGTGGAGATGACAGCCCGGCCAGAACGGCAACGACCCTTTTTTACGTGTTGCCCAGCCTGACAAAGTATTTTTGGCGCATAAATAGATTCCCGTGCCAGCAGTGCAAGTCCTTTCCAACGATCAGTCTTCTCTGAAGGATCTCATTCATTCTTTCCGTCTCGATCAGTTTCACTCCAGTGACATGCTACAACCGCTAAATGTAGTAAAGAATAAAAGTCGGTGTGTCGTTTAGCGAAGCCAAAATCCATCATATGTTACATGCGACTGCACATGCGACACGGCATTCACTCGTAATTAGAAATCCCGATGAAGGTGTGAGCAGCATATTTATACGGGTTACCATCATGATCAGATGAGACCCAAGTTTTGCGACATGAACGCCCAACCCCACCTCGTTTCCATCCGATCGCGTTCACCTTCCTCCCGCATTCTCCTGCGATCACCCATACACAGTGACGCCTATTCACTTCTTGCACGAGTTCATGACCCAGAATGCACCACCTACCTTCCACACTTGCGCAATCCAAGAAACCCGATCACATTGGCTTCTAACCAGAAAAACATCAAAGCCTGGCGCGCAGAGTCTGGTCTCACTGGACTCTTCCTTGTCATCGTGCTCCTCCCAAGTGCATCGGACACACTTTCTGGCATTGTCGATCCAGAAGGCCCTGGGGCCACGATAGGAGACACTGGGTTTGGTCCCCTTGATCTCAAAACCAAAACAGCCGAGCTTGGTATCATGCTCAACAGTGGCCCAGCGATCCGTGGCAGGGGCTTTGCAGTTGAGGCTCTCGAGCTTTGCTTCGCATATGGGTTTGAGAAACTGGATCTGGAGGTCATAGAGCTCGGAACAGACAAGGACAATATTCCTATGCGAAGTCTTTTGGAGAAGAAGTTGGGTTTGACGGCCGCGTGGAGAGAAGAGAAGGATGATTGGTGTTTTAGTGCGACGAAGCTGTGGTGGGCAGATCGGCAGGCATGGAAAGGAAGCGCGAAGCTGGAGCTCGAAGTTGAGGAGACGGTTCTAGATGAAGCTGAAGTCAAAACAGTGGACGCAGCTTAAGAGAGGTGCGCCGCTCTCTCCAACCAAGTAAGGTCGCACGATGGGCCCTCTAAGATAGTAACATACTGGAACTCTTTTTGGTGTTCTCTTTGAATTAGCGGCTGCAACTTCCAATTTATGGGTTGCATTCCAAGGGTATCATTAGAGTAGATGTTAAAATACATATATAAGGAGAAAGGCAGCTTACAGTGATAAATAACGGTTAGGTCAAATACATAGTGTGTACAACCTGTGTAGGATTTCTGCGCAACAGCTTCGACTGGTACCCAAGAGTCTCATGCGGTGATCGCTTGAGAGTAAGGTGATAGAAAAAAGTCACAAGAATGGTCCACTGATTGAAAGACACACAAGTGTCTTACAGTCTTAGTGTATAGTCACTCTGGGGGTATGACAAAGTCGTCGTCATATGCGGGAGGAGGAACACTGCGATCCTCCCTTCGGTTGCCATGATGGGCGTCGATCTTCAGGCGATTGTTCTCCTGAACCAGTGCCTCAACTTTCTGCTGCAGCTCCACCAACTTCGTCTCGCTAGAGGACCTGAATTCTGCGAACACCCTCTTGCCATCTCGAAGTTGTGACTTGAGCAGTTCGTTCTCCCGCAGTGCCCCTTGGCTTGACCCAGACCCAGACCCTTTGCCACGTTCCGTCCCGTCCGCTCTATCAACGCCCACAGATGACTGCAACTGAGTCACCATACCCTCCAAATCCCGGACATGCTCCGTCAATCGCTTATTTTCCCTCCCCATCTCGTCGAAAGCAACATGCTTAGTCGACAAGAGCATTTGCTCCATCGAACGCTCCATATCTCTCACTCGGCTCTTGAGGGTGTCGTTCTCTCTCGTTACGTCTCGAATGAGAACCCGTAGCTCCCTATTACTCGTCGTAGAATCCGGTTCCGCCATTGCTTTGCCCATGTCCGACAGGCGGGTCTTGAGATCGGTGATTTCCTCATCTCGTGTGATGACGATTTGCTTCAAGTCTGCCACCTCAGCTGTAGCTTTGGACGCCGCCGACTGTGACTCTCGAAGCGATTCGCGAAGTTCGCGCTCGTTTTGCGTGACGACAGCCAGCATCCTTTCGCTGCGTTCATGCAGTGTTTCCTTGTCGGCAAGCTCCTTTACCAGCCGCGTAATTTCTTGGGCATGTTCTTCCTGCGAGCTTGATGATGACTCATTGGCCGAGAGGACCTCGAACATCATACGTTCAATATCTTTGACTTCGGTTTTAAGCCTGTCGTTTTCAGACCGAAGATTGTCGTTGATGTCTCGAAGGTTATTCTGTCCAGCCAGTTGTCCAAGGAGGATCTCGACTTGCCGAGAGAGCCTAGAGATCTCTTGCTTGAAACCGTCCAGTGCCTCTTGATGAGAGGTATCAAACGTCGGTGCTGATGGGGAAGACGTATGAGATGGGGAAGATCGCACTTGTGCAGCTTGGGGTGGAATCCTAGAAGCAAATGGCTGTCCACCTGGATCCTCGAATGGAGAAAGCACTTCCACGGGAGGTTGCTTTGATGAACTTGGTTCAAAAATGGAAGAATTAGACCCTTTAGTGGATATCGATGGTTTGGTCTGATGGTTGAGGTTCGGGGGTGAAGGTGAAATGGGTGGAGACATAGGGACAGAGTACTTGGAGGGTTTTGTAGGTATCGAAGGTGAGGTGGAAGCGCTGGTAGACGCTGAGGTCCGTCTGGCTATGGAGTCTCTTTTCTTTGGAGGAACCGGAGGAGGAGGTTTTTTTGTGGATATTGTAGGAGACGAGGATGGACTTATTACAGGAGGTTTTGGATTTTGAGGGCGTGCAGAGGGTGGTACAAGATTGAGTGGAAGAGATGTTGGAATTTCTTCGCCAAGGCTAGATCGCTGCTTGACAAGGTGAAAGGCCACTATAAATTCATCTCGAGATATCCAGCCATCCGAGTTCATATCAGTCAGGGACCTGCAAAGATTCAGGATCGTGCTTTGCTACAATATGCAAGGAAACATACCATACACGATCCAGGTCTGGAGATGATATCTTGTAGATAGAAATGAATCTTCCAAAGTCTTCCTTATCAATGAATCCGTCATTGTCTTCGTCGAGTTTCTTGAAGTGAACTTCCGAGATCGCCCGTTCGTGTGGGGGAATACCCCATGATTCTTGTTGCTGTCCGAACACCGGAAGGGTCGTATCAATCGCAGCAGGCGTTTGGGGGGTAGTCTGTAATGATGGTAGATTTAGAGAAGAGGAAGATCGATGGTGTGGAGGAGAGGCCAGAGGAGGTGAAGATGAGGATGCCTCTGGTATCGTGATAGACTCTCTGAATTGGTCGAAGAGGTAGGAGGGAATGTTTTGCGGGACAGAATGCAGCTGCGAGGACTCGAGGGCCTGGATCAGATAGAAACCACAACCAAATTCCGCAAAATTGAAGGCAAAATTTGAGTTCTTATCGACTGCAGTCCTGTAAGCAAACGAAATCTAAGTTTCGGTTCGTTCAAGGAAAGAGCCAAGACTGACATGACACGCCGGATATCTTCGAAGGATAGGTTACAGGTGTTCATGTACACATCCCTAACTTTCTCCGCTGTTCGTAAGGGGGGAGCAATGATGAATAGAATGCCCAACTACATCCAAAAATCTGGAACGCACCAGTCAAGGAGCCATTCGTTGGACCTGCTTCGTTAAACTTCCGCTTTGCCTTCTGCACCTGCTCCTCACGCACAATAGGAAACATCGGGATTGGGGGAATGAGAGTAGGAGGCGGCCTTCTCGTTGGTTTCTTTGGTTCAATACTGGTTATGCCATCCAGCGTTGGGAGCGGTCCAGCTACAGCACAAACCATATCGTTGTAGTCATTCTATTTGCAGATTATACGGAAAACTTTACACACCTTTCATCAGCAGTCTGGGGTGCAATGACTCTCCTGCCTGAACCCAACCAATCAGACGGATTGCAATCGATAACTCGTCCCTTGTCAAATCCCCGCTCTTGTTCTCATCAGCTATCGTCCATACGTCTCTGAGGATGATCGGGTCCAAACCGCTGCGGTCGAATACATCCCGTGCCTGTGCCCCCCTAAGAGCACCAGTATCGGTGAATCCTTGCAACGTTAGAATGTGTGTCGCGAGTTCCAGCTCCTCATCCGACGGGTTGAAGGTATGC
>Ga0247742_10001266_pt1 | contig 17986 bp, 14 predicted proteins | sample UWRJL208509C2_FD_180944 | JGI IMG/M metagenome (GOLD analysis project Ga0247742, IMG submission 180944) | Plant litter microbial communities from Arlington Agricultural Research Station in Wisconsin, United States - UWRJ-L208-509C-2 | ecosystem: Environmental > Terrestrial > Plant litter >... | reverse complement strand
CATGACGCGGTGTTCCCCCGGATTGATGCTTCAGGGGACCGCCCCCTATCGGTCGGCCCCTGTTCTTATTCTAGTGTGAAGCTTTAGTTGTCGGCGATTCTGCCATCTGGCGCACATCTTGGGCGCGCGGCATGGCTCGGATCGCTGTCAGTCCTTGGTAACCCGGTTGATCTCTGCCAGGCTGGTCATCCCATTGCGGACCTTGAGCAGGGCAGACGCACGGAGGTCGTTGATGCCATTCCTGCGGGCCACTTCGCCGATCTGCATGGCATTGCCGCCCTCCAGGACGATCTTCTGGATGTCCTCGACCATCGGCATGACCTGATAGATGCCCACGCGACCCTTATAGCCCTCATTGCAGCTGTCGCAGCCCACGGCCTCGTAGACCTTGAACCCGGTATCGATTTCTTCCTGGGTATAACCCTCGGCCAGCAGCGCCGTTGGCGGGAGGACAATTTCGCGCTTGCAGTCATGCAGGCGGCGAGCCAGGCGCTGGGCGATGATCAGGGTGACTGACGAAATGATGTTGTAGGGCGCGATACCCATGTTCATCAGGCGGGCGATGGTCTGGGGTGCATCGTTGGTATGCAGGGTAGACAGGACCATATGGCCGGTCTGGGCGGCCTTGACCGCGATCTCGGCCGTCTCAAGGTCACGGATTTCGCCGACCATGATCACGTCCGGATCCTGGCGCAGGAAGGAGCGCAGGGCGGCAGCGAAGGTCATGCCTCGCTTCACGTTCTGCTGGACCTGGTTGATTCCCTCGACGCGGATTTCGACCGGATCTTCCACCGTGGAGATGTTGCGTCCCTCGGTGTTGAGGATGTTGAGCGCGGTGTAAAGCGAGACCGTCTTACCCGAGCCTGTCGGACCGGTGACCAGCACCATGCCGTAAGGTTTTTCGATGGCGTCGAGGTAGAGGTTCTTCTGGACTTCCTCGTAGCCGAGCTTGTCGATGCCCAGTTTGGCCGAGGAGCCGTCGAGGATACGCAGCACGATCTTTTCGCCGAACAGCGTCGGCAGGGTGCTCACGCGGAAGTCGATGGCCCGCGTCTTGGTCAGGTTGAGCTTGATACGGCCGTCCTGCGGAATGCGGCGCTCGGCGATATCCAGGCCGCTCATCACCTTCAGGCGCGAGGCGAAGCGGTTGCCCAGCTTGATCGGTGCCGTGGCGACCACGCGCAGAATGCCGTCCATGCGCAGACGTACGCGGTAGACCGTTTCAAAGGGCTCGAAATGGATGTCCGATGCGCCGCGTTTGATCGCGTCGACCAGAATCTTGTTAACGAACTTGACAATCGGGGCGTCGTCGCCGGCCGTGGCGTCGATGCCGGTCGTCTCGCCTTCATCGTCGCCGCCTTCGAGCGATAGCTCGTCTAACGTGCCGTCTTCGTAGCCCGATACTTGCGAATTCATCGAGGCCAGGGCGCTTTCGATGATTCGCCGCAGTTGGCTACGCTCGACCAGTACCGGCTCGACCATGTGGTTCGAGTGGAACTTGATCTCGTCCAGCGCATGCGACTGCATGGGGTCCGCAATGCCGACGAACAGGCGCTTGCCGCGCTTGAACAGGGGCAGCGCCTGGTGCTTGGTGATTAGGGCTTCGGTGACCAGGTCCAGTGGCATATTTGCCGTGACCATGTTCCCGATGTCCATCAGCGGCATGCCGAACTCGGACGACGCCACTTGGGACAGCCTCGAACTGTCGACCAGGTTGTGGTCTACCAGCCAGGAGGATAGTGAGACCCGCTTTTCCGCCGAATCCTGGACCGCCTTGCGCACGTCCGCCTCGGGCAACACGCCTTCGGTCACTAACCGACGCGCCATACCCGTCAGACCCGCCAGCATCGGCGCCTGCATTTGTGAAGCCATGTTGGGTCCCGTTTCCCCGAGATACGCGCCTGAATCTACTCTAGATTGTGGGTTTGGTCACGTGCGGACACGTGAAACCCTCGCTGTCATGAATCTGTGAACTCCGCCGCCCGCGTCTCGTTTCCGGGACGGGATATCCCTTATGATTCAACGACCATCGGGGAATTATCTTGAGCCGTATCAGTATTATCCTGCCCGCCAAGAACGAGGCGGCCGCACTGCGAGACCTTTTGCCCCGCCTGACCGCCGCCCAGCCGGCGGCCGAGATCATTGTCGTGGATGACGGTTCCACCGACGATACGCGCGCCGTGTGCGCCGAGTCGGCTGTTACTTGCCTGTCCTCGCCGTACTCCATGGGCAATGGGGCCGCCATCAAGCGTGGCGCCCGCGCGGCGACCGCGGAGGTCCTGGTCTTCATGGACGGGGACGGCCAGCATGACCCGGTCGACATCGACCGCCTGCTGGCGCGGCTGGATCAGGGCTACGACATGGTCGTCGGCGCCCGCGACTGGGAGAGCCAGGCGGGAGTGGGTCGCGGCGTGGCCAACACGGTTTATAACTGGCTTGCCAGCAAGATGACGGGACAGGCTGTGGCCGACCTGACATCTGGATTTCGCGTGGCCCGCGCAAGCCGCTTCCGCGAGTTCATCCACCTGTTGCCAAACGGCTTTTCGTATCCCACTACCAGCACCATGGCGTTCTTCCGAAGCGCCTACGGAGTGGCCTATGAACCAATCAAGGCAGGACAACGAGTCGGCAAGAGCCACATCAAGCCATTGAAGGACGGCGTGCGCTTTCTTCTGATCATCTTCAAGATCGCGACGTTATATTCGCCGTTGAAGCTGTTCTTCCCGGCAAGCGCCCTGTTCTTCTTCCTGGGATGCGCGAACTACGCGCGGACGTTCCTTACCGAGGGACGCCTCACCAATGGCAGCGCGTTGATGTGGAGTGCTGCCGTGATCGTTTTCCTGATCGGGCTGGTGTCTGAGCAGATCACCTCGCTGACTTACCGACCCACGGACGGGAGTTCACAGCGATGACCCCGATCGATGCCGATGAGAACCAGCAGCTCGACCATATTCGCGAGTTCTACGACGACGAGTATTACGGCACACGACCCAGCCAGCATCCGCTGCCCTGGCATTGCCGCCTGGCGGCACGCGAACTGACCAGGGTTCCTGGAGGCGATATCCTCGACGTCGCATGTGGGACGGGTGTCTGGGTGGGCTACTTTGCCAACATGGGCGCGCGCAGCATCAGTGGGGTCGATCTGTCCGGCCGTGCGATCGACGCGTGCCGTGCCGCTTATCCGCAGGGCGATTTCCACGCTGGGCCCGCCGAGAGGCTGCCTTTTCCGGATGCCAGCTTTGATGTCATCACTTGCATGGGATCGCTGGAGCACTTCGTTGACAAGCCTGCGGCGCTCCGGGAAATGATCCGCGTGTCGCGGCCGGGCGCACAGTTCTTGTTGTTGGTACCCAACGCCGGATTCCTGAGCCGACGCCTCGGCCTCTATGGCGGTACGCATCAGGTCAAGGTCAAGGAAGACGTGATGTCGCTGGACGTTTGGGGATCTCTCTTCGAATCGTCGGGTCTGTCCGTGCACCGCCGTCGCCGTGACCTTCACCCTCTCAGCTGGCGCTGGATCGTCCACGGAAAGTGGTGGACCTGGCCCGTGCGCGCGCTGCAGGCTCTATCGCTCGCGCTCTGGCCTATGGACTGGCAATACCAGGTTTATCACTATTGCGGGCGGGCCGGGGAGTAAGCCCGCGTGGAACGCGTCCTGCTAGTTACACGTAACCTGCCGCCCCTTCGCGGCGGGATGGAAAGGTTGAACCTGCATCTGGTGCACGAGCTTGCTCTCGGTATACCGGTGGATGTCGTCGGACCACGCGGGAGCGACATCGTCCTGTCAGCCGCTTCGCGCGTTGTCACATGTACGTTGAAACCGCTCTGGCGGTTTTTCGCAGAATCGCTCGTCGGCTCATTGCGACTCGCACGATCGGTGCGACCCTCGCATGTACTGGCCGGAAGCGGATTGTGCGCACCCATCGTGTGGTTGACCTCGCGCATGGTCGGAGCGCGGGCAGTGGTCTACGTGCACGGGCTCGACATCGTCACGGAAAGCCCCATTTATCGCTTGCTGTGGCTACCTTTTATTCGCCGCTGCGACGTCTGTATTGCCAATAGCGCGAACACGGCCGGCCTCGCGCGCGAAGCCGGCGTGCTGGCCGACAGAATTCACATCGTCCACCCCGGCGTGATGATTCCCACGGCTCCGCCTGACACCGATGCCGTCGAAGCATTTCGCGCGAGTCGCGGCTGGACAGGTCGCCGGGTGCTCCTTTGCGTAGGTCGCCTGACGGAGCGCAAAGGTTTGCTCGATTTCGTCACCGATGTATTGCCTCGCTTGCTGGCGGATGATCCGTCTCTTCTCCTGGCCGTGGTAGGCAACGACGCGCCGGACGCTCTGAAGCAGGGGGGGCGCCAGGGCATCCGGGACGCCGTGAACCAGCATGCTGTTGCGATGGGATTCCAGGGGAACATAGCGATGTATGGTGAGTTGCCTGACGAAGCGCTCAGTTGTGCTTATGCCGCCGCCGATGTCGCCGTGTTTCCGGTGAAGGCTACTCAGGGGGACGTTGAAGGTTTTGGCATGGTTGCCATTGAAGCGGCTGCGCACGGTCTTCCTACTGTCGCCTATGCCGTTGGTGGTGTACCTGATGCGATTGCCGATGGCATTTCTGGCTTTCTCGTTCCCGCAGGAGATGCGGAGGCATTTGCCGGCGCGGTGAAGAATATCCTCGCTTCAGGCCGCTCCGCATTCACGGACGGTTGCAAGGCTTTTGCGACACGGTTCGCATGGGCCCGCTTCGGCGCTGGCATTCGGCGCGCCATGGAGCTTTCCGATGCCGACTGATAGGCGCCCGGTCGGTGTCAATGAGCTCGCATCGGTTACCGTTACATTCAATCCCGATCTCGCGTTGCTCGAACGGCAGCTACTTGCACTACGTGACGTCGGGCGAATCATCGTCGTCGACAATGCTTCGACGCCCGCCGCCCGTGATGCCGTGCGTGAGCTCGTGGGACGGGTGGAGCGCGTCGAGCTGATCGAGAACGACGACAATATCGGCCTTGCGGCAGCGCTCAATGTTGGCATCGGACGCGCCAGGTCGATGGAGACGCCATGTCGCGCGGTGCTGCTGCTCGATCAGGACTCCGCGTTCCCGGTTGAAGCGCCTGCCGGTTTGGTGGATGCCCTGAATCAGGTTCAGGCCATGACCGGCACGCTCTGCTGCGTGGGACCCGTACTTCTCGACCCCGGAACAGGACTGGCGCACGGATTCCACTACATCGAGCACGCCTGGCGGTGGTCGCGTGCTTATCCTGGTCCTGACGCTGCGCCGTTTCCGCTGGCCAATCTCAACGGCAGCGGAACGACGATGATGTTGGAACTGGTCGATCGCATCGGAGACCTTGACGGCGCCATGTTCATCGACCACGTCGATACCGAGTGGTCGTTCCGCGTGACATCACACGCCTACAGGTTGTTCGGCATTCCGTGGCTGTCGTTCGACCATCGAATGGGAGAGCGAGGGCGGCGGATATGGCTGTTCGGCTGGCGGGTATGGCCTGAGCGCAGCCCGTTGCGACACTTTTACCTTTATCGAAACACGGTCTGGCTTTTGCGGCGCGGTTATGTCCCGGTCGTCTGGAAGGCGTGGGCAATCGTGAAGATGATGCTGACAGCGCTCGTCGTGATGGCGAGTGATTCGAGGCGTAGCGAACAACTTGCCATGATCTGGAAGGGCTTGAAGACGGGTATGTCGAGGGAGGCAAAGTGAGCGCCACGAACGTTGAGCAGTGGTCCCGCGGCGGCGTGACAGCGGTGCCCCTGTGCCCCATGTGCGGGCAGGCCCGTCGCGATCCCATCGGCGTGGCCCGGGACGCCATGGTTAACGGAACCGACCCATGGATGTTGTGGCAGTGCGTATCGTGCGCCACCGCATGGCTCGATCCTCGCCCGGATGATGCCTCGCTGCCGGCCGCCTATGATTTTAACTACGTCACGCATCGCCCGCCCGCTGCGCCGCGGCGAGCTGGCTGGATGACCTCACTCATCGACGGATACCTCAATCGTCGATTCGGGATGCATCGCTCGCCGTCATCTTCCTTGGGATTCCCGTTCTTTTCCGTCGTGGCGCCACTTCGGCTCAAGCTTGACTACTATGGTCGGCATCTGCCGCCGGGACGCGGCGGACGTCTCCTGGATATCGGTTGCGGGAACGGCGACTTCGTAGCGCTTGCGCGCTCCATGAATTGGAATGCAGAGGGTCTGGACCCAGACGCTGCTGCCGTAGCAGCTTGCCTTGACCGCGGCATCCCGGTCACTCAAGGCTTTGTGTCCGATCTGGGTGCGACCCGCCAGAGAGATTATTGGGATGCCGTGACGATGAGTCATTGTCTCGAGCATGTGCCCGACCCCCGCTCGATGCTTCGGGATGTCCACACCATGCTGGCTCCCGGAGGTACTGTTTGGATGGGCCTGCCCAACCCTTCGTCACTGGGCGCCCGTTTTTACGGCCTGCACTGGGAGAGCTACGACGCGCCGCGGCACCTGAGCCTGCCCGCGCTAGACGTGCTTCTCGCCGCGTGCCGCGACGCCGGATTCTCACATGTGGAACCTCTGCGCAGGGGCATGCATACCGGACGCCTTTATCGTAGAAGCGCGCAGATCGCGCGTGAGCGCGGTCAGCATGGTCTTCGCTATGCGTCTATCACGGCTGCGTTGTTTTCGTTGGCGTCCGACCTTCTCGCGACGGTCAGTGTTCGCCACGCGGACGAACTCGTAGTTGTAGCTATAAAGGCACCAGCCCCATGAATCCGCTCGCGGTCCCCGTCATTGCAACCTGGCAAGGTGGGCGCACCGAGCGGGTGCCTCTTTGCCCGGCCTGCGGCGCTTCGGAGCGTCGCCAACAGGCTCGGGATGTATTCGATCATCTCGATCCGGCCGGTCGCGACCTATGGGCTTTCTGGCGCTGCGAGGCATGCTCGAGTCTCTATCCGGACCCACGGCCGTCCAGCGATTCCATCGGTGAAGCTTACCGAAGCTACTACACGCACAATGCGGAGACGGGCCCTGGCTCGCTTCGTGGCGCGAGGGCGCAGCTCATGGCGCTGGTCACGGGCTACATGAACTGGCGTTTCGATGCCCATGTGACGCCGTCTAACCGCCTGGGCGTGCCGCTTTTTTGCGCCTTCGAACCTCTTCGGCTGAAGCTCGATTATCACGGACGCCATCTTTTCCGCGCTCGCCAGGCCAAGCGTCGCCGAGTCCTCGATGTCGGGTCGGGCAATGGCGAGTTCCTCCGCCGCGCCAGTGAACTTGGCTGGTCGGCGACGGGACTCGATCCCGATCCCGACGCCGTTTCGGCGTGCGTCGCGCAAGGCCTCGTAGCGTTTCAGGGCTTTATCGGTACGAGAGGAGTTTTGCCGGAAGGACTGTTCGACGTGATCAGCCTTCGGCACAGCATCGAACACGTTCCGGACATGCGAAGCGATCTGAAGCATTGTCTGCGCCGCCTCGAGCCGGGTGGAATGATCTGGTTGGCATGGCCGAATCCACGCGGCCTTGGCGCACGCGTCTTTCGGCCGGCGTGGCGCGGCCTGGAGGCCCCCAGGCACTTGTGCGTCCCGAGCGCCGAGGCGATGGAGACGATGCTGGAGGAAGTCGGGTTCGTGAACGTCCGCTCGCTTAGGCGGGGTCATCATGCGCGAAGCATTGCGCGTGAAAGCGGACGAATAGCTTCTCAGCGCCCGGGCATCGCGAACCGCGCAAGAGCACTCGTTGCGCCACTCGTGGGCTGGTACGCGGATCTTGCGGCCACGTTCTTTGCGCGCGCGGGCGAGGAGCTCGTTACAGTGGCCTTCGCATCTGACGGGAAGCACGACCGTGCCTAAATGCGTCGCCGTCCTCCTTCATTTTCGCTCCGCAGCCATGACCCTGCGTTGCCTGCAGTCGCTCGCCAGCGAGGGCGTCGATATCGTCGTGGTCGTCGACAATTCCGAAGACGATGGCGCGTCGATTGTGCCGCTTCGTAGCGGTGCGGCCCACATCCCCGCCGAAATCGTATACCTGGAGCCCGGCGTCAACCTCGGTTTTGCGGCTGGCGTGAATCGCGCTGTCGAACTGATTGCAGGTTGGGGTGGTGAATACGACCTGCTGCTCATCAATAGCGACGCCTCGTTGGCACCGGGAACGGTCGGCCATTTGCGCGCGGCCGTAGCCGACAAGTCGCCGGTCATCGCGGCACCGTCGATTGACGGGCCAACCGGACTGGTGCCGGCACGAACTTACTACCGCCATCTTTCGGCGACGATTTCTCCGGCGGGACCGGGCCTGCGCGGTCACGCCTTACTGGGCGGCGCGTGCCTCATGCTGCATCACACGCTGGTCCACGAACCCATTTTCGACGAAACGTTTTTTTTCTACGGCGACGACATCGAGATGGGCTATCGGATGGCGCAGCGTGGTGTTGCCTTGGTGGACGTGCCTGAAGGCGTTGTCATTCACGAGGGGTCCGGTAGCAGCGGCAACGGCTCGATATTCTATGAATATCACATGAGTCGTGCCCATCTGTTGCTGGTGGGTCGCCTTGGCTACGGTATGGCCGGTCGATTTGGCTTGGGTGCGGGGCGCTTGTTTTTCCTCACCATTCGTGCGCTTGTACGAAGCGTACGTCATCGCTCGCTGCGGCCGTGGAAAGGGCTGGGCATGGCACTGAGCGACCTCCTGCGTGGAAGGCGTCGCAGTCTTACGCCACCGGTGCGGTGAGCTCTTTCTGCGCACGGCGCACCAAGTGCCAACCGTAGCTGGCCATGAATGCCTCACCCAGCGTCAGGCCCACCGCCATGCCACGAACGTCAAAGAATCGCGCTCCTGAGCCCAGCAGCAATGCCAGCAGCACTATCCCCGTCAGCTCGAATCGCAGGCGTCGAAGTGGATGGCCGGAGGCCACGAGCACCGTGCCCGCGGCCATCCGCAGCGCCATGAACGGCGAAGCCATCGCGACCCAGGGCAGGGTAGCTGCCGTTTCGGCGAATGCGTTGCCGAGAAGGTAGGGCAACAAGGGGGCCCCCAGGGCTAACGCGGCCGCACTCAGCAATCCCCACCCGAACGAAATGCGTCCGAGCAGACCGACCAGGCGTTGCCCTTCCTGAGTCGGAGCTGCGCCGTGTCGGAAAAGCCGCGGCTGCGAGGCCACGAGCATTCCGACCACCGGCATGACGACGGCGTTCATGACGCGCGACGTTGCGCTGTAAATGCCGGCGGCGTGCGCTCCGAGGAGTGCGGGGGAAATGATCTTGTCGAGTTCCGTCGGGTTCGCGGCGACGATATGCATGGCGGCGTAGGCCGCACCCGAGCGCCATTCGTCGCGCGAGGGTCGCCGCGGTCGCCACTGCAGGGGCGCGACCCGATGGGTCGCGACAAGCGCGAGTCCAAGGCCCAGCAGTGCCGCTGCGGCCTGCAGGATCACGAATGTATGTAGCGGGGTTTGGGCAAAGAAGATGATGCAGATGAAAGCCGCTACAGCGCGAAGGGCCATCGGTATCCAGAGCAGCATCTGTCCGGCCGCGACGCGGTTCCGCGCCTGCAGGACAAAACTCAGGAGCAGGGTGAGGGGCGTGACGAGCAACTCAGCCGCGCCGATCAGTGCGAGGTCAACGAGTGGTAGGGAACCTTCGGTGACCGCGCTCGCAACGAAGGGAAAGCCAAGGGTGAGAAGGCTGCCGACAGAAAGGCTGAGTGGCCATCCGTAGCGCCAGTTTTCGATGGCATCCGCACCGTCGCGGGCGGCTCGCGCCATCAGCACGTAACCGGCGCCAAGATTGGGAAGAAGCCCCAGAATGACCGCGAGTGAAGCGGCGGCCATGTAGCTGCCGTACGTCGCCGGCCCGAGGAGACGGGTCACCAGTACCAGCGTGAGTGCCTGGGTTGCAACACGTAACCCGAGGATGCCGGTGGTCGCCATACTGCTTCGGGCAAGGGCGCCTTTCAATGCTCGCATGATGAACTCGTGGACGTGCACTTGGCCGGTGCCATGCGTGTGTAGGCATTCTGCAGTGGCGCAAGATCCGCACTGAGGCGGCCGCCGACATTCATGGCCTGGAGCTCGCTGATCTGCCTGGCAAGCTCTTGCCGATCGCCCAGTTGTATGGCGAAACGGGCAAGACCGATGCGATACGCACTCTCTCGGGGTGCACCCGCAACTGCTTCGTGTTGCACGCGATAGGCGAGTTGCCTGTCCTTGATGGTGTCCCAGGCGAACATGGCATACATGGCCAAAAGGCGTGGGCTGCGCCGCTCATGCGAAAGCGCTGCACCGAATGAGCCGTAAAGGCGCTCGGGTGGGAAGTTGCACGCCGTCTGACGGAGGCACTGGGCCAGGGCGTCAAGTGAACTCTCATCCTGGATCGTCGCAGGATGCTTTCTCAACTTGTCATCGATGCTGTCCCACCACGCGTCCTTGACGGGAAGGTGCATTCTCGACGTCATGAAAATAAGAGCCTGCTCCGGCAGGATCGACGACCCAGGAACTCGTGCCGCCCGTTCCAGTGGCTCATACACGAGCGGAATGAATGGCGAGGTCGGATCATAGTTTGAGTAGATGATGTAAGTGCGACCCAACTCGTATTGCGCACGGGGCGAGTCCGGCGCCCTGAAAGCCAGTTCACGTGCGAGCGATAGCGGGTTGCCCCAGGCTTCCGCAGTCGACCACGTGATGAAGAGCCAAAGCAGCGCAAACAGGCCAAGGCAGAGCCGCGCGAGAGTCTGGGCAAGTGCGCGCGACGGGGGAACGGCCGTGAGCGTGACCAGCAGGGTGAGGAGAAGACCCAGGCTTGGAAAATAGTTGCGATGCTCATACACCAGTTCGAGCGGCAGCACCGTTCCAGTCAGCAGATGGCAACCGAAGAACAGGGCAATGCCAAGCCCTGCCAGCGGCAGTCGTTTCCGTAGCCAGAGCGCGGCGCAGACCAGGCCGACGATGCCAGCAAGAGACAGGATTGTCGTGACGGGTGAGAGCAAGCCTTGCGATACGACAAAGTCGTCGTGGTAAAAGGACAGCGCGCCGGGGGTGGGAAGGAGTGTCCACGCAATGTAGTCGAGGACGATGCGTCCCTCGCTCAACAGTCGGGTCGACAATGTGAAATCACGCGTGACCCATGTGGACGGGTTCAACAGGCCCGGCAGTAGCCATATTGTTCCGGCCGTCATGGGGATCAGTAGAAAAACGACGAAGAAGCCTGCAACACGCCGGTCAAAGGCGTAGCCAGGCGCACTCACGCTGCGTCCCCGGAACACGAACCATTCGATCAGGAAGGCATACAGCGGAAGCATGACGGCTGTTTCCTTCGCTAACGCGCCGATGGCGGTTGCGCCCAGCACGCTGCCTGCAGCAAGAAGGAATCCATAGCGCCTTCCGCCGAGCATACGTCGACGTCCCGCTACGTAGCCCCAAAGACCGAGCAGTACAGCAAGGTTCGCCATGCTCTCCATGCGCTGCACCACGTACAGCACGGAGGACACGTTGATTGGCAGCACCAGCCATGCGGCCGCTATGAGCGCCGCTTTGCGATCGCTGACCGTCGAGTCCGGCAGATCCTCGCTCGCTGCGCGCAGGAGCGACCTGAGGAAGAGGAAGGCCGCGAAGCCGTTGAGCAAATGGATGCACAGGTTGGTGAACTTCATCGCAGGCGCATTGGCGCCGGTGATGAGGTAGTTGATGGCAAAACTCAGCGAGGCCAGGGGACGTTTGAAATCGCTTGCCGGTGAAGAAAGCGCTGCGCTGACAAGGTCTGGAACACTCCAGCCTTTGGGATGGACCCCGGCGTTGTCGACGATGTTCGGATAGTCGTCGAACAGCCACGTTCCTGAGAGGCCGGGCCAATAAACAAGGACGGTAGCGATCAATCCCAAGCAAAAAATCACCCATGGGCGGGACACATGGCGTCTGACGTTTCGCCACATCATGGGCCGACTCCGGCATCTGCCTTTAGGGTGGCGACGAGGCGCGCCCGTTCGCGGGGCCAGTACGCCTGGCGTTGTAGCACCCAGGCGTGAACCGTCGCCATGCCGGGGCCAATGGCATCGGCGGCAACCGGAAGGCTGTCATATACCGAGAGATGCTGGAGACCGAGTTCAGCGTGGCCGGCCGAGCCGAGTTCCGCGGCCTGGCGAAGGGCAACGGTTTCGTGAGGATCCAGTTCGAGGCCGCGATTGAAATGAAGGAGCGCGGCCTTCGGATCATTCGTCGCCAATGCTATTTCGCCTAGCGCGTGTTCGAGATCCTGTTTGCGCCCGGGCGGAAGGTTCGGATTGTCGAGTCCCGCCTGAGTGAGGTCCTTGAGGCCAACGAGCGACAGGCCTGGGCATTCACCTTTTTGAGCGACTGGGATGGTACGTGCGTACCAGCCAGCGATGAGTGCGCCAGGGTCGCGAGTGAGGCGTAATGCCCGGCGAGCGGTCGCCATGTCCGTGTCGGAAAGATCACCCGCCTGGCAATGCGCGGCGATCAGGTTGAATGCAATCTGCACTTCCTCGGGTCTGGCCGCGAGCAGGGGCGTCAGGCGCGCGATGGCTCGGGACGGCGTTCCATGCTGAATCTCTTCTTGTGCGGCAGTGACCTGGGCGCGAGCGGAGGTCGGGTTAAGGCGAGCCCACAAGGTTCCCTGATGCGCATTGTCGCCCCAAACGGAAGCATTGGCGTAAGTCATACCAGCCATCGATATGATCAGGACGGCAGTAAGTGCATAGCGCACTCGCAGCGAGGGAAAGACGGGCTTCGTGGATCTGGCTCGAAGGTTCATAGGGAGGCCGACCAACCACAGGCCCACCGGCCAGAACATCAACAGGGCTGGCAGATAATTCCGGTGCTCGAAGTACAGTTCAAGCGGCACGCTGCTCGATTCGAGCAGATGGCCTGTCAGGAAGAACAGAATGGCCCCTGCAATCGCGGGCGACAGACGCCTGCCGAACCATGCAAAGAGGCACAGCACGACAAGGCCAGCGATTGCTACAAACGTGGTCCATGGACGCCACAGATGTGTCGAGACCGCCGTCGTGTCGTTGAAGACGCCTGCGGTATACGGATGGGGGAGCCACAGCTGGCCGAGGTATTGCCAGAGGATGCGAGGCTCGGTGAGCAGCCGCTGGGCTTCGGTCCATGGACGATGCGGGATCCCATGAACGATGCCCGCCCATGCCAGGTAGACCAGTGCAAGGACGATAGCCCCCGTCGCGATCCAGCACGCGGCCAACGCCATACGGAATACGGTGCCCGAGCGGCCGACTGGCCGGGGCTCCGGCGGCAAGGAGAAGCGCTCGACCACCAGAATGAGGGACGGCAGTAGCAGTCCGTTCGCTTTCGACAGGGCCGCCAGCAATGTGCATCCCACGACCGCGACGACGGCCATGAAGCTTCCGGCGCGGGTCTGTCCCTCGGCAAGCAGTTGGCGTGCTTTTACCCATGCAAGGAGGCCAGTCAGGCAGAACGTGGCCGGTAACATCGCCTCGCGTTGCACGATGTACAGCGTCGTTGAAACGAAGAGGGGATGAAGCGCCCAAAGGCCTGAGGCGATCAGTGCCGCATGGTCCATGCGGGTTGCCGTCATGGCCTCGGATTCCCCACGCGCCCACGCACGTCCGAAGGCGCGGAGCAATGCGTAGAGCAGCGCACAATTGAGGAGGTGAAGGATGACGTTCGTACGCTTGAACGGCTCCGGCTGTGCCGGCCAGTCGTGGGCGTCGATCAGAAAACTGGCCATGGCCAGCGGTCGGCCGATGGGGTCGGCGGTACCGGATGTGATGTAGCGGGCGAAAGTAGCGGCGTTATCGATCGGCCCCGTTTCGCCGAGGGCGGGTAGATTCGCGAAGTCGTCGAATACGAAGCCACCGCTCAGCCCCGGCCGGTAGGCTAGCCACGCAACAAGTAGAAGGGCGGCGAGGAGCGCGAGGCGTAGGTAGCTTCGTGGGGTCATTGGCCTGACGAGGTGGCGCGCCGAGGCATCGTAGCGGTCGACGGGGTGAACAAGGCGGACGATGGCGACCTTGCCGGGCGCGCGGGCCTAGTCTACTTCCCTGTCATACCCAAGGGGTAGCGCCTTTCCGAAGCCAGGTGCGACAAAAAAAAGGAGCCGCGTGAGCGGCTCCTTTTTGTCCTGCATGCAGCTCGAATTACGAGCGGCAGTTCGACGGCAGATAGTTGCTCTTGATCGTGGTGCTCTTGCAGGTCCAGGCGATCGAGCCGGCATTCGTGATCGGCGACAGTTCCAGCGTCGATGCTTCCGGGATCTTGGTGCTGGCCTTCGGGCCGCCGTAAGCAGCGGTGATCAGGCCCGTGGCATCGCCGACCGTGATGTTCAAGACGTACTGACCGCTGATGCTGCCCGGCGAAGCGAGGCCGGCAGAAGCATTGTTCGGCGGGAAGCGGCCGGTGTTCTGGAAGAACTCGGCAACAGCCGTCTTGGCGCCGTCAGCGAGGACCGGACCTTCCGAGACCTGCGAGCGGATGGTGTAGTCCTGGTAAGCCGGGATAGCGATGGCGGCCAGGATGGCGATGATCGCGACAACGATCATCAGTTCGATCAGGGTAAAGCCCTTCTGCACGTTCTTCATGGCGATTCCTATCTCTGTAAAGGTGGTTAGCTAACCGATTGTGGTGCCCCCTGAGCCCCGGTACCGGATCCCCCTAGGAAGGGCCCGATCCCCTTTCTCACTCACGTGGTCAGGAACGACCAGGAAGCTCGTGTTTGTCGAATGCATCTTGCATGCCATACCCGACGGCGCATATTCCCTCATATTGCGCGTGCCGGAATTGTGCCGGGTGTCACGTCTCGCATGCAATAGGAGAAATCCGCCTATATTCAACGTGCTGCGTCATGACACTGCGCGTCACAAGGTGACATTTAGCGTCACTTCCTACTGCGCTATCGACAAGCCGTGGGGAGGTAGCGGCTTTCCATAGGTGACCCCTTGCACACCCAGGCGATGGCACCGGGGCCGGTGACGGGGGAGAGTGTGATGGCGCTGGACTGCACATGCGCGTTGGCGTTAGTGGTGTCGTAGAAAACGGTGACCGCGCCATCGGTTACCCGAACGCCCGATACGTATTTTCCGGAGATCGACCCTTCTGCTGCGAGGCCGGCGGATTCATTCGCCGCCGGAAGGCGACCTTTATCCGCAAAGAAGTCCCACACCGCCGTTTTCGCACCTGTGGAGAGATTGATCCCCTCGGACACCTGGGCACGAATCGCATAGTCCTGATAAGCAGGGATGGCGATGGCTGCCAGAATGGCGATGATCGTGACGACGATCATGAGTTCGATCAAAGTGAAGCCGTTGGCGTGCTTGGTCGGAAGCATGGGCGGGTTCTTGGCGGAGTGTTCCTGTCACTCAGCACGATCCATACCATCGGCCAACCCGCCTGCCTTTTCGTTGCCGAAACGTGACGTCGTTCTCCGAAAATGCCTTAGGACAGGTCCATTCGGTTCGAACGTCGCCCTTGCAGCCGTCGCCACCGCGAGGACCGCCAGCAAGATTTCCTCTCCGCGGAAGGCGATGACGTAGCGCGGTTCCGACTGGAGAACGCCGTAGACAGCCGTGACATAGAGCAGCAACATGCTCGAAAGAGAAGCCGTCACCCCGACCTTGCGGAACGCCACGAGCAGGCAGCCAGCGAGTGCGACGGCGGCCATCCAGTCGTTTATGGCAATCAGCAACTGGGTCATTGCATAGAGCGCGTTGCGCACCTGGAAGGGCGAGTGGGACGTCGCAAACGGATAGATATGTCCGGAGGCGATCTGGAGATTCCAGCTCCACAAGAGTGCTGGCTTGGACAGGTACCACGACATCGAGTCTCGCGGTGTCGCCTGCAGCCGATCCAGAATGGCGTGCAGGCCGGCGGATGGGTCCCGGGCCATCTCGGCAACTTCGCCATCGATCGTGCCCATGATCCTTTTGCTGGTCTCGTCGCCAGCGGCTACGCCGTGCGCCGCAGCATGGTAGGACGACCATGACCCCTGGACAAAGTTCGTGGATGCGCGGAGCCCGGCGGATTGGCCGGCATCGATGGTTGCGCCCCTTGCCATCCATGCCCCTGGCAACATGACAGCGCACAGAAGAAGAGCGAGCCATTGACGCCGCTCGGTAGGCGAGCGCCACGCGAAAATCGCAGCGACCATCGGTGCGAACGGCATCAGCACGGCATTGGTCAGGGCCGCGGCGCCGAACATGAGGCCCCCCGCGCATGCCCATCGCGTATCGGTGCGTCGGATAGCTTCGTTCGTGGCGGCAAGCGCCATGGCGACAAGAAACCCGAACAGCGTTTCGCTGAGAATGTAGGTAGGAATAGTGATGCAGTGAGGCCATACCGCCATCAACACGCCGGCCGCGATCAGCCAGCCGTCTCTCAGCCAGTCCCTCGCGGCGGCGAGCAACGCCAGCACGGACAGGGCGCCTAGCAGGCATTGAATCCAGCGAACGGCACCGTACCAACCTGTGGGGAAGGCCGAGACGACTGCGGCAAGAAAAACGGGATAACCTGGATCGCGGTAGCTATCCGGCACAGGTTTGGCCGGCGAGGGAGCGGCGCTGGAAAAAACTCTGTGATTGATGAGATTCCACGCATAGGCGGTGTAGTCGCGCGCATCGCCGCTGATCGGTTTGTCGACTATGGCGACATTTGTAAAGTAGAGGCGCAGGGCGAGGGCCAGAAGGGTGCAGGCGAGGATGATCCACGCCGTCCGCTTTTTTTGTCTACTCATGCCGATCGCCTCGGGGCAGCCCCGGCGGATGAGGTTCCGGAAGTGGCGAGGTGCCCAAGTCGCCTGCGCCAGAGGGTAAGAAAGCCTGCGCTCAGCCATGCTGCTCCCAGGGCAGCCATGACGATCTCGGCTCCTCGAAATGGCACGGCATACCGTGGTTCGGACTGAAGCACCGAGTAGACGGCCGTGACGTAAAGCAGCAAGACTGCCGTCATCCCTGCCTGCCGATCGGCGCGACCGATGATCACAACGACGCAGCCGAGCAACGCAAGGATCGCGACGATCGGATTAGCCGTCACGAGAGCCTGCATGGTGTACCAGGCTATATCGTTCGACTCCAGCGGCGAATCGACGGTCGGAAAGACGTAGATATGGCCGCTTGCGATGCGCATGCTCCAGCTCCAGAGCAGCGCAGGCTTGGACGCATACCACGCGGCGTATCTTTCCGGCTCCGCACCCAGGCGGTTGACGAGCGAGGTCATTCCCGCGCGGCGGTCATGAACGGCCAGCGAGACCTCCTGATCGATACGGCGAGTCATGGCGACGCCAGCCGGGTCACCCGAGAGGCTGTCGAGCCACGCACTGTGGTACTCGGGCCAGGAGCCTTGCACCAGATTCGTGACGGCACGTTGGCTTGCCGCAGGGCCTTCAGCGAAGGCCGCATTTCGTATCGCCCACAGCCCCGGAAGGGCCAACGACGCGACGAGAAGAATGACCCATCGCCGACGCCGGGCTGGTTGCGCCAGATATCCGGCCGCAGCCACGACAGGGAGAAAGGGCGCCATGACTGCGTTGGTCAGCGCGGCGCAGCCGAACAGCAGGCCGCCAGCGGTAAGCCGTCCCGCGCGATCCTCGGCGAGGCCCTTGGCAACCGTCGCCAGCGCGACCGAAATCAGAAATCCGAGCAGCGTTTCGCTGAGCAAATAGGCCGGCGCAGTGATCGAGTGGGGCCAGATGGCGAGCAGGACGGCGGTGACGATGAGCCAGGGCAGGCTGAGCCAGCGACGCGCGAGGCATAAATATGCCGTGACTGTGAGCGCGCCAAGTAATGCCTGGGTGGTCTGGAGGGTTCGATACCTGAGCCCGGCGTTCTGGATGAGAGCGAGGAACGGTGCGAGGAACGTTGGATACCCAGGGTCCCTGTAACTGTCCGGGACGACCGGCGCCCCGCCGGATGCCACGGAAAACACGTGGTGCTGGATGAGGTTTGCGGCATAGGACACGTAGTCCAGTGCGTCCCCGCGCACCGGATGCTCGATCCAGGCGGTGGATATAAACCAGCACCTGAGCA
>Ga0247742_10001265_pt1 | contig 17987 bp, 10 predicted proteins | sample UWRJL208509C2_FD_180944 | JGI IMG/M metagenome (GOLD analysis project Ga0247742, IMG submission 180944) | Plant litter microbial communities from Arlington Agricultural Research Station in Wisconsin, United States - UWRJ-L208-509C-2 | ecosystem: Environmental > Terrestrial > Plant litter >... | reverse complement strand
AGCGTGCTTCCGGACGGCAGAGTGATGGATTGCGGATTGGCGACGGGCACGCCGTCGACGATCACGTTGATGCCGCCTACGGTGAGGGTTTGCAGGCCGTCGGGGGCATTGATTTTTACGGTGCCGGTCTGGGTCAGCGCGCTGTCATCAGGGTTCGAGCCGCCGGGCAGATTCGCTTCGTTGACCGTGCAGTCGCCCGGTTCAATGACCACGCCGCCGTCAGGTTTACCGGGCACGACGTTCACCGTCACAGTGGTGGTGCTGGTGTCGCCGTCGGCATCGCGGATGGTGTAGGTGAAGATGTCCTGCGTGCCGTCGGGCACGACGCCGGGGTTGGCGGTGTACACGGCATTGCCTTGGGCATCGACAATCAGTTCGCCGTAAAGGCCGACGATCACAGTATTTAAACCGGTCGTCACGGCGCTGGAAGTATCGCCACCGGCTTTGACGCCGATGATCTGACCGCCCGGCCCTGCGCCGTCAGCACCCGCTGTGTCGTTGAGCAGCAGATTGCCGCTGGTGTCCCCGCCTGCCGCAACCCAGCCAATATCAGCGCCGGCATTCGGTACGTCGTCGAGGACCACGATGTTGATATTGCCGTCCGCCACGTCGCCATCGCTGTCGACGGCGTGTACCGCGATCTGCTCGTTGTTGCTCGTGCCATCGCCCTGATTGTGGGTTTCCGGATTGTTCAGCGTGTAGCTGTAACTGACCTCACCGGTCGCCGGGTTGTAGTTGCTGATGGTCAGCGTGCTTCCGGACGGCAGAGTGATGGATTGCGGATTGGCGACGGGCACGCCGTCGACGATCACGTTGATGCCGCCTACGGTGAGGGTTTGCAGGCCGTCGGGGGCCGTGACTTTGATGACCCCTGACTCAGTGAGCGCGCCTTCGTCGGGATTTGAGCCTCCGACCAGATTGGCCTCATTGAGCGTGAGTTGGCTGTTACCGAGCGTCACGCCATTGTCTGCAGGCGGTGGTGGCGGTGGCGGTTCGACCGGAGGCGGTTCCACAGGCGGAGGCTCGACAGGAGGAGGCTCAACCGGCGGCGGTTCCACGGGCGGTGGCTCCACTGGAGGTGGTTCAACCGGCGGCGGCTCCACTGGAGGTGGTTCAACCGGCGGCGGCTCCACTGGGGGTGGTTCAACAGGCGGCGGTTGCACTGGCGGGACAGTAATCGGGGGCTCGACCAACGGCGGTAGGGAAAAATCCGGTGAACCATCGTCTCCATAGATTCGCCCGAGCGGGAATTCAGGCACGCTGCCCAGCCCTGCCGTCGGGAAGCCGATCACCGGAACGACCACACCTGCGGTTTCAGTCAGCAACACTGCGGTGTGTCCACCGCCCAGTGCACTTGGCGATCCACCGGGGTTGGCGTTGCCGGCGGCGGTAGGGTCCGTGACCTGCGTGGGATCGGCGCCGGCCGCAATGGCCTGCTGCACCGCCGTCAGTTGGCCTGGCACGGTCGGGTCTGGCGTATCGATGTGAGTGGCGTGGTTGGCAAGGATTTGCGGCGTCAGCGGCATGCGGCTGTCTCGACCCAGGGTCAATTCTCCACCCTTGGCCAGATGCACAGCGACCGCCCCGGTCGCTCCTGTCTGCAACTGCTCCCCGGCGTACACCTTGTCGCCCTCGATCAACAACCGTTTGGTGCCATTGCTCGCGACCGCGAACACGTCGCCCACCACCTGCCTAACCGTACCGATCAAACTGGCCATATCCACTCCCTAATGCAGCAATCCCGAATCATAAATGTTACGAATCCAACAGAAAGTGTTAGATCAGAACGACAAAATGGCTTAGAGCCAGCATCAAGCGACAATTTTATGTCGCTGAATCTTTTCAAGTTTCTCGCTGAAAAAATCGCCTGATCACATGCTGTCAAATTAACGTTAAATCTTAAACTTAATCGCTACAGCGCCCATAAACCGCTGAATAAAGGCGATTACTGAGATTCAAGATCGCCTGAATCGGGAAAAGGACATAAGTTTTTTTTGGAATAACCCTTATGAAAAAAACATCTGAGCATTCCTGAAAGTTGTTCTTAGCTGTGATGTTACAAACCTGATACGGTTTTCATCGCATAGGTCGTCGGTTTTTTGGCGAAAGCAGCAAGACATCACTCCAGGGAGAAGTACTCATGCGCGATTTGACCCCGCTCTACATTGCAGTCGTGTTGGCGGTGGGCTGCGCTCAAGCGCAAGCCATGTCGCTTACCCAAGCGATCCAGAACACCATCGATTACCACCCGGAAATTCGCTCAAACGTGAATAACCGACTGTCCGCCGACGAGGACGTGAAATTCGCCAAAGGCGGATACCGCCCGGTGGTGGATCTGAACGCTGCCTACGGCCGCCAGCACACCGACAGCCCGACCACCCGCTTCGTCGGCAATCACAACGAAGAAACCCTGAACTACACCCAGTCGGAATTACGCCTGCGGCAGATGCTGTTCGACGGCTTCAACACCAAAAACGAAGTCGGCCGCACCGAAGCGGTGGTCAATTCCCGCGCCTACTACCTGCGTGGCACGTCAGAGGACCTGGCGCTGCGGGCCATCGAGGTTTATCTGGAAGTGCTCAAGCGTCGCGAGCTGCTGGACCTGGCCAAAAACAACCTTCAGGCGCACTTGCGCATCAACGACCAGATCGGTCTGCGCAGCAATCAGGGCATTGGCAGCAATGCGGACCGCGATCAGTCCAAGGCCCGCCGTGCCCTGGCGGAGAACAATTTCTATACCGCGCAGGTCGACCTGCAGGACGCCGAAGCCAACTTCTTCAGCGCCGTGGGCAAGATGCCGGACGAGCTGGAAGCCCCGCCGTCGATCAAGGGAGAAGTGTCCAAATCCCTGCCCGATGCCAAGCAAAGCATGTTGAACAACAACCCGTACTTGAAGTCGGCGCAAGCCGATGTGCAGGCCGCCGAGAAGCAATACGAAGTGGCCAAGTCGCCGTTCTATCCGCGCTTCGACGGCGAACTGGCAGTGGGCGCCAATAACAACATTCAGGGCGAGGAAGGCCACGACAACGAATGGCGCGCCGCCGTGGTGATGAATTACAACCTGTACAACGGCAATCGCGACCAGGCGCGTCTGAAGTCCGACTCGTACAAAACCGGTCAGGCGATGGACATCCGCAACAACGCCCTGCGCATGCTCAACGAAAACCTGTCGCTGGCATGGAACGCCATGAACAACGCGCGTACTCAGACCCCGATTGCCCGCGAATACGCCGAAACCACCACCCGCGTGCGTGCTGCCTATCAGGACCAGTTCGGCCTTGGGCAACGCACCCTGCTTGACCTGCTGGACAGCGAAAACGAGCTGTACAACGCCTCCCGCCGTTACACCGAGCTGCGTTACACCGAGGAATATTCGATGTACCGGGTGCTGGCCACCGAAGGCGAGCTGCTGCGCAAGGCCCGCGTCGTGCTGCCCGCCGAAGCGGTCGCTATGACGGAAGTCAAAAACGAAGCACGCCTGCCAGAAATGAAGTAGCGCGCCTGCGCCGGGGAGAAGCCTGTGACCAGCATGGAACTGCCGCACCCGATTGACCCACGTTCGAACTTCGACGACCCGCTGCTCGATGGCTTGCTGATCTTGTGCAAGCTGCACGATTGCAGCGCCAGCCGCACCAGCCTCAGCGCCGGACTGCCCCTGGCTCAGCAGCGCCTTGATGTCGAACTCTTGCCTCGCGCCGCCGCTCGCGCAGGTCTGCAGGCGCGCATGTTGCGCCGCGACCTGAACGCCATCGACGGTTTGAACCTGCCCGTACTCCTGCTGCTCAAGGGCAATCGTTGCGCGGTGCTCAGACGCTGGGAAGAAGACGGGCGCGCGCTGATCCTGCCGAGCGAGGCTGAGGGCGGCGAACAACGGGTGAGCCGTGAGGAACTGCAAGCGATCTACACAGGTCTGGCCCTGTACGCCCGCCCCCGGCACGAGCTGGAAAACCTGCGCGCGCCGCTGGTGCCTCGGGTGCAGGCCTGGTTTCGTGACACCCTGAAACTGTCTCGCGGCTTATATGGCGATGCGATTCTGGCCAGCTTTCTGATCAACCTGCTGGGGCTGATGGTGCCGCTGTTCGTCATGCAGACCTACGACCGCGTGGTGCCCAACCAGGCAACATCCACGTTGTGGGTGCTGGCCATCGGGCTGCTGATCGGTACGGCGTTCGAGCTGACCCTGCGTCTGGTGCGCGCACACCTGCTGGATCAGGCCGGGAAGAAAACCGACGTGATTCTCTCGGCGACGTTGTTCGAGCGCATCACCGGCATGTCAATGAAAGCGCGCCCGGCCAGTGTCGGCGGCTTCGCCCAGAGCATTCACGATTTTCAGGGCCTGCGGGAGTTTCTGACCGCCGTGACCCTGACCAGCATCATCGATCTGCCGTTCGCCGTGCTGATGCTGGCGGTGATCGGCATGCTCGGTGGCTGGCTGGTGGTGATCCCGATGGTTGCGTTCCCCATCACCATCCTGTTCGCCTGGCTGGTACAGATACGCCTGCGCGACACGGTGGAGAAAAGTCTGGCGCTGGGGGCTGAGCGTCAGGCCTTGCTGGTGGAAACCCTCGGCGGTCTGGAAACCCTCAAAGCGTGCAGCGCCGAAAGCGAGCGCCAGCACAAATGGGAATCGACCCACGGCGCCCTCACCCGGCTGGACAGCCACGCGCGCGATCTGTCGGCGCTGGCCAGCAACGGCACGCTGTTCATTCAGCAGTTTTCGGGCATGGCGACGATTGTGGCCGGGGTGTACATCATCATCGCCGGCAACCTGAGCGTCGGTGCGCTGGTCGCCAGCTACATGCTCGGCAGCCGGGTGTTGGCGCCGCTCGGACAGATCGCCGGGCTGATCACCCGCTATCAACAAGCGCAAGTGACGATGAAAAGCACCGATGCCTTGATGGCCCTGCCTCAGGAGCGCGACGCGTCGAAACGACCGCTGGAACATGTGCGACTGAACGGCGCAATCAATGTGGTCAAGGCCAGCTTCAGCTATGGCGGTCAAGGGGCCCAGGCGCTGAACGAGGTCACGCTTACCATCCGGCCCGGTGAGCGGATCGGCATCATCGGCCGCAGCGGTTCGGGCAAAAGTACGTTGGCGCGGCTGCTGATGGGTTTTTACACGCCCGATGAAGGACAACTGCTATTGGATGGCCTGGACCTGCGTCAGGTGGACGTCGCCGATCTGCGCCAGCAAGTGGGTTATGTCGCCCACGACCTGCCGCTGCTGGCGGGCAGTTTGCGTGACAACCTGACCCTGGGCGCACGCTACGTCAGCGATGCCCGGATGCTGGAAGTGGCAGAAATCACCGGCGTGGGCGATCTGGCACGGCATCACCCGCTGGGCTATGACCGTCCGGTAGGCGAGCGCGGACAATTGTTATCCGGCGGTCAGCGGCAAGCCGTGCTGCTGGCGCGAGCGCTATTGCTCGATCCGCCGATCATGCTGCTCGATGAGCCCACCAGCCACATGGACAACAGCAGCGAGGACGTGTTGCGGCACAAACTGGCGCCGCTGGTACAGGGCAAAACCTTGCTACTGGTGACCCATCGCATGTCGATGTTGAGTCTGGTGGATCGGCTGGTGGTGCTGGACAACGGCAAAGTGGTCGCCGACGGCCCCAAAGAGCAAGTCATCGAAGCATTGCGCAAAGGCCGTGTCGGCCAGGCCCTGGTTTAAGGAGCGTTACCCATGTCATCCGCTCAAAGCTATAACAGCTACTTTCGCCCGGGCAATCAAGTCGATCACGAGTTCATGCCCGAGGTGGCTGGCGTGGTTGCGCAGGATTCCTCGCGGCGTTCGCGACTCACCGTATGGATCGCCGCCGCGTTGATCGGCAGCGCTCTGGTCTGGGCCAAGTTTGCCGTGATCCAGGAAGTGACCATGGGCGAAGGCAAGGCCATTCCGTCGAGCAAAGTACAGGTGATCCAGAACCTGGAAGGCGGGATTGTCACCGAGATCTTTGTCCGTGAGGGGCAGATGGTGAACAAGGGCGACACCCTGCTGCGCCTGGATGACACGCGGTTTCTGTCGAACAAGGGCGAGAGCGAAGTGGACCGTTACACGTTGACCGCTCAGGTGGAGCGGCTGTCGGCGGAAGCCGAAGGCCGGCCATTCAAGCCGTCAGCCGAGGTGCTGGCCAAAGCGCCGCAAGTGGCAGCGGATGAGCAGGCGCTGTATGACTCGCGGCAACGTCGTCTGGCCAGCGAACAGCGCACCTTGCAGGAGCAACTGCGGCAGAAGCAGCAAGAGCTGGCCGAGTTTCGTTCCAAGCAGGATCAGTACCGTAATTCCCTGGGGTTCATTCAGCAGGAGCTGGCGATGTCGACGCCGTTGATTGCCAGCGGCGCGGTGTCGCCGGTGGAAATCATTCGTTTGAAAGGCAAGGCGGCTGAGGCGAGAGGTTCGCTGGATGCGACTTCGCTGGCGATTCCTCGGGCGGAATCGGCGATCAACGAGATCAAGAGCAAGGTGCAGGAGTCCACCGACAGCTTCCGTTCCGACGCCTCCAAGGACCTTAACGACAAACGCGCCGAGCTGTCGAAAGCCAGCGCCACCAGTATCGCCATCAATGACCGCGTGACCCGCACCACCGTTACCGCGCCGATGAAGGGCATCGTCAAAACGCTGAAGGTCAACACCATTGGCGGCGTGGTCCAGCCAGGCAGCGATCTGGTGGAGATCGTCCCACTGGAAGACAACCTGCTGATCGAAGCGAAGGTGCGGCCGCAGGATGTGGCGTTTTTGCATCCGGGGCAAAAGGCGATGGTGAAATTCAGCGCCTACGACTACACGATCTATGGCGGGCTGCCGGCCAAACTTGAACTGATCGGCGCCGACACCGTGACCGATGACAAAGGCAACAGCTTCTACCTGATCCAGGTCCGCACCGACAAAAACCATTTGGGCGGCGATGCCAAACCGCTGCTGATCATCCCCGGCATGGTCGCGACCGTTGACATCATGACCGGCGAGAAAAGCGTGTTGGACTACCTGTTGAAACCGGTGTTGAAGGCCAGAACCGAGGCGTTGCGGGAGCGGTGATTGCGCCGTCAGGTAGCCCGGATGAGAAAGAGTCCCCTCTTAACCAAACGCAGCCCCGTGGGAGGGAGCTTGCTCGCGATTGGATTGGGTGCCCGCCAGCCCGAGGAGGCGGCCTCATCGCGAGCAAGCTCCCTCCCACTTTGATAATTGCTCAGGCTGCTTTTGTGCCGCTTGATTCCAGGCGCAGTGCTTTTGATTCTGGGCGCAAGGCTTCTGATTCTGGGCGCAGCCCGTAGGAGTCCAGCTTGCTGACGATCTGCCGGGAACCGGCAGTAAAAGCTGCGCACCAGATTCGTCAGATGTACCGAGCCGTCTGGTTTGGGGCCGCTGCGCGGCCCATCGCCTGCGAGCAAGGCTCCTACGCCTTCGGCAGAAGCGGAACGGCTGCGCGACATACGCCGCAATCGATTTAGTCCGCAGTGCTGATTCTGGGCGCAGGGCTTTTGATTCCAGGCGCAGTGCTTTTGATTCTGGGCGCAGCCCGTAGGAGTCCAGCTTGCTGACGATCTGCCGGGGACCGGCAGTAAAACCTGCGCACCGGATTCGTCAGGTGTACCGAGGCATCTGGTTTGGGGCCGCTGCGCGACCCATCGCCTGCAAGCAAGGCTCCTACGCCTTCGGCAGAAGCGGCACGGCGGCGCGACATACGCCGCAATCGATTTAGTCCGCAGTGCTTTGATTCTGGGCGCAGTGCTTTTGATTCTGGGCGCAGCCCGTAGGAGTCCAGCCGGGCGGCGTTCCGTTTGCTGACGATCTGCCGGGAACCGGCAGTAAAACCGACGCCCCGGATTCGTCAGGCATACCGAGGCGTGTGGTTTGGGGCCGCTGCGCGGCCCATCGCCTGCAAGCAAGGCTCCTACGCCTTCGGCAGAAGCGGCACGGCGGCGCAACATCCGCCGCAATCGATTTAGTCCGCAGTGTTTTGATTCTGGGCGCAGTGCTTTTGATTCTGGGCGCAGCCCGTAGGAGTCCAGCCGGGCGGCGTTCCGTTTGCTGACGATCTGCCGGGAACCGGCAGTAAAACCTGCGCACCGGATTCGTCAGGTGTACCGAGGCGTCTGGTTTGGGGCCGCTGCGCGGCCCATCGCCTGCAAGCGAGGCTCCTACGCCTTCGGCAGAAGCGGAACGGCGGCGCGACATACGCCGCAATCGATGTAGTCCGCAGTGCTTTGATTCTGGGCGCAGTGCTTTTGATTCTGGGCGCAGCCCGTAGGAGTCCTGCCGGGCGGCGTTCCGTTTGCTGACGATCTGCCGGGAACCGGCAGTAAAACCTGCGCACCGGATTCGTCAGGTGTACCGAGGCATCTGGTTTGGGGCCGCTGCGCGGCCCATCGCCTGCAAGCAAGGCTCCTACGCCTTCGGCAGAAGCGAAACGGCGGCGCGACATCCGCCGCAATCGATTTAGTCCGCAGTGCTTTGATTCCAGGCGCAGTGCTTTTGATTCTGGGCGCAGCCCGTAGGAGTCCAGCTTGCTGACGATCTGCCGGGAACCGGCAGTAAAACCTGCGCACCGGATTCGTCAGATGTACCGAGGCGTGTGGTTTGGGGCCGCTGCGCGGCCCATCGCCTGCAAGCAAGGCTCCTACGCCTTCGGCAGAAGCGAAACGGCGGCGCGACATCCGCCGCAATCGATTTAGTTCGCAGTGCTTTGATTCTGGGCGCAGTGCTTTTGATTCTGGCGCAGCCCGTAGGAGTCCAGCTTGCTGACGATCTGCCGGGAACCGGCAGTAAAACCTACGCACCGGATTCGTCAGGTGTACCGAGGCATCTGGTTTGGGGCCGCTGCGCGGACCATCGCCTGCAAGCAAGGCTCCTACGCCTTCGGCAGAAGCAGGATGGCGGCGCTATTTCCCTTTCTTCTTGTCCTTTTCAAATGCAGCCTCCAGCGCATCATTGATCGTGCGCAGCACTTTGACCCGGGCCCAGCGTTTGTCGTTGGCTTCGACCAGCGTCCAGGGGGCGATTTCGGTGCTGGTGCGATCAACCATGTCGCGCACCGCTTCGCGATACATCGGCCATTTTTTGCGGTTGCGCCAGTCGTCTTCGGTGATTTTGTAGCGTTTGAACGGGATTTTCTCCCGCGCCTCGAAGCGCTCCAGCTGGGTCTTTTCATCAATCGCCAGCCAGAACTTCACCACCACGATGCCGGCGTCGCTCATCTGCTCTTCAAAGTCGTTGATTTCGCTGTAGGCGCGCAGCCAGTCAGCCTCGCTGCAGAAACCTTCGACCCGCTCCACCAGCACCCGGCCATACCAGGAACGGTCGAAAATCGTGAATTTGCCCCTCGGCGGAATCTGCCGCCAGAACCGCCACAGGTACGGCTGTGCGCGTTCGTCCTCGGTGGGCGCGGCAATCGGCACGATGTTGTACTGACGCGGGTCGAGTGCCGCCGCCACACGCCTGATGGCCCCGCCCTTACCCGCCGCATCGTTACCTTCAAAGACCGCTACCAGCGCATGCCGACGCATGCGCTTGTCCCGCATGAGCCCCGACAGACGCGCCTGCTCGGTGATCAACTGTTCGTTGTAATCGTCCTTCTCCAGATTGAGCGTCATGTCCAGGCTATCGAGCAGGGTCAGTTCAGTGCCGTCGCCCGGCAAGGGGCCCAGATTGACCATGTGCGCGTCGCCGTCAGGCGTCTTCAGCGCGTTTTGCATGCCTTCGAGCAGCAGGCGGCCCACCGTCAGGCTGCGGTAGTTGGGGTCTACGCCTTCGATGACATGCCACGGCGCGTAGTCCCGACTGGTGCGACGCAGCACGCGTTCGCCCACACGCACGAATTTGTCGTAGGTCTTCGATTGCTGCCAGTCCAGCGGGCTGATGCGCCAACTGTGCAAGGGGTCGTCGCGCAGGGTTTTGAGGCGCAATTTCATGTCCTTTTTGGACAGGTGAAACCAGAACTTGAAGATGACCGCACCTTCGTCGGTGAGCATCTTTTCCAGGCGCTCGGCGCCATTGATCGCCTGATCAAGCACCGGCCCTTTGAATTGCCCGTGCACGCGCCCTTGAATCATCTGGCTGTACCAGTTGCCGAAGAACACCCCGATTCGCCCCTTTGGCGGCAAGTAGCGCCAGTAACGCCACGCAGGAGGACGAGCCAGTTCTTCGTCTGTCTGCTGATCGAAGGTGCGCACTTCTATATAGCGCGGGTCCATCCATTCGTTGAGCAACTTGACGGTCTCGCCCTTCCCGGCACCTTCGATGCCGTTGATCAGAACAATGACCTGGCGCTTGGCCTGCTCATGCAGTTCGTACTGGGCGTCGAGCAGCGCCTCGCGCAATGCGGGCACTTGGGCCTCGTAGGTGTCGTCGTCGATGGTGTGACCAATTTCAGCGGATTCAAACATGCGTGACTCCCGTGACAGTGACACAAGCCTGGCAGGCGGCCAGGAAATGAAGGGTGCAATGGGGCTAGTGAAGGTAGGACCATCGCCACCCCGGATCAATCCATGCAAACACAAATCGCCCTGTTGACCCTGCGCGCACAAACCCACTGCCGGTCGGCCTCGCGCCTGCGCAGACGCGGCGTTAAGATTGCCGCCTATTCGCGCCGAGCCCACCATGACCATCACCCATCACGCCCAGATCGACTGGGACGAGCATGGCAACCCGCACTCCCGGGCATTTGCCGACGTGTACTTTTCCACCGAGTCGGGGCTGGCCGAGACGCGTCACGTATTCCTGACTCAGAACGAGCTGCACGAACGCTTCAGCGCTCTGGCGGACGACGGGCGTCTGGTGATCGGCGAAACCGGTTTCGGCACCGGTTTGAATTTTCTCTGCGCCTGGCAGCTGTTCCAGGCATGCGCCGGGCCGGGCGCGCGGATGCAGTTCGTCAGCGTCGAGAAGTACCCGCTCAGCCTGGATGATCTGCAACGGGCCCTGGCCTTGTGGCCTGAACTGAGCGTGTTCGCCGAGCAGTTACTCAAGCAATACGTGGCGGTGCATGAGGGCTTTCAGCGCTTTGTCTTCGACGAAGGCCGCGTGACCCTGACGCTGTTGATCGGCGATGCGCTGGACATGCTGCCGCAGCTGGATGGGCAGATCGATGCGTGGTTTCTCGACGGCTTTGCACCGGCCAAGAACCCGGACATGTGGACCCCGGAACTGTTCGCGCAGCTGGCAAGACTCGCCGCGCCGGACTCGACCATCGCCACTTTCACCAGCACCGGGTGGGTGCGGCGCGCGCTGAACGCTGCCGGCTTCAAGATGAAACGCGTGCCGGGCATCGGCCACAAATGGGAAGTGCTCAAAGGCCAGTTTCTCGGCTGGCCGGAAGATGCCGCCAAGCCTGCGCCGGTCAAGCCCTGGTTCGCGCGGCCTGAGCCTTTGCCGGGAGCGCGCAAGGCTTTGGTGATCGGTGCCGGGCTGGCCGGTTGCGCCACGGCGGCGAGTCTGGCAGCGCGGGGTTGGCAGGTCAGTCTGCTGGACCGCCATCACGACATCGCGCAAGAGGCGTCGGGCAATTTGCAGGGCGTGCTGTATCTCAAATTGTCTGCCCATGGCACCGCGCTGTCGCAGTTGATCCTCAGCGGTTTCGGCCATACGCGACGGTTGCTTGAGCGCTTGCAACGTGGGGTCGATTGGGATGACTGCGGCGTGTTGCAGTTGGCTTTCGATGAGAAGGAAGGCGAACGTCAGGCGCAACTGGCAAACGCGTTCCCGGCTGAGCTGTTGCAGCTGCTGGATCGCGCAACCGCACAGGCCCGAGCCGGTATCGCGCTCAAATCGGGTGGTTTGTTTTATCCCCAGGGCGGTTGGGTTCACCCGCCTACGCTTTGCCGGCATCAGGCTGATTCGAACAACATTCAGGTGATGCCCCATCACGACGTGGTCGAGTTGCGCCGCGAAAACGGGCTTTGGCAAGCGTGGGATGGCGAACGTCTGCTGGACTCGGCTCCCGTGGTGGTGCTGGCAGGGGCGGCTGACGTGAAGCACTTTCCCGGCAGCGCCGAACTGCCGCTCAAACGGATCCGCGGGCAGATCACCCACTTGCAGCAGACCCCGGCCAGCGTTGCGCTGGCGACGGTGGTGTGTGCAGAAGGCTATGTCGTCCCTGCGCGGTTGGGTGAACACACCCTGGGCGCCAGCTTTGATTTCAAATCAGACGATCTGACGCCGACCACTGCTGAACATCTGGGCAATCTGGACATGCTGCGCGAGATTTCTGAAGACCTGATGGACCGCTTGAACATCGGCGCGCTGGACGGTGAAGCACTGGAGGGGCGCGCGGCCTTTCGCTGCACCAGCCCTGATTACTTGCCTATCGTCGGGCCCCTGGCAGATCGCGCAGCGTTTCTGGACAGCTACGCGGCGCTGCGCAAGGACGCACGGCAAATCCCGGACATTCCTTGCCCGTGGATTGAAGGCTTGTACATCAACAGCGGACACGGTTCACGGGGGCTGATTACCGCACCGCTGTCGGGAGAATTGATCGCCGCCTGGCTGGACAACGAACCCCTGCCGCTGCCCCGCGCCGTGGCCGAGGCGTGTCATCCGAACCGCTTTGTGCTGCGCCAGTTGATTCGTGGGAAGTGAAATGCGCAGACCTCATCGGTACACCTGAACAGTGGGAGGGAGCTTGCTCGCGATGCGGTAGCCGATCCGCGAGAAATGCGTCTGCCGGGATGCCCTCTCGCGAGCAAGCTCCCTCCCACAGCCGTCGGTGCAGAAACCAACATTGATCACGGCCTGCTTCTGCCGAAGGCGTAGGAGCCCTACCGGGCGGCGTTCCGTTTGCTGACGATCTGCCGGGGACCGGCAGAAAAACCGGCGCACCGGATTCATCAGATGGACCGAGGCGTCTGGTTTGGGGCCGCTTCGCAGCCCATCGCTGCCGTCGTTACCTCCGAGAGCTCCTACGCCTTCGGCAGAAGCACGACAGCGGCGCTGCATAAATCGATTTGATTCTGGGCGCAGCCCGTAGGAGTCCAGCTTGCTGACGATCTGCCGGGGACCGGCAGTAAAACCGGCGCACCGGATTCGTCAGATGGACCGAGGCGTCGGGTTTGGGGCCGCTTCGCAGCCCATCGCTGCCGTCGTTATCTCCGAGAGCTCCTACGCCTTCGGCAGAAGCACGACGGCGGCGCTGCATAAATCGATTTGATTCTGGGCGCAGGCTTTTGATTCTGGCCGCAGCCCGTAGGAGTCCTGCCGGGCGGCGTTCCGTTTGCAGGCGATCTGCCGGGGACCGGCAGTAAAACCGGCGCACCGGATTCGTCAGATGGACCGAGGCGTCTGGTTTGGGGCCGCTTCGCAGCCCATCGCTGCCGTCGTTACCTCCGAGAGCTCCTACGCCTTCGGCAGAAGCAAGACGGCGGCGCTACATAAATCGATTTGATTCTGGGCGCAGGCTTTTGATTCTGGGCGCAGCCCGTAGGAGTCCAGCTTGCTGACGATCTGCCGGGGACCGGCAGTAAGGTTGCGACGAACATCTCGCGTAAGGGCGCTACGAATAACCGAACCCTTTTCCTGCGCCGCCATCAAAGCGCTATCCTCGGCCACACCCCACCTCAGGCGAACTCCCGAATGCTGCAAGTCCAAGGCGTGTTTAAAAGCTATGCCACGGCGCAGGGTCCGTTGGCGGTGTTGCGAGGGGCGGATCTGCATCTGGAACAGGGCGAAAGCCTGGCCCTGATGGGCGAATCGGGCAGTGGTAAAAGCACTCTTTTGCATTTGGTCGCGGGGCTGGACCAGGTTGACAGCGGCAGCATCGAAATCGCCGGCCAACGCCTGGACCAGATGAATGAAGCGCAACTGGCCAACTGGCGCCGTACGCAGATCGGTCTGGTGTTCCAGCAGTTCAACCTGATCGGCAGCCTGAAAGTCGAAGACAACCTGGCGTTTCAAGCGCGCCTGGCCGGGCGCCTTGAGCCGCACTGGCAAGCGCAATTGGTCGAGCGTCTGGGCCTGGGTGATTTGCTCAAGCGCTATCCCGAACAACTGTCGGGCGGCCAGCAACAACGGGTTGCGATCGGACGTGCCTTGGCCTCTCGCCCTGCGCTGCTGCTGGCGGACGAGCCCACCGGCAACCTCGACGAAGCCACCAGTGATGACGTGCTGCAATTGCTCTTGGACCTGCTCGCCGACAGCCCGACCAGTTTGTTGATGGTCACCCACAGCCCTCGCGTGGCGGCGCGTCTGTCCCGACAAGCCGTGTTGCATCTCGGACGCTTGGCCGCAGAAGGCGAACGCTGAGATGTCGGTGTTCTATTGGACCTTGCGCGCCTTGCTCAGTCATTGGCGCCGTCATCCCGTGCAGTTTTTCAGCGTGCTCACCGGCCTGTGGCTGGCGACCAGTCTGCTGACCGGGGTGCAGGCGCTGAACAGTCAGGCGCGGGACAGTTACGCCAAGGCCAGCCAATTGATCGGCGGCGAACCGCAGACCAGTCTGGCCTCGGCCAACGGTGCACCGTTTCCCCAGGCATTGTTCGTCAGCCTGCGTCGCGCCGGTTGGCCAGTGTCTCCGGTGTTGCGCGGCCGCATTGCGCTCAAGAGCCAACCCGATCAGCGCCTGCAACTGATGGGCATCGAACCGGTGTCGATGCCCAACGGCACGGCGCTGGCCGGGCAAACGCTCGACACCGCGCAGATCGTCACTTTCTTCACTGCGCCGGGCAGCACCTGGATCGCGCCGCAAACCCTGAAAGCGCTGGGTTTGAACGAGGGCGATCAACCGCTCACTGAATCCGGCGCCACTCTGCCGCCGTTACATGCGCAAACCGACATGGCGCCCGGTCTGCTGCTGGTGGACATCGGTTTCGCTCAGCAACTGTTGAATCTGCCGCAGCAGGTCTCGCATCTTTTGTTACCAAAAGACTTCGCGGCCAATGCGCCACCGCTGCCCGATGACATCGCACGGCAATTGGTGATCAAGAAAAGTGGCGAAGACAACGATCTCGCCCGGCTCACTGAGAGCTTTCACCTCAATCTGGATGCGCTGGGTTTCTTGTCGTTCGTGGTGGGGCTGTTCATTGTTCACGCCGCCATTGGCCTGGCCCTGGAGCAGCGTCGCGGCTTGCTGCGCAATTTGCGGGCGTGCGGTGTCAGCGCTCAATTGCTGATCACCAGTCTTGCGGTCGAACTCGGCGCGCTGGCGTTGTTGGGTGGTATTGCCGGGGTCGTCAGCGGGTACTGGCTGGCGAGCGTGTTGCTGCCCGATGTCGCTGCCAGCCTGCGCGGCCTGTATGGGGCCGAGGTTGCCGGGCAACTGACGCTCAGCCCGCTGTGGTGGTTAAGCGGTTTGGGCGTGAGCCTGCTGGGAGCGTTTCTCGCCGGGGCGAACAGTTTGCTGCGCGCCGCCCGCCTGCCGCTACTGGCGCTGGCCAATGCCCAAGCCTGGCACGAAGAGCACTCACGCTGGCTGCGCCGTCAGGGCTGGATTGCCTTGGCTGCGATCATCATCGCGCTGTGGGCGGTGTTGTTCGGCGACAGCCTGGCGATGGGCTTTGTGCTGATGGCCAGCCTGCTGCTGGGTGCGGCGCTGGGGCTGCCGGTGCTGCTCAACGGGCTGCTCAATGGCTTGCTCGGACGCAGCCGTTCGGTATTGGGGCAATGGTTTCTTGCCGATTGCCGTCAACAGTTGCCAGCCCTGAGCCTGGCGTTGATGGCATTGCTATTGGCAATGGCAGCCAACATTGGTGCAGGCAGCATGACCTCGGGCTTCCGCCAGACCTTCAACAACTGGCTCGAGCAGCGTCTGACCGCCGAGCTATACATCAATCCCACCGATGCGACTCAGGCCATCCCGATGCAAACATGGCTGAGCCAACAGGGGCTGATTTCCGCCGTGCTGCCCAACTGGCAAGTGTCGATCCAGCTCAATGGCTGGCCCGCCGAACTGTACGGCATCATCGATCACCCCAATTACCGCCAGCACTGGCCGCTGCTGGAATCCGTGAGCGGTGACGCCTGGGCGCTGCTGGCCAAGGACGACGCGCTGATGCTCAGTGAACAACTGGCGCGGCGGCTCAAGGTCGAGGTCGGCGACGAGGTCAAACTGCCGGCGCCGGACGGTGAATGGCCGCTGAAAGTGGTGGGTATTTACGCCGACTACGGCAATCCGAAGGGGCACATTCTGGTCAACGCCGAGCACTTGCTGCGTCATTGGCCGCAACTGGCGCCGAATCGTTTCAATCTGCGTATCGATCCGCCCGCTGTGCCGCAATTCCTGCGTTTGCTGCACAACAAATTTCAGCTCGACGATAACCACATCATCGATCAGCGGCAGCTTAAATCCTGGTCCAGCCAGATCTTCGAACGCACCTTCGCCGCCACAGGCGCACTCAATAGCCTGACGCTGGGCGTAGCCGGTGTGGCGCTGTTTATCAGCCTGCTGACGCAAAGTCAGAGCCGCCTCGGGCAACTGGCACCATTGTGGGCGCTGGGGGTCACGCGGCGGCAGTTGATGCTGCTGAATCTGGCGCAAACCTGGCTGCTGGCGGTGTTGACACTGGTGCTGGCGCTGCCGCTTGGGCTGCTGCTGGCGTGGTGTCTGGACGCGGTGATCAACGTACAGGCTTTTGGCTGGCGTCTGCCGCTGCAGGTGTTCCCGCTGCAATTGCTGCAACTGATGGCGCTGGCGTTACTGGCCACATTGCTGGCGTCGGCGTGGCCGCTGTATCGGCTGTTTCGCACGCAACCGGCCGATTTGCTCAGGACATTTGCTAATGAGGATTAACTGGGCGGGCTGCCTGGTCGCCGTACTGCTGCTGTGCGGTTGCGACGACAAGGCCACTGAGGAAAAAGGCTTCGCCGGGCTGGCTGACGATGCCGCCAGTTACACGCAGGTTACGCCGGGCAAGCGCTTCGTGTTCCCGGACGATCATGGGCCCCACGATGGGTTCCGCATTGAGTGGTGGTACATGACCGCCAATCTCAAGGATGACAAGGGCCAACCTTTCGGCGTGCAGTGGACGTTATTTCGCAGCGCGTTGCCGCATAGTGCGCAGGAGGCCTCTGACGATCAGGGCTGGCGCAATCGCAATCTGTGGATGGGCCATGCAGCGGTGACTTCCGCCAGCGCGCATCACGCCTCTGAACGCTATGCACGAGGCGGCGTCGAGCAGGCCTGGGTGACGCTTTCGCCCTTTTCTGCGTGGATCGATGATTGGTCATTGACCAGTCAGGCCAGTGCAGAGAACCCGCTGGCCGATATGCAATTGCAGGCCAGCGGTCCGCTGTTCAGCTATCGGCTGCACCTGACTTCCAGCAAGCCGCTGGTGCTGCAGGGCGATCAGGGTTTCAGCCAGAAATCCGAAGAAGGCCAGGCGTCGTATTACTACAGCCAGCCGTTTTTCGATGCGGACGGCAGCGTGACGATTGAAGGCAAAACCTATCAGGTCACCGGCTCAGCCTGGCTCGACCGGGAATGGAGCAGTCAGCCGTTGACTGCCAACCAGACCGGCTGGGACTGGTTCTCCGTGCATCTGGAAGACGGCGCGCAAGTGATGCTCTATCGCATGCGCCAGAAACAGGGCGAGCCGTATCTGACCGGGACGTGGATCAATGCGAACGGCAGCACCGAACAGCTCGCCAGCAAAGACATCAGCCTGACGCCGACGGCTACCACTGAGGTGGCCGGGCACAAGATGCCGACCCGCTGGTCGGTGAAAATCCCCGGCAAGGGCCTGGACATCACCACCACAGCCCTCAACCCCAACGCCTGGATGAACCTGCGCATCCCTTATTGGGAAGGACCGGTGACGTTGAGTGGCAGTCATAAAGGTGTGGGGTATCTGGAGATGACGGGGTATTGAGACGGCGGCGCAGACCGCTTCTGCCCGGAGGGCGTAGGAGCCCTGCTTGCAGGCGATGGGCTGCGCAGCAGTCCTGAATGTCGATACGCGGTCTGGCTGACACACCGCATTCAACCGTTTGCTGCCGCTTCGCGGCAGATCGTCGGCAAGCCGGACTCCTACGGCCTGCGGCCAGAATCAAAAGCGAC
>Ga0247742_10001264_pt1 | contig 17999 bp, 20 predicted proteins | sample UWRJL208509C2_FD_180944 | JGI IMG/M metagenome (GOLD analysis project Ga0247742, IMG submission 180944) | Plant litter microbial communities from Arlington Agricultural Research Station in Wisconsin, United States - UWRJ-L208-509C-2 | ecosystem: Environmental > Terrestrial > Plant litter >... | reverse complement strand
TCACGTACTTGTTAGACAGGGCATCCGGTCAATTCGTCTTTGCAACCACCGTCATCTCATACTTCAGTTCACCAGACGACCGACCAGACGACCGCCTCAAGGTTATCCTGAAAGTACTGGAAACACCAGTTGGCGATGCCCCATATTCAACTCTTGACCAGCTCTACACGCACATAGTCCATTCTGTGCCAGCGAAGCATCGTGCTGAAGTTATGAAGATTCTCGGCCAGCTCATTGTCATCAGGGACTTGAGTGAGCAACAAGACATCTTTGGCGTGCTATCGAAGTCCTCGAGGATCGAAAAAATCCTCGGCCTGCGGGACGGCGACGTGAAGAGGCTGCTGCGGACCTTGCACTCAGTCATTGATGTGGGTGATGATCTCAAATTGCTCCATGCCTCATTCCCCGACTTTCTTTTGGATCCCTCAAGATCTATGGACTCCTTTGTTGATGTTATGGAATGTCGCACAGTGCTGGGATTGGGGTATATTCAAGCCATCTGCAATCCCTCTTGTACGTGTAATTGAAGCTTCAAAGTACTATTCTGACTTTTATTTTGTTTTTGCGGTTAACGTCCGCAGTTGCAACATTCATCGGCTTTGAGCAAGCTGAAATATTCGAACGACATCTATCAGCCATGGGCTCGGCCGCGAAGTACTGTACAGAAGCTGGGCTCAGCAGACAGCTTTCCAAAGAATTTCAAAATGCTGGGATCTTTCGTCAATGCGAGCTATTCGTGCACTCGCAGCCTTGGAAACGGCATCCTGCTGTCTTGACTCTGAAGAAGATCTTTGCATTTTTAATGGTACTCTTTTTTCATCTGCTCGCTTTGCATTGAACCGAACCATCATGCTTCCAGGACAGTGGATATCCCAGTATCGATGAACCCGATGTTGACACGAGACTGAAGGCCTTTTGGAGCACCTTCACCTGGGAGGTTGTACCAGACTCCAACACTGCTCACACCAGACTGAAAATATAGTATGTCAAGTTGATTTGACCTCGTACACTCGCACTCATTCATCCGGTAGTTTGTGTGATACCGATCCATATGCCCGAACATTGGAGGTGCGAAATTTTACAGCCTAGGCCTGATGTACGCTACTAAAATCGGAACAGTTCTTGGCCACAATATCTGGCCACCAGGTTTCGGGTCTATCTAAACACAAGCGCGATGCAAATCACGTTCAACTCAAGGGTCCTAATAAAGATGACCTCGTCATTCGCTTCTACATTTCCTATGACTCAGATATCAAAGATGGCACTATTGGATTCGGGTAAGATAGTTCCTTGTACTTTGTTTTTGCCTGATTTTCATCTTGTGTTTGAAACAGGTTCTACGATGGAATTCACGATCATAACAGACCATACAAAGTAGACGTTCCCCAGGCATACAGTCCCGGAGAAGAGGGGGAGGCACAGGCATGGGAGATGCTCGCATCCGCTTGTCGCCAGTGCGAGTGGTTGAGGTAGTGCATGGGTTTCCGGTTGTAGATTGAACGTATCATTGTTTAAATATCAGATTCTTCAGGCGCAGTATCCCGTTCCTTGTCCATTACTAGTAGCCTTGCATTGGAAGTGAGGTTTGTGCTTCTCATCCGAGATTTCTTCATTGGCTATAGAAACCCGACATTGTCCAGATACTGAAGAGACGAGGTGGCTTCCTATGTAGATTCCATCATTCACGTGTGCTTTGTCTGAGCATGTATCTCACTCTTGGACTGAGAACACCGAATCAGCTCGCTTGGGCCTTGAGATCGATGTGAACTCCACTTTCAATATTACATCGAGGGCACTAATACAATCACCTTACAAAGAGACCATTACTTCAACAAGAACGTGATTAAGTTCCTATATAGACGGGCTAGTATGTATTCGTAGGCGTCAATCTAGGTGCCCAGGCTCGGGATATTGATACGGATTTCAAGCCCACATGCAACCAGCCTCAGACCCTTCCATATATAAGTATACGATCCGTTTTCGACTGCAGCCAACAGTAGCGTGAAAATATTTGCACTGGGATAGCAAGGTTGAATAACCGTTGGGATTAGTCTCAAACGGTCCTCAGGCTCTGATAAAAAGAAAGCCGCCCCTCGGCGAACGCAGCCCTCATTGAACACCCGCACAAAACCATACTATTGGCTATTATATTGACCTGCCAACTTATCAAAACGAGACGACGACATCACATTACCTCTACCCGATCATCCTACCGTGCCAATACGAATATCGACCTAACAGTGCGCCTCAGCTATTTTACGCCATACGATCTGCGCTTTAGCCTCAGGTGTCGGGCCTGCAGGTACATGCATCAATATCGAAGTCATCTGAGAGAGATCGATACACACCCTGAATGATATCCAATTTCGCAAGTGCGAAGGTTTATTTGGTGTTGATGCAGTGGCCAGGCGTTCACAAGGGATTGTTGGTGTTGAGGAAAACGAGAGTCCGTCGGGTGACCACTATCCAGCCCATGGTGAAACAGACTCCAAGAAAAACAACTTCACAGCTTGTAAGTACGAATTCATGCGTGCGAGAGACGCCGCATGGGGTGAATGCCCTACTTGAACAGCCATTGACCACTTAGTCCTGAATGAACGGGAAGCTATGGATTTTCTTACCTTCAAGCACTCTCCGTAAACTCTACAGCGGCCGACGCGTCGAAGCACCTGAGCACGGCCGTGTTAGTGCACCGCAAGAGTCAACATTCAAAGGACCAACGCACTCAATTGAACCTCATCGGCAATGTCACGGCTCAGGGCATTTCATACAAAGGTCCTCGTTTGTGAAGACGTTCTCGACTCGAAAAAGTCGGTTAAACGCGGAGGAAGAGTGTTGTTCAATGTAAGTTTGGGAGCGAGTATATGCACCGTAGCTGAACACTAAGTGCAAGTGTGGAGGGCCGTCCTGCCCGTTTGAGGAAGCCATGATACGAGTAGGGGGCAGTGGCAGCAAGCCATTGAAGTAGAACACGAGCCATCATGTCTGCATGGTCAATGGGGCTTGGAACTTTGTGTGTCGAAACCAACACAGAAGAAGGGAGGTCCATCTTCGGCCGTTTGAGTAACATGGGGTCTGCTATATGTTCCGAGTGAGACAGATGATGGCGACGTCGACCGTGATGTTAGAATATGGACGAGAAAGGAGTATGTGAAATTGGGTGTGTGGACTAGACAAGGTCAATCGTGAGATTGGCGTGCAGAACGAGTGAGAACCGATCTGACCAACCTGTATCACACTAGCCCAGCCAGAGTACGGCGCTTTTCCCTCCAAGGTTGACCCAACTTCTCCATCTCAATCACGGATTGGCCCCAGCATGCAGGATACGGAGGGTCCCCAGAAGCATGGATAGTGATAGAGTGGGGGAACATGAAGAGCCGGAACGGTGGGTGGATGAATATTGAGGAGGGCTCGGAAAGGTGTCGATGGCGAATGGGCAGGCAGGTTCAGTGTGCGAGATAGACGACATGCGCCTCTTTTGGGCCACGAGCAGAAAATGGGGAAGGTCGCAGGCAGGGACTGGACAGTATCAGGAGTCAGATCGGACTTGGCAACGAGGATAAGAGTAGGACTGACCTCAAAATTTTGGCCAGGATACTAGGACCAGGCAGTGAAAAGTTGGGGAAATGGTGCCAGGAGAAGGGTCAACGGAGACTTGGCCACGTGAATGACGTCAACCGATCGCGTTCAGCAATTGAATGCTCTTCTCCTTCTGGGCAGCACTTGTCTCTTCCTTGAAGTTCAATGCAGAACACCTAATGATTCTCTCCTCAGCCGGCTCACAACACCTCAATCACTACACCATATTTCTTTTCCCCTACTGATCAGGCTCCTGGATCGTAACGTCTTTCTTTGAGAGCGCGTCCACTGGAAGGACAGGTCTTTGATTGGTGGGTTTTCTTGTCTTTGCATACATGTCTATACACTACTAACACTCCTTCCAGCAAAGCAATGCCACACCCGTGTATCAACAGATGGCGTCGTCCGCGTCTTTTCAAAGCCCGAGGGATCCATGCGATCTTCACTGAACCATTTCATTATGGGTGTTTTAGCCTGTAAGTGGACAGCATTTTGATTACCTGGATGACGAATTAACGTGAAATTTTCTATTTAGTGACTAGTACATTTAGTTTCAGATAACGTGCTCAACGACGACTACAAAAACAGAGGCGTCTCATGGCCTTTGGTGAACGCGATGAGAAGAACCTGACCCAGAGCGGTTCCTGCGAAATGGACCCTCGCTAGTGGATCGAGCCTCCAAGGACCACGTCGAAATCAGCAGACTTTTGATACATGAAGTCGGAGATGAGTTGGTTTCCTCCACATTCGTGAGTTGCTTCTTTGTTCCTCTATTGGTGTTTTCAGTGCTCATCAACGACGAGAATAGCTGCGACATAAGCATACGCGACACCATCCCTAATCCTGCTCCTTGAAATACTAGTTGAAAGGCCCTAAGCGCAGGGATAGCTGCGGTCCGAAGTTAATCAGTGCGCCTGGCTGTCTTGTCTCTTGCTCCCCAGTTTCTGACTGATTCGCAGACACTTCGTAGAATACTGACGAATTTGCGTGGCTAACTGACCTAGGCAGCCAATGGGAGTAAGATCTTGACTTCTAAGGCTTCTTGGACGGCCACGGCTACTCCTATGGATGCGTCGACGATAGTTGTGGTGTTTGCGGGTATATCGAGAACGATCGGCCCTGGGGCGTCCAGAACGATATCATCTTTCCTTGCTACAACCACTTGTGCCTGGGATCATGTTGGGTAATTAATCCTCGCTCCTTGATTTTCGCAACTTGAACTAACGTTATCGAAGGAAATCTCGAGAAAGTTAACACTTCACATAACGAAGATCAGCAATACATTGTTATATTCAGAGCGGGACTCTCGTCAATATGCACTGCAAGTTCCTAGGCTGATACGCGACACTTTGGTCCGGTATTCGCCCCATAACACCGTCAGGGTGCGTTATTCATCCGTTGTTGATCATCGCATGTTGGCTAACCTCAGACCTGTTTCCGGATTAGAACGGTATCGACGACCTGAGTTTTGCAGCTGCATGGCCTTGGGTTGTACACGTGGGCCTTGCATTTGCATTGCCAGAGTGAGACTCTCCCATATGCAGGCGGGAAGCCTGAAAGCTGCTATATGAGGTCACGGCTTTATTAGCATCAGGTGAGGCCGCATGTTGTGCATTTCACTTCTGATTTTGGAAATTCGAAGTTTAGCATAGTATTTTTAGAGCGTTGGTCAGCCTACCTATAGGCTATCGTCCCGATCCTCTACCACCAGTCAGTCGATGTTGTATAGCAGCATAATTATATTGTCTGCGACGACTAGTATCGCCTTCTCATAAATTTGTCTGGAGACAAATCGCCACTCAATGTCAAACACAGCACCTCTCATTTGACTAAACCTCGTGTATCGACACGTTGTAAACCACGCTGGAAACTTGCTCAAGCGTCTGTTGGTCCGGTTCCACCACTTTCAACTCTCTCATACCCCCTTGCTATTGACTTCAGCAAGAGAGGTCTTGTTTCGATTTGAACTCTCCCGCTATCCCTTTTAGGATCTCATGCTGCCCGAGAGAAACCGTTCTCCACCCATCGACGGATCTGGTGGGCTTTTTCCCCAAAACTTCAGTGGAGCGGAACTGAGTAAGTTATTGCCTATCCACGATGAAGGGTGCTGGACTTATCTCTAATGATAGGCACAGGATGATGCTAGAAATTTTGATTCTGATTCGTCATCATCGCAACTTGTTTTGACTCCAGGAGATCTCAAGGAACATCGTCCAACAAAGGTCTATAATATGCCTTAAAGCAGGGTTGTCAGCAAACGTACTGTGCTAATCCTTCGCAGTAATCCTCTCAGCAACATCAATCAAGGCTCTCGCTGAGTGACATATGGACGAGTCCGACGAGATATGACGGTCACTGTTGTTGCGAGATCTGATTTGGGGACAAAAAGGGAGGATTCCAACGGTTTAGTCTACACCACATGATAAAATTCTGATAAGTTTGTCAGAGAGAAAGTGTTGCTGAACTGATTCACTCAGGCTGTGGACATCGAGACTCAATATCGGCGCCGAAGCGAAGCGAGGCGGATATCTTGTAACCATGATCCAATGGCCTTCATCGAGCTTTAACTCCAAATTCAAAGGATATACCTTCAGTGGGTTGACAAGCTGGGTTTGGTCGACCATCGTTCTCAAACGCGATATAAGGTTTGTCGTCCTTTCATTCCACGGCTTCCGTCCAATAGCTGAAGCGCTGACGGTCTATTTTTAGACTGTCACAGCCCTCTGCAGTGAGATTGATGGTTGACATCTCGCTGCACGTGTAGGCTTGAGTACTTGAGTTCGCACCCAGAGGAGCTTATGAAAGTAGTCGACGGACTCGTCCTGGACTTCATCTCTTGCACCACTATACTCCTGCGCCGTTACCCAAATCATGAGCTTTTTCCCTAATGCTCAGCACACCCCAATACATATTCAGGATGCGACGCTCACTGCTTTTGGTGGCGATCAGAACCATCACGCCAGTGGTTCCGTGACGGTAGCTGGCCCTCACCATTTTGCTGGGAATCAGAACATTTACCAAGGGTTATCGCTGAAAGGTGCATCGTTACTTCTAATGCTCTTGTTCTGACTCTCTAACTCTCAAATAACACCCTGCCAGGCAAGAATCTCCTTCTTGAACGAGCCTCACCAGCCGCTCTTCCCGATAACGAAGCCAGAATCGATCAGCCTAGATGCATGGAGGATACTCGAGTAGAGCTGATGAAGGAGCTGGATGATTGGGAGAGGAGCAAAGTCGATTCCGCCACTATGATGTGGATGTATGGCGGCGCCGGCACTGGGAAAACCGCACTTCTCCTCACGTTTGCAGACTTCTGCAGGCTACATGGACGTTTGGCTGGCGCCTACTTCGCCTCGAACCGGATCGCCAACTGCAGCGACGGAAATCGGATCGTTGCCACACTAGCCATTCAACTCATGCAGGCTTTTCCATCCACCAAGAAGTACATCAACAAAGCAATCCGCAAAGACCCCCTGCTGTTCTCCAGGGGGCGGGGGGTACAGATGAAAGCACTGGTCGTAGAACCAATCAAGCGGATCGCAACTATGGCACGCCTTCTTGAAACCGTCACCTTTGGACTCAAGTCATACCCCACTCTTGTCGTCATTGACGGGCTCGACGAAATCACTGGAAAGGAGATTCAGAGCGACATCGTCAGGATCATTGGCGAAACTATGAAAGACATTCGCCTCCCGCTTCGCTTCCTTATTGCCAGTCGGCCAGAGCCCCACATAGTTGACGCCATTGGGCATCTGCAATCGCGTTTTTCGGGACGTGTGTCCCAGATCGATCTCAGCGAAGATGCTATGGCACGACGCGACATTGAGGTCTACCTGAGGAGGAAGTTTGCGGAGGTCCGCTCCATGCACCCCGAAGTACCAGCTGACTGGCCCGGCTCTGATATCATCTCACAGCTTGCGGATAAAGCTTCGTGTCACTTCATCTACGCAACAACCGTGATGGCCTACATTATCACCCGATACCACCGCCCTGACGAGCGTTTGAGAGTCATCCGTGGACTTCTCCAAGCACCTCCCGGTGACACCCCCTTCGCCCAACTTGACTTCCTGTATACCCATATCACAACCAACGCGGACCATGGACAGGATATTTTGAAGGTGCTTGGGCAGCTTATCATTGCCCGTGACATGGCCAGTGACGATGATATCCTTGGCTCACCTGCCAACTCGAGCTCGCCAATGCGGCTGGAGGCAATTCTCGGTCTGTATCCTGGTGATATCCGACGGATTCTTACAGACATGCACTCTTTGCTTAAAATCGGGAGCAATTCAGATGATATCAAAATTCTTCATGCCTCATTCCCTGACTTTCTACTAGATAAATCCAGATCTCAGGATTTCAGTGTTGACCTGGAAGCAGCTCGTGTAACACGGGAGGTGAGCTTGCGCATTAGAGCCATCTTTGACTCATGTGAGTGAGCCCGAGACCTGCAAGATCACATTAGCCCTATTCTTACACCAACGTTCTCGGCCACCTATGCAGCTCTAGCCCAAGCTGAAACTGACGACTCGATCAAGCAACTGTTCAAACCAACCAAGATATTCTGTGACAATGATCGACGCTCTCAAGAATTTCGCAGAACGCTGTCACACATCATCTTTCGTCAATATGAGCGATCTATGTGCTCAGCGCTTTGGAAACGGCATCCTACCACAAAGATTTTGAGGCAGATTTCTATAGTCCGTGTATTTATCCTCCCATTTTTCTTAAACTAAATCAATTACATTTAGGAGAGTGGATTTACCGGTCTCCATGAATCCAATGTTAACGCGAGACTGAAGGCCTTTTGGAGCGCCTTCACCTGGGAGGTTGTACAAGACTCCAAAGCTGGCGATGCCAGACTGAGGATATAGTATGTCAAGTTGATTTGACCTTGTGTACTCCCACTCATTCATATGGTAGTTTGTGGGAGACCAATTTACACTACACCCGAACATTGGAGGTACGAAATGTTACAGCCTAGGCCTGGTGTACACTACTAAAATCGGAACAGTTCTTGGTCAGAATATTCGGCGGCAAGGATTCGGGCCTATCTGAACACAATTGTGGTGCGAATCACGTCGAACTCAAGGGCCCTAATGAAGATGACCCCGTCATTCGCTTCTACATTTGCTATGCCTCAGGTATCGAAGATGGCACTATTGGATTCGGGTAAGATGGTCCCTTGTACATTGTTTTTGCCTGATTTTTTCTTGTGTTTGAAACAGGTTCTACAATGAAGCTCGCACTAGTAGCGGACTGTACCATGTAAAAGTTCCCCGGGTGTACAGTCCCGGAGAAGAGGGGGAGGCACAGGCATGGGAGATGCTCGCCTCTGCTTGTTGCCAGTGCGAGTGGTTGAGGTAGTGCATAGGTTTCTGGTTGTAGAATGGAGGTATCATCGTTTAAATATCACATTCTTCAAGCGCAGTATCCTTTTTCTTGTCCATTAGCCTCGCTGGGGTTCAAGCATCTCATCCAAGACTTCATTGTCGACCATAGAAACGCAGCATTATCCAGAGACCAGTGTGGCTTTCTTATGTAGATATTATTCATATGTTTTATCTGAGTATATATGCATCCCATCATTGGATCGAGAACACTGAATCATGATATCAGCCCGCTTTGGGAGATCGATGTGCCCTGCACTTTCAATGCTACATCGAGGGCCCTAATATATTCCCTTACAAGTGTACCATTACTTTGATAAGAACATGATGGAGTTCTCATATAGACGGGCTAGTATATATTTGTAGGCTTCAATTTAGGCGCCAGGCTTGGGAATATTGATCAGCATTTCGAGCCCATATCCAACCAGTCTCATATATAAGTATACGATCCCTTTGCGACCGTAGCCAACAGTAGCAATATTTGCATTGAGATAGCAACGTTGAATAAGCGTTGAAAGCTTAGTCTCAAACGATCCTTAGGGTCTTGTAAAAAGAAAACGTCGACTTGAGGAATGGATTCATCATTGTATACCCGCGCAAAACTAGACTATTGACCATGATACTGAACTGCCGGCTTATCAAAACGAGACATGACCTCCACTCGATTATCCTACATGCCAATACGAATGTCGAGTCAAAAGTGCCTCTCAGCTATTTTACGCCATAGGATTTGAGCGTTAGCTTCAGGTGTCGGGCCTACAGGTACATGTGTCAATATTGAAATCATCCGAGAGAGATTGATACGCACTCTGAATGATATCCAACTTCACAAGTGCAAGGGGTTCATTTGATGTTGATGCTGGTGACTGGACTGGGTGATCATAAGCGATTGTTGGCGTCGAGGGGAACAAGAGTCGGCTGACCACTGCCCAGCCCGTGATGGAATAGATTCCAAGAGAGATAGCTTTGCAGGTTGTAAGTACGAATTTATGCGTGCGGGGGTGAATGCCCTACCTGAAGAGCCGATGATTGATCAATGATCTGGTCCCGAACGAATGGGAAGCTATTAATCTGCTTACCCTTGAGCACTCCCCATAAATGGTACACGTCCAAACACCTAGACGTGACCATGTGAGTACATCGCAAAAGTCAACGCCAATGACCAACGCACCCGATCGAACCTCATCGGCGATGTCACGGCTCAGGACATTTCATACCAAACCTCCGCAAGACCGAAAGTCCACTTGTTTGTGAAGGCGCTCTCGGCTTGATAAAGTTGGTCAAGCGTAGAGGAAGAGTGTCGATCGAAGTAAGTATGGGAGCGAGTATATGCACCGTGGCTGAACGCTAAGGGCAAGTGTGGAGGACCGTCCTGTCGGGAGGTTTGAAGGGGTGTCATGGTACGAGTAGCGGTAGAGGCACGAAGTGGTGGTAGAACACGAGTCATATCCGCATCGTCAAAGGGGCTTGAAAATGTGTGGGTCAAAATTGACACAAAGGAAGGGAGGTCCATCTTTGGCTGTGTGAACGACATGGAGGTCTGCTATACGTTCCGAGTGTTTTTTCGAGACAGGTGATGGCGACGTCGACCGAGAGGTGAAATTTGGACGAGAGAAGGATCGGGTAAGTGAACTAGACAAAATCAATTGTGAGATTTGCATACAGAAACGAGGGATAACGGATCTGACCAACCTGTATTACACTGGGTACGAGACTTTTCCATCCAAGGTAAGCTCAACTTTGGCATATCAGTCATGGATCGACTGCGATACGAAGGGTCTCCAGAAGCGTGGATAGTGATAGAGCAGAGATACATGAACAGCCAGAACGCTGAGTGGATGGATATTCAGGAGGGCGTTGATAGCCGATGGGCAGGGAGGGTAGATGTCAGCGAGATATTAGAGGCATTTAGGCCATGAGCAGAAAATGGGGAAGACCGCAGGCACGGACTGGAAATCTGGACAGCACTAGAAAGTCAGACCAGGCTTAGCAACGAGCTCGCGAGTGTAAGAGTGAGACGGAGAAGAGCGTGTGAATGATGTCAACCGATCACGAGCGCCAATTGACCACACCACCTTTCTTCACCGAATGCTTCTCTCCAGACTCATACGCACTGGGTGGCGCCATCGACAGACCACTTTTTCTTAGGGCTCAATGTAGAACACCGAGTAGTTCTTCTCTGGACAGACAGAATAGGCAGGCCCTCGGTGAGTTTTCTTGTCCCTGTGTGCGTACTTTACCGACGCTCTCCCTGCAGCACATAAGGCTACTTATCAACGTATTGCGCGTCTTTTCGAAGCCGAGCAGCTCTCCGAAGACGCGATCCGCCATCTTAGTCCAATGTCTTTCGATGCCGAAGTGGTTTTTTGGCCAGTAAGTGGTCACCGTTTTGGTTGGCCTAGATGACAACTGACCTTGAATTTTTCTATTAGTAACGAGAACGTCGAAGCTCGAATCGAAGTGCTCAACGATGTCAAGAACACAACCATCTCAAGATTCTCATGGCTGTTGGTAAATGCGACGAGGACGCGCAACGCAGATTGGCTGGACCAGAAGGTACGTTACCCTCGATGTTCTCATACATGGGCCAATCTTGACTTTCTATTACAGTTTTCTCGAACAAGACAGGGACAACCCTCACATCGTAGGCACCACTGAGGGTCTGTACCTCTCGTGCGTATAGAGCAGTTCATTAACGTTTCTGACCGGCTCTTCCCCAGCCTCAATACGACCACGAAGCCTCAAGCCTCTTACTACGTCCTTCATTGCCACAAACCCAAGCTTCATCCACGTGCGTACGTATATGCTCACTGTCACTTCCTTCTGAACTAAAATATATTATAGATTCCAAAATGGTTTTCGACGTCAATGTCATCTCATCTCCTACCGCGAGCCCAGGCTCGACGCTGCAGTGACTTAACATAGACTGCACCACGACTCAAATCTTCATCGACCAAGTCGAACGCTAGTTGGGTCGTTCCATAAGCTCGGGTAAGTTCCCTTCGCTTGTCGATGTTTAATGCTTATTATTTTCTTGCAAAAGCCCACTATGACGATGTTACGCGCGTTCATCAGGCTTGCCGCTTGGAGCCACTTAGATGACGGTGGGAATCCGAAGAGTGAGTTTCTTCAATTGATTCTCGTCTTTTACCTTGAGAGTACTTAACAACCTGTATTACAGGCTCCAGGAAGTTTGAAAATGTAGTTATTACATGAAGAAAGACGATGACGAAAAACATATCAAGACTGTCACTTTTTCGGGCGCTAAAAATATGCTACCGCCATCGCGGCTTCCCCTACACCTACCGCGACTTCGAATGTGTCAGGCCCGACCACCAGCATCCCAACAGTGCCAAGCGGGAAGCTGAAACCTACATCCCTAATTCTGCTGGCGCCCTGGGATACATTATATTTGGTAGTTTCATATGATTTCGAGATTTTGGTAAACGAATTACAATTCTCACCGAAAGAGAAGCCATACGTGAATTCGAAGTGACTTCAAGTACCACCAACTCCAGCAAGCGATGGCGCCAACAGATATGTGGCTATGGTTTAAAGATGATGGTCGATTGATCTTCATGTCTGATCAACCGAGCTTTGACATCAAACTCAAGGGGACATATCTTCAGTGGGTTAACAAGTTGGGTTCGGTCGTCCATCGTTCTCAAAGTCGATGCAAGGTTCGTCATATTCTCATTATATCACTTCTATCCAATAGCTGAAGCGCTCACAGCTTATCTATTTCTAAACCGACACAGCCTGAGATTGACGAGCGACAGAAGCCATTTGGGTCACACGAGTAGACCTTCACTTTGTACTGCCCAGAGCGGCTGTGAAAGTACTCAACACACTCGTCCTGGACTTCACCTCTTCGCACCACTATATACTCTTGCACCGTTATCCAACTTATGAGCTTTCCCCCTAATCCTCAGCATACCCCGATATATATTCAGGATGCGACGCTCACTGCTTTTGGTGGCTATCAGAACCATTACGCCAGTGGTTCCGTGACGATAGCTGGTCCTCACCATTTTGCTGGGAATCAGAACATTTACCAGGGGCTATCGCTGAAAGGTACATGGTTGCTTCTAATGCTCTTATTCTAACTATCCAATTTCCGAATAACACTCTGCTAGGCAAGAATCTTTTTCTTGAACGGGCCTCGCCAGCCGCTCTTCCCGACAACGAAGCCAGAATCGATCAGCCCAGGTGCATGGAGGATACTCGAGTGAGCTGGTGAAAGAGCTGGACGACTGGGAGAGGAGCAAAGTCAATTCCGCCACCATGATGTGGATGTACGGAGGCGCCCGCACTGGGAAGACTGAACTGCTCCTCACGTTTGCGGACTTGTGCAGGCTACATGGAGGTTGTGTAGAAATGGCCTAGGAGATTGAACTGTCAGTATTGGAGTAGATAAGTGAAATGGGATGTTGAGCGCACCGATTGGGTTGTCGCCACACCTAAGAGACTTTGGGATCTAGTGCTGAATTCTCGATAGTGTGCATCATCGCCTAATGCTCTATCTATCCAAGTGTAGAGGGCCTTCACCTATTCAAGGTAGTGGCAATAATAGGTAGTATTAGTCTTTGGAAAAATCGTGAAAAGCCAGGAGTCGTCGGATATTTGCGAGGACAAGCGGGGCTTGGAAAATTGTTCGGATTTTAGTCGTCTGGAAAGGTCATGAGCGAGACAACAGAGAAAGTTTGAATGGTCTTTAGTCCCATGGATTCTGGCGGCCGATGTATGTATACGACTCATGCGGTCGAAGATAAGCCGAGACGGAGGCGCACAACGGCAACGTTGGTAGTGAGGCAAGAGTTTGGAAATGATAGCAGAGGCGCTATGCAAGATCTGAGTTGTGAACTGGAATAAGATTGACGTTCAGAACAGCGGACGAAAGAATTTGACCGACCTATGCTCCTTCTCGATCATGGATTGAAATGGTTTTCAATAATTCCTCCCGTAATTCGGACATGTACGGCACCCAAGCCTTCAGGAGTCCAAGCTATGGTGGCACAGAATATCGATACCACCACAAGGCCAGGGAAGGAAGGACAAGCCTTGTGGACGCGAGAGGCCAGGACGACAATCCAGACCGGGAAATGTCAGAGCGTCATTTTAGGTTGAAACGGTGAAAAGGTCGAGACAAACCTTTGTCTAGAATAGATCCTGTGTCATTCCAAGAAACACTGCAGGGGAAGAGACCTATCGAAAGGGATTTATGTGTGGATGTGCGGATGTGCGGACAGAAACTTAGCCACAAGGAGTTGACAGCGGACAGCCAGGGGCATTGCAAACAAGTTACTCAACGACTTGGAATTCAACCACGATTTGACCTTGGAAGCCATCTTCCACCCGTCATCGTACAATTCATGAGCGTTTTTTCTAATGCTCAGAATAGTCATATCCATCTGCAGGACTCACCGCTCACAGCTGTTGCAGGAGATCAGCAGAACAGCGGTCCAGTAACTGGTCCCCAGCATATTGCTGGGAACCAGATTATTTACAATGGCGCTCCACTGAAAGGTGATCGATTGTCCAGCTTTGCAATTTTTTTCTAACCTTGAGGTTCAAATTTCCAGGCAAAGACCTCCTCTATGAACGCGCCTCACCCGCCGCTCTGCCTGATTCTGATGCGAGGATCGATCAGCCGAGGTGCATGGAGGAAACTCGTGTAGAACTTGTCGCGGAGTTGGACGACTGGGAGAAGAGCCCCATCGATGCTGCAACCATGAGATGGGTGTTGGGAGGCGCTGGTGAAGGCAAGACAGCACTGCTCCTCACATTTGCGGACCTCTGCAAACGGTACAAGCGTTCGGTGGGGGCATTCTTTGCCTCAAATCGGATCACTGACTGCAGCGACGGTAGTCGGGTCATCATCACACTGGCCATTCAGCTCATGCAGTCTCTGCCGTCCACTGCCAAATACATCGACAAGGCTCTTCGTCAGGATCCCCATATCCTCTCCAAAGGACGCGAAGTACAAATGAAGGCACTCATCGTCGAACCGATCAAGCGGATAGCAACCATGACGCGCTTTCTCGAAACCGTTACATTTGGGTTCAAGTCATATCCGACTGTCATTGTCATTGACGGTCTCGACGAAGTTACGGGCAAGGACGTCCAAACAGACATCATCAAGATAATCGGGAACACTATGAACGATATTCGCCTCCCTCTCCGCTTCCTGGTTTCCAGTCGACCGGAACCCCACATTGTTGAGGCCATCCAAAGTCTTCGATCCCGATTTCCAAAGGACCGTGTATCTATCACAGACTTGCGAATGGATGTTCTTGTTCATCGTGATATCCGGCGCTACTTCAAAGTCAAGTTTGAAGAGATTCGAGTTAAAGATGATTACCTACCGCACGACTGGCCAGGAGAATATGTTGTTGACCAGCTCGTCGACAAGGCATCTGGACAGTTTATCTATGCAACCACAGTCATGCCGTACATCATGTTCGAATACCATTCACCAGAAGAGAGGCTTGCAATCATCCGGGGTCTATTGGAGAAGCCACCTGGTGACAAACCCTACCACAATCTCGACGAACTTTATACGCTCATTGTTCGCAATGCTACCCGTGGAGGCGATATTCTGCAAATCTTAGCACTCTTGATTACTATCAGTCAACTCATCTCTACTGCCAACGCACCCACTGGCGCATTCGCACAGCTGTGCTCTCCGCTCAAGATTGGCGATATTCTCGGTCTCAAACGAGGGGAGGTCCGACGATGCTTGACAGACATGCATTCTGTGGTCAACGTTGGAGACGACAGGCGCGATATTCAGATCTATCACAAATCATTTCCCGACTTCCTTCTTGACCCTTCAAGATCGAAAGAGTTTGCTATCGATTTCGAGGCCGCGCGTTACTGCCTTTACTCCCATCTAGTCTGCACGTCACAAGACCGAGATACTGCCCTTCGAGTCCTTGGCCAGGTTATGGTTGCTGAAAGCATGCCCTCCGACGTGGACATCATCGGATCTCCAGCAAACACCTCTTCCCCTGACCGTGTTGAGGTCATCCTAGGTTTGGAACATGGTGATATTACACGAATTTTTGCAGATGTCTGCTTCAATTTGGTTGTTCGAGTTGGACACCAAGATCAGGATATCAAGGTTCAGGACCCCGCTTTTCGAGATTTTCTGCAAGATCAATCGAGGTCAAATGAGCTATATGTCGATTTAGAGGATGCACGCCTCACACTCCAGCTTGCAGCGCCTATTAGAAAGGTATTCGGTGCACAAGGTGCGTGCACGATGTTGTCCGTGTATTTGCTTTGGAATGACGCCCTTCATTTACTCAGTCTTCTCAAAGGTCTTCCCTGGTCCAAATATGCCCTGGAACGACAAATCATCGATACAACTGCAAGACATGTACGACCGAGTATACTCGCACCTGATCATCAACTCGCCGCATCGAGATATCATCCTCCAAGTTCTTGGACAGGTTATTGTTACCAAAGACATGCCGCCTGATGTAGACGCCATTGGTATTCCTGCAAACTCCCCATCCCCCAGGAGGATCACGGCAATTCTTGGACTAAAACCCAACCTGGTGATGAAACTTGTTGCAGAATTACATTCACTGCTTGAAGCTGGAGATGAAGACTCAGATATTATGATCCGTCAGCCGTCTTTCCCTGAGTTCCTCCTTGATTCAAGCAGGTCGCACGAGCTGTGTATTGATGTGAATGATGCTCTACTCATTCTCCGACATGCACTTACTCTAAGGACAATTTTCGACACTGAAGGTCTGTAACTGGGTAATCTTCTGCTTTTCGATCTATTGTTACTGATCTCTATATCACTTCGTCATTCAGTGTTTTCAAAGGTCTTTGCAAACATCTATTCAAGTAAGAGCTTGAATACAGGCGCAGTCTCAAAGCTCGTGGAGATTGCGCTCGCGCGCTGTAAAGACGCTGAGATTATGCCGGAACTCTATAAATTGCCTTCAAACATTGTCTTTGGTAAATATGAGTCATTTGTGCGTTCAGCACCTTGGACACGATCCCCTGCTACACAAATTTTGAGGCAGATCTGCATGGGTTTTATAGTCCGTGGATATCATTCTCCCCATTTTTCTTGAACTGAACCATTTACATTTAGGAGAGTCACGGTACTGGTCTCCATGAATCCGATGTTGATGCAAGACTGAAAGCCTTTTGGAGTTCCTTCTCCTGGGAGGTTGTACCGGACTACAACGCTACTCAAAGCAGGCTGGAGATATAGTACGTCAAATGAATTTGACCTTGTGTACTCACACTCATTCATCTGTTAGCTTATATGATACCAATTCAAGCTACACCCGAATATTGAATGTACGAAATGTTACGATCTAGGTTTAATGTATGTTACTAAAATCGGAACAGTTCTTGGCCAGAATATCTGACCACAAGGTTTCGGGCCTATCTGCACACAATCGTCATATTGAACTCAAGGGTCCTAATAAAAGCGACCCTGTCGTTCGCTTTGACATTTCCTATGACCCAGATATCAAAGATGGGACTATTGGATTCAGGTAAGATAATCCCTTTTACTTTCTCTTCACCGATTTAATTTTGTATTTGAAACAGGTTCAAGGATAAAACTCACCCCCATGAGTACAGAATATATGATGCTGAAGCTCCCCAGACATACATTCCCGGAGACGAGGGGGAGGCACAGGCATGGCAGGTGCTCGCATCTGCTTGTCGCCAGTGCAGGTGGTTGAGGTAGTACATGAGTTTCCTGTTGTATGTTGGAAGTAGTATGGTTTGAATATAGCGAGAACACTGATCACTTTAATTTGAGATTGATGCGACCTCTGCTTTCAAAACGTTACATCGAGGACGCTCATATCATCTCCTTACATGAGTACCATTACTTTGACAAGAATGCGACGCGCTGGTATGTACTCGTGGGCTAGGGTTTGACCCATAGTGCAAAATGCAAAGCAACTTAATGTCATCATTATACTCGAGAAAGGCGAGGTTCAACACTGCAGTCTCGTATCATCGAATCTGGAGCCTTCAAACTCCCAACAT
>Ga0247742_10001263_pt1 | contig 18002 bp, 17 predicted proteins | sample UWRJL208509C2_FD_180944 | JGI IMG/M metagenome (GOLD analysis project Ga0247742, IMG submission 180944) | Plant litter microbial communities from Arlington Agricultural Research Station in Wisconsin, United States - UWRJ-L208-509C-2 | ecosystem: Environmental > Terrestrial > Plant litter >... | reverse complement strand
CAAAACCGCCGGGCAGGATTATAAAACCCTGCGAGTATTTCATGAACATTACCTTGCGGATAAAGAAGTAATCAAACTCCATGATCTTATCCCGGTCAATGTATTTGTTATGAAATTGTTCAAAAGGTAATTCAATATTTAAACCTACCGATTTACCACCAGCTTCGTAAGCGCCTTTATTGGCCGCTTCCATAATGCCCGGGCCACCGCCCGATATTACACCATAGCCATGCTCGGTTAGCAGGCGTGCGGTATGTTCGGCCAGTTGATAGTATTTGTTATCGTTATGGGTACGGGCCGATCCGAATATGGATACGCAGGGGCCAATTTTTGCCAGTTTCTCAAAACCATCCACAAACTCGGCCATTATTTTAAATATCTGCCAGGAGTCGGTTACTTTAATTTCCTGCCAGTTTTTGTTTTCAAATGCTTGTCTTATTTTTTCTTCGCCAGTCATATCTGTTATTTATAGTCCGGAAGTCGGCAAGTCCGAAAGTCCGGAAGATTATTTTATTAGTCCGGATTTGGTAAGTCCGGAGGGTTGATAACGTAAAAATATAATTATGTTTTGCTTGCAGGATAAAATTAAGGTAAAACTTTCTTACTTCGGGGTTTCGGTTTTTCTGATAAATTGAATTAAAAACTTTTTGACTTCCGGACTTCCCGACTTTCGGTCTTTGATGTAGATGTTAACCAAAGGCCCACAAATGTAATTAATCCGTTAACAATGATAAGCTCATTACTAAAAACATATCCTCCTAAAAGCTTAGCCGACTCGGTACTTAAAAAATAACATACAGCCGGAGATATCAAACAAATAAAAGGCACAAGCCGGTCCCTTACCTGCCTGTTGCTTACAAAAAGCCCAAAGGAGTATAAGCCGAGTAATGGCCCGTAGGTGTATGAGGCCACGGCAAATATGGCATTTACCACAGCATCGTTATTAATGGCATTAAATATTACAATGGTTAAAAACATAAGGCCCGAAAAGGCAATGTGTACCGTATGCCTGATGTTTACCATTTTTTTGCTGTTCAGATCGCCCTTTTTGTTGAAGTTTAAAAAATCAACACAAAAGGAGGTAGTAAGCGCCGTTAAAGCCGAGTCGGTAGTGGCAAATGTGGCGGCGGTTAAACCCAGCATAAACACCATTGCGGGTACTATCCCCAGGTATTTTAATGCGATGGTAGGGTACAGGTAATCGGTTTTTTCAACATGAATACCGTACTTGTTAGCATATATCCAAAGTAATGCGCCTACACTCAAAAAGAATATATTGATCACCACAAACACGCCCGTAAAGCTGAACATGTTTTTTTGTGCCTCTTTAATATTTTTAAGGCTCAGGTTCTTTTGCATCAAATCCTGGTCAAGTCCGGTCATGCCAACGGTGATAAACAGGCCGCCTAAGAATGCCTTGGTAAAGTGGAGCTTACTGCTTACAAAATTATTAAAGAAAAATATTTTTGAGTAGCTGCTGTTTTTGATAGCATCGGCGGCTTCAAAAATGCTCATGTGCAGGCTCTGGCAAATAAAAAATATAGACAGGAATACCGACAGTACGAGGAAAAATGTCTGCAAGCTATCGGTAATGATAATGGTTTTTAAACCACCTTTAAACGTGTACGACCATATGAGTAATAAACATATAAGCACCGTGACGGCGAATGGAACGTGGTAACTGTCAAAAATGAACTTCTGCAAAACAATAACCACCAGGTAAAGCCTGAATGCCGAGCCAATAACCCTGCTGATAAGGAAAATGCCTGCCGCTGTTTTATAGCTCCAGGTACCCAAAGCGCCTTCAATATAACTGTATATGGAGGTAAGCTTAAGCCGGTAATAAAGCGGCAGTAAAACAGTAGCAATGATGATAAAACCAGCCGCATTGCCCAGCACAAACTGAAAGTAAGAAAACTCATCGCCGGAGGGTGCGCCTACCTTGCCTGGTACCGAAATGAAAGTAACACCGCTCAGTGCTGTCCCTATCATACCGAAAGCAACCAGGTACCATTTAGAGTTACGGTTGGCAACAAAAAAAGTATCGTTATCTGATGATTTTTTTGAGGTGAGCCATGATATGATCAATAATACCAAAAAGTAACCGATGATGAAAGAAAGCAGTATTCCGGGCGACATATGTTTTAGTTAGTCCGGAAGCCCGAGCAAGGGAAAATCCGGAAGTGTTAGTTTAGTTCATTCCGAAAGTCGGAAACTTTTTTTATAAAAGGTAATTATTGACTGGGTTTGTGAATTTTATTATTGAGGAGATAGGTGTAATCTGGTTTTATCTGAAATATAGCTTTTAATTGGAGGTTAACATTGAGGTTAATAAGTGGGTTAACGATTTTTTTATCGGTTTTAATCACAATTTAAGTATTTACTCACCTTATTATTGTGATACAATAAACCTATAGTTAAACCTTAATCTTGAATTTATGAGTGTACAAAAATTTTTCGTTTTTGTTATTTTAGGATCGTCTATTGCCTTGTTAAGCTGCACAAAAGCAAAGGATATGCCTCCAAATGCTGCTAATGTTGATGCCGTCGGCAAAACACAATCTGCTTTAAAAAGCACGTCTCTATCCAATAATGACCTTGCCGATCTGGGGTACTCATCCTTTAACACGGCCTGTTTAAATCCAAACACTAATTTATATTACAGCACTACCAACAAAGATGGTATAGCGGCTATATGGACGCAGGCTATTTACTGGGATATGGCCATGGATGCTTATAACCGCACAAAAAAGCCTTCCCAGCTTGCATTTGTTAAGGCCATGTATCAGGGTGGCTTTAATCAGTACGATGGGTATAACTGGAACAATACCACAACCTGGTTTATATATGATGATATGATGTGGTGGATAATGGCGCTGGCCCGTGCCAACCAGCTTACCGGAAACGCTACTTATCTGCAAAAAGCTCAGGCCGGTTTCGACCGCGTTTGGGCGGGTTCTTATGACCCGGTTGATGGCGGCATGTTTTGGGATTTTAACCACAGCGGTAAAAATTCCTGTATTAACTTCCCAACGGTTATTGCGGCCATGCGTTTGTATAAAATAACTAAAGATAAAGCCTATTTGACCAAGGCGCAATCTATTTATGCCTGGTCAAAAGCCAACCTTACCAATACCAGTACGGGGCAGGTTTTTGATAATAAGATTGGCAGTAACCCGCCGGGCGGGCAGGCTTATACTTATAATGCCGGTACCGCTATTGGTGCTGCCTACGCGCTTTACAAGCAATCAAATAATATTACTTATCTGGAAGATGCTAAAAGATATGCCGACTACGTAAAAAGTAATTTGTGTACCGATGGTATACTGCCTGCTGAAGGTGACTTTAACGAACAGGGTGTAATGAAGGCCATATTTGCCGATTATATGATGCAACTGGTAAACGAGGGTGGTCAAAGCCAGTATCTGGACTGGATCAAGCAAAATATAACCACCGGCTGGTTAAACCGCGACAGGGCCCGTAACCTTACTTACCGTAATTATGCGGTAAGCTGCCCAACAGGTTACATACAATCATACGAAGCCAGCAGCCTGGTAACGTTTATGCAATTGTTCCCGGCAAAGGTATGCCTGTTTACACCGGGAGTAACTTTTTATGCCAATACCATGTATGGGGGTACAAGCACCAAACCTATACCCAAAGGGAATTATACATTAGCTCAATTACAGAAATTTGGCTTTGTTGACGATTGGGCATCATCGGCAAGTATACCTGATAGGTGGAAAGTGACCATGTACAGCGAGGATAACTTTCAGGGAACCTCCTGGCAGCTAAATGCCGATACCCCGCATTTTCCAAATCTTACGACTACTGCCAATGATGTTGTATCATCGATTAAGATAGAATGATCAAAAAAACAAATGAGCCCCCGCTGCAGCGGGGCTCATTTGTTTTTTCTCTCGCGCTCGTTTGCAACGAGTGCTTAACATGTATTTGCGTTTAAAACGCTCGCGATACAATCGCTTTACCAAAGTAAGCACTCGTTGCAAACGAGCGCAAGTAAGGATGATTTTTTCTTTGTCTTGAAAAAGGTCCACGCTACTGCGTGGACCTTTTGTTTTGTAATTTCATCCTTTTCAACTTTTCCTCACTATTGCGTAACTTCGTAGCATGAATTTTTCGTCCAAATTGCTGGAGAATGCAGTAGCGGAGTTTGCTAAACTGCCGGGGGTAGGACAAAAAACCGCCCTTCGCCTGGTACTTCATTTACTCAATCAGGATAAACCTGAGGTAGAGCGCTTTAGCAGCAGCATCAGCAAGCTGCGCAACGAGATACAGTTTTGCAGCATTTGCCATAACATTGCCGATCAGCCCGTTTGCGAAATATGCGCGTCGCAAAAACGCGACCATAGCACCATTTGTGTAGTTGAGGATACCCGCGATGTAATGGCCATTGAAAATACCAATCAATATAACGGGGTGTACCATGTGTTGGGTGGTCTTATTTCGCCCATGGATGGTATCGGCCCGTCGGACCTGCAGGTGGATACTTTAGTGGAAAGACTGAAGGCAAATGAAACCAAAGAAATCATTTTTGCACTCAGTGCAACCATGGAAGGTGACACTACTTTGTTCTATCTTCATAAAAGAGTCAAAAGTTTCAATATTACCATCTCAACCATTGCCCGTGGCATAGCTTTTGGTGGAGAATTGGAGTACGTTGATGAGATCACCCTTGGGCGATCAATCGCTACACGTGTTCCATATGAAAACTCACTGACAAAGTAAAATGAAACTATCAGTTATCCTTGTTAACTATAACACCTGCGATATGCTGAGGCTGGCGCTCAACTCTGTTGTGCGGGCTGCTTTAGGTATTGATCATGAGGTTTTTGTGGTTGATAACGGATCGGCAGATAAATCATTGGCTATGTTAAAGGATGAATTTCCGGATGTAAATGTAATAGCCAATATTAAAAACGAGGGTATTGCCAAAGCCTATAACCAGGCCTTAAAACTGACTATAGGGGAGTATGTTTTAATGGTCAGTGCGGATACTATTACAGGCAAAAAAACTATTGAGAAGACTCTCGAGTTCATGGACATGCACACAGACGCCGGTGGACTTGGCGTACGCATGATAACCCCCGATGGTAGCTTTCTGAAAGAGTCAAAACACGGCTTTACCCAACCCTGGGCTCTATTCTTTAAACTAACAGGTTTGGCTAAATATTTCTCCAAATCGCGCCTTACCGATTTGCAGCGTAAAGATTGGGTTGAGGAGTTTCAAACCTCCGAAACCGATGTGCTTAACGGTGCGTTTATGCTGTACCGCAAAGAGGCCCTGAACCATGCCGGGCAGCTTGATGAACGCTTTCATATTTACGGGTACGATATTGACTTGTCGTACCGGGTTAGGCTTACCGGGTTTAAAAACTACTATTTTCCTAAAACATATATTATTAACTTCAACACACGCGGGCGGGCTAAATTTAGCTTTGCTTACATTAAAGAATTTTATGGCGCTATGATTATCTTCGCCAGCAAATACTTATTTAAGGTGCCCGAAATAAAAATGGAGGGCATACCGCAGCTATACCCCTCTACCTATGAAGTTAAATAACAAAATTATTATTATCACCGGTGCCTCATCTGGCATTGGTAAATCATTAGCTATTGAATGTGCCAAACGCGGCGCTAATGTTGTTTTGGCCGCTCGCCAGTACGTAACACTTTGCGAAATTGGGCAGGACCTTGAAAAACAATACGGCATTAAGGCCCTGGCCGTACAATGCGATGTGGCAGTTGAGGCAGATTGTGCCAACCTTGTTAAACAAACACTTACCACCTTTGGCAAAATTGATGTGCTGATCAATAATGCAGGTATTGCCATGCGTGCCCTGTTTCAGGATGTTGAGCTGGATGTGTTAAAGCGCGTAATGGACATTAATTTTTGGGGTACCGTATATTGTACCAAATATGCCCTGCCCGAAATTTTAAAAACTAAAGGCAGTGTTGTAGGGGTATCATCCATAGCTGGTTACAAAGGCTTGCCTGGCCGCACAGGTTACTCATCATCAAAATTTGCGATGAATGGCTTTTTAGATTCATTGCGGGTGGAAAATATGAAAACCGGCGTACATGTGTTAACTGCTTGCCCGGGCTTTACAACTTCAAACATACGTAACGTAGCTTTAGCCAAAGACGGCACGCAGCAAGGAGAAAGCTCCATGGACGAAAGTAAAATGATGAGCAGCGAAGAAGTAGCGCGAATTATTATGGATGGAGTTGAAAAGCGCTCACGTACCATTTTGATGACAAGCCAGGGGAAACTTATGGTAGCGCTTGGTAAGTTTTTCCCGTCTTTGGTAGATAAGATGGTTTATAACGTTATCGCGAAAGAAAAGAAGTCGCTCTTAAAATAAGAGTATAGGTAGAGACGCATAATTGCGTTTCTACTTATACCATTTCATAATCATCAATGTGTTCCAGGTGCAGCACAACGCGGCCGTCTTCGTCACGGTCAAAGGTGGGCTTAAATTTAGCATCCCATACCATATCTTTATAAGTGTAAGTAGTGCGGGAGTGAACGGTTTGTGAAAAGGTATCGTCAAAGGTTTTTAGTATAACGGAAAAAACCACCTCCGATCTTTCAAAATCTTCACGGGTAAAGTCTTTGATGGGGCTGTCATCATCAATAGGGTGTACCACAGTCCAGTTCAATGTTAATATGCTCACTGCTTTACGTTCCAGCTCCAGGGGAAAAAACCTCCGTTCTGTTTTGCCGTTTACTTCTTCATTATAGGAAAACAGTAGTTCCATCTCCAGGTCAATCAATATGTTACGGCGCACATTAGCCAGCCTGAACATCAAGCCGCGCTTGTTTTCCATGTAAGGAGATATTAATATCTTTTCGCTGTACTTAATTTTGGCCGTTGGCCTTGAAAAGCGTCCGTAAAGTAAACCGGTAGCCAGAGCAAATGCCAGTAAACCTATCATTGATTCCATTGCCGCCACACTGTTGGCAATCATCCCTTGTGGGCTGATATGCCCATAACCAACAGTTGATATGGTTTGTGCCGAAAAAAAGAAGGCATCCATAAAATGATCAAAAAGGGTAGTGCCGCTTTTACCATCCAGGCTATCGGAACCCAGCGAAACATAAATGCATGCAAAGAATATATTGGCTACCATGTACCCGCTTAAAACAACCAGCCAAAACTTAGTCCAGCTCATGGTGATCATAGTCTGGTAACTGTTAAGGGTGTTAAAAAAGGGGAGGCCGGTACGCTTTACGTTAATGGAACCATCCTTGTTTATTACAGGTTGGTTTTTCATAACAGGCTGTTTGCCAAAGCCAAGATCGTCTTCCGGATTAACTTTTCGTTTCTCTAAGTTCATTTCAGGTATAAGCTTTTCGGCTTTTGGGTAAATTTATCATTCTGTTTGCTTTTAGTAAAAACTATTTCCATATTTGTGCAACAAATGAAAATGATAGCATTAAACAATAATTGGTGGTGGCTTAACGAGTAATCGTAAGGCAATTCCGTTTTTTGTTTTTTAACATAATATTCAGAAGGGTTGCCATACGGTAACCCTTTTTTTATGCAAAACCCCCGGCCCCCTAAAGGGGAGTGATCGGCAGGGGACAAATGCAAAGGGAACCAAAAGTAGTAAATCAAAAATTCACCCTTTAGGGGGGTAGGGGGCATATGAAACAGATATTAAATCACCTTTTTGAACACAAAACCTTTACCCGGGAGCAGTCAAAAAACATTTTGATGAATATTGCTCAGGGCAAGTACAATAACTCGCAAATGGCAGCATTTATGACAGCCTATTGCATGCGCAGTATCACTGTTGATGAGCTGGAAGGCTTTCGCGACGCCATGCTGGAGCTTTGTTTGCCTATTGACCTCGAAACCGGGGAGGTGATAGATCTTTGCGGTACAGGCGGCGACGGTAAGGATACTTTTAATATATCAACCCTGGCTTCGTTCGTAGTAGCAGGAGCAGGGTATAAAGTTGCCAAGCATGGTAACTACGGCGTATCATCTGGCTGTGGTTCGTCAAATGTGATCGAGTACCTGGGTTATCAGTTTACTAATGATACTGATAAGCTTAAAAGGAGTATTGATGAGGCAAATATCTGTTTTCTGCATGCGCCCTTGTTTCACCCGGCTATGAAAACCGTAGCGCCTATCCGCCGCGAGCTGGGTGTAAAAACCTTTTTTAATATGTTGGGGCCGCTGGTTAACCCTGCAAAACCACAAAACCAGTTGGTAGGCGTGTTTAACCTGGAGCTTGCCCGTGTGTATGCCTACCTGTACCAAAAATCAACCACTAAATATACTATCGTGAATGCGTTGGAGGGTTATGATGAGATCTCACTTACCTGCGATTTCAAAACCTTCTCGGCCGAGGGTGAAAAGATCAACACGGTGGAGAGCCTGGGTTTTGAAAAGTTAAATCCGGCACAAATTACCGGCGGTGATTCTGTACCAGCATCGGCCAAAATATTCACTGATGTGTTACAGGGCGAGGGTACATTTGCCCAGAATAACGTAGTATTATCAAATGCAGCGCTGGCCATTAAAACTATAAAGCCAGCAAATAGCTTTGCTGATTGCTATTACGAAGCAGAAGAAGCCTTGTTAGGTAAAAAGGCACTGAACAGTTTTAACCTTTTACTGCAAAACTAAAAAGGGATGAAAATAAAGGTTTGTGGCCTAAAGCAACCCGAAAACATCAAAGCCATAGCTGCCTTAAATCCTGATTATGTTGGCTTTATTTGTTACGGGCGCTCACCGCGCTATATTGATGCTTTAGAGGCCGCTGTGCCAGCATCAATAGCAGAAAATATACAAAAAACCGGTGTTTTTGTAAACGAGGAAGCTGCAACGATCAATTTATTGATTGATAAATATGGTTTTGACACCATACAACTGCATGGCGACGAGAGCCCGGAGTTTGGTGCGGCTTTCAGGAACAGGGTAACCGTTATTAAAGCTTTTGGTGTTGATAATGATTTTAACTTTGACCAATTGCAAGCCTATGCTAACAAAGTGGATTATTTTATGTTCGACACCAAAACATCGGGATATGGAGGTTCGGGCAAAACATTTGATTGGGGCATTTTAAATAATTACAAACTTGATATACCCTTCTTTTTGTCGGGCGGTATAAGCCTCGACAATATTAATGAAGTAAAAAATATAATACATCCGCAGTTTTATGCGGTCGATCTGAACAGCCGGTTTGAAACTGAACCCGGAGTTAAAGATTTAGAGAAATTGAAAAACGCATTTGATATCATCAGAAACTAAACATTACAAATGAAATACGGAGTTAACGAGCATGGCTATTATGGTGATTTTGGCGGCGCCTACATCCCCGAAATGCTGTATCCAAACGTTGAAGAATTAAGGCAGCAATACCTTACCATTATAAATGATGCCGGTTTTAAAGCCGAATTTGACGACTTGCTGAAAAATTATGTAGGCAGGCCTTCGCCTCTGTATCACGCCAAAAGATATTCAGAGAAATATGGCGCCAATATTTTCTTAAAGCGTGAAGATTTGAACCACACAGGTTCGCATAAGATTAATAATGCTATTGGGCAAATATTGCTGGCTAAGCGCCTGGGCAAAAAACGTATCATTGCCGAAACCGGTGCCGGGCAGCATGGTGTAGCCACAGCCACCGTTTGTGCCCTGATGGGGATTGAATGCGTGGTTTATATGGGCGAAATTGATATGGCCCGCCAGGCACCCAACGTATCGCGTATGAAAATGCTGGGTGCTACGGTAAGGCCGGCATCATCTGGCAGTAAAACCCTTAAGGATGCTACTAACGAGGCCCTGCGCGACTGGATAGGTAACCCGGTTGATACGCATTACATCATTGGTTCGGTAGTAGGCCCGTATCCTTACCCTGATATGGTGGCTCGTTTCCAGTCAATCATATCTGAAGAAACTAAAAAGCAGCTTATTGAGCATACCGGTAAAGAACTGCCCGAATATGTTTTGGCCTGTGTAGGTGGTGGCAGTAATGCCATGGGCATGTTTTATCATTTTTTAGATGATGAATCGGTTAAGCTGGTGGCTGTTGAAGCTGCCGGAAAAGGAGTGGATAGTGGTCATTCGGCAGCTACAACCTTTTTGGGTCAGGAAGGTGTACTGCACGGAAGCCGCACTATACTGATGCAAACACCCGATGGGCAGGTTGTTGAACCATACTCTATTTCGGCGGGGTTAGATTATCCCGGTATTGGCCCGCAGCACGCGCATCTGTACAAAATAAACCGTGCGCTATACACAAGTGTTACTGATGACGAAGCGCTGCAAGCCGGCTTGCTTTGCTCGCAAATGGAGGGCATTATTCCGGCTATTGAATCGGCACATGCACTGGCGCAGCTGGAGAAAATGAAGTTTAATTCAACAGATAATGTAGTGGTCTGTCTTTCAGGAAGAGGGGATAAAGACTTAGATACCTATATAAAGTATTTTAATTACTAATTGGTTAAATAGCTTATGGTCCATAGATCATAGCTAAGATCATATTGCTGAACACAAAATAACTATGGACTATCGTCTATGGACAAATTACAAAACACAATGAACCGCCTTAATCAGCTTTTTGCAACCAAAAAGGATAACCTGTTATCTATATATTATACTGCGGGTTATCCTGCATTGAACACTACCGTTGATATTGCCGAAGCTCTTGAAAAGGCCGGAGCCGATTTCCTGGAGGTGGGATTCCCATATTCAGATCCGGTGGCCGATGGGCCAACTATACAACACAGCTCTGAGCAGGCTCTTGAAAATGGCATGACCCTTAACCTATTGTTTGAGGAACTTGCCGAATTACGTAAGCGTGTTACTATACCCATACTGCTGATGGGATATTTGAACCCTATATTACAATACGGCATTGAGCGTTTTTGCGCTAAAGCCGCCGAATTGGGTGTTGATGGTGTGATAGTTCCGGATTTGCCTATGTATGAGTATGAGGCACTGTACTCCGGACATTTTATCAATAACAACCTGAGCAATATATTTTTGGTTACCCCTCAAACATCGCCAGATCGTATCCGCAAAATTGATGAATTGAGTAATGCTTTTATTTACCTGTTATCATCATCATCTATAACTGGTGGCAGCCTGCAGCTTACTCATAGTATTGAGGACTACTATAAGCGTATAAAAGCCATGGAATTGAATAACCCTACTATTATAGGGTTTGGAATTACCGATAACAACAGCTTTAAAAAGGCCTGCGAATACGCCAATGGCGCTATTGTAGGCAGCAAGTTTGTAAAACTATTGGCCGAAGAAAATTACATGGAGAAAATTCCGGCGTTTATTGAGGCAATAAAATCCTGATAATATAAGGTTTGTCATCCTGAGGAACGAAGGATCTATTTTACGAATGCTTAGTTTACGAATAGATCCTTCGTTCCTCAGGATGACAACTATATAAGAGGTTATCTACAGATACAATTCCAGATCGCCTTTGCCTTCACGGATAATCTCGAAGTCGCCGGATGTGCAATCAACTACCGTTGAAGCAATGTTATCGCCGTAGCCGCCGTCTATTACGATATCAACCAGTTCTTCATACTTTTCATGAATCAGTTCCGGATCGGTGGAGTATTCAATAATATCATCATCATCCTTGATAGAGGTAGAAAGTATGGGGTTACCCAATACCCTTACAATTTCGCGTGCTATATTATTATCAGGCACCCTGATACCCACTGTTTTTTTGTTTGAACTCAACAGCTTAGGCACCATATGACTGGCATTAAATATAAATGTAAATGGCCCCGGTAAAGCCTTTTTCAGTACACGGAAGGTAGTGTTGTCAATGGGCTTAATATAATCAGATATATGGCTCAGATCATAGCATATAAAGGAAAAGTTAGCCTTATCGGGTTTAATGTTCCTGATTTTGCAAATGGCTTCAATAGCCTTATGATTGGTAATATCGCAACCCAAACCATAAACGGTATCGGTAGGGTATATGATAAGACCTCCTTTGCGCAATACTTCGGCTACCTGCTCAATAGCTTTAGGATTAGGATTTTCGGGATATATTTTAACAAGCATAATATAAATACGAATATACCTATAAGTTGGTTTAAAATATAGCCCTATTAAGTAGGGCGTTTGGTGCTAAATACAAAAAGAGGCCATTTGCATATGCAAATGGCCTCTTTTTGTAAGTTTAACGAGTTGAAGTGTTTCAATAATGCCGTGTTATTACTTTCGTAACAACACCGGCATTTTAATGTTAAAACACAGCAACAGCATTAAAACAATTAAGCTTGTTTAGTAAGCTGGATGTTGATCAATAATTTGATGTCTTCACCAACTACAACTGATCCGGCTTCGGTTATACCATCCCAGGTTAAACCAAATTCTTTACGGTTAACTTTACCTGAAATTTCAAAGCCAGCTTTAGTATTGCCATAAAAATCAGCAGCCGAACCGCCAAATTCTGCGCTAAGGGTAACCGGTTTGGTTACGTCTTTAATAGTTAAATCACCTTTTAATTCAAATTCATCATCACCTGTTTTGGTTAATGAAGTAGATTTGAAGATGATTTTTGGAAATTTTTCAGCGTCGAAGAATTCAGCGCCTTTTAAGTGCTCATCACGTTGGCTTTGATTGGTGTCAATGCTGTTGATGTCTAATGAAAAGTCTACTTCTGCGTTTTCAAAATCTTCACCTTCTGAAATGATTTCGCCCTCAAAGCTTTTGAAAAAACCGCTTACTGTTGAAATAACTAAGTGTTTTACTTTAAATTGTACTTCTGAATGCAAAGGGTCAATAACCCATTTTGTTGCTGTTTCTGTTGCCATGATTTTGTTTTATTTTTTTGTTGATCAAAGATAATAAGAAATTACGTGTTTAAACATGTAATTTTATTTAATTACAATACACCGACATTGGAATACAAGTTTAACCATACAATTGCGCTAATGTTCATCTTTAAAAGTTATTTTTATGTTAAAAAATAGGTGTTCGGCGATTGAGCTTTTAAAGTAAAAAAGAAATGTCATTTCGAACGATAGTGAGAAATCTTATACAACTTAGTATGTTCGCTTTGTATATTTTAGAAGGTTTCTCCTCGTTCTTCGATCGAAATGGCAAAGAATATAATCGCTAATACTATTAACAATCTATTATGAAGAAGCTTTTTATCACCTCATTCTTTATCATTTTTGCCGCACTTACGGCGTGGACTATCATCTGGAAGCCCGCAGCATGGTCGTTTCTGATCATGGTACCTATATATGCGATTGGCTTTTATGACCTTGCTCAGAAAAAGCACAGTATAGTACGTAACTATCCTGTGTTTGGTCACCTGAGGTATTTAATGGAAGAGCTTCGCCCTAAAATATACCAGTACTTTATTGAAAGCGACACCAACGGCACGCCTTTTAACAGGCAAAACCGTAGCGTAATATACCAGCGAGCCAAAATGGTTGATGATACCCGCCCCTTTGGTACCGAGCTTGATGTATATGAAAATGGCTACGAGTGGCTTAACCACAGTATCGCGGCGATTGATCATCACAAGCTTGACCTGTCGCCCCGTGTAAAGGTAGGAGGCCCCGATTGTAAGCAGCCATATATGGCCAGTGTCTACAACATATCGGCCATGAGCTTTGGCTCGCTGAGCGAAAACGCCATACTGGCCTTAAATGGAGGTGCTAAGCTGGATAACTTTGCCCATAACACCGGCGAGGGCGGCCTGAGCGACTACCACCTGCAACCCGGCGGGGATATTATATGGCAAATAGGTACGGGCTACTTTAGCTGTCGCCATCCCGATGGTACTATTGATTATGACGCTTTTGCTCAAAGGGCTGTTTTGCCGCAGGTAAAAATGATTGAGATCAAACTGTCGCAGGGCGCTAAACCCGGGCATGGTGGTATATTACCCGCGGCCAAAGTTACACCCGAAATTGCCCGCATCAGGCTGGTGGAGATGGGGCAGGATGTAGTATCGCCACCTTATCATACTGCTTTTAACAACCCGATGGGTTTAATGCAGTTTATCAAAAAGCTCCGTGATTTATCCGGGGGTAAACCAATTGGCTTTAAGCTTTGCGTGGGGCACAAGAGCGAGTTCCTGGCTATATGTAAGGCTATGGTTAAAACCGGTATTTACCCCGATTTTATTACAGTGGATGGGGGCGAAGGTGGCACAGGTGCGGCCCCGCTGGAGTTTTCAAACTCGGTAGGCATGCCACTGCGTGAGGCCCTGGCTTTTATTTATGATGCGCTTACGGGCTTCAACATTAAAAGATATATTAAGCTGATAGCATCAGGCAAGGTAGCCACAGGGTTTGATTTGGTGAAGAACTTTGCCCTCGGTGCCGATATGTGCAACAGTGCCCGCGGAATGATGTTTGCCCTCGGCTGTATACAAGCCCTGGAATGTAATATGAATACCTGCCCAACAGGTGTGGCTACACAGGATAAAAGCCTGATGCGCGGGCTGGTAGTTGATGATAAAAAAGTACGTGTGGCCAATTTTCACAAACAAACGGTAAGCAGCGCCATACAAATGTTAGGCGCGGCAGGCTTAACCAAGCCCTGCGATCTGCACCGTATGTACATTTACCGCCGCATTAACCACAGCCAGATACAAACCTATGCCGAGTTATTCCCCTACATACCTAAAGGCAGCCTGCTGAATACGCCTTACCCTTCAAGCTTTGAGCTGGATATGGCTATCAGCAGTGAAAATACCTTTGTGCCTGATTACACCAATGTAACCAATATTGATTATAGTAATGTGAACTCGTATATGAGTTGAGTTGGTGAGTGGTGAGTGGTGAGTGGTGCGTGGTGAGTGGTGAGTGGTGAGTGGTGAGTGGTGAGTGGTGAGTGGTGAGTGGTGAGTGGTGAGTGGTGAGTGGTGAGTGGTGAGTGGTGAGTGGTGAGTGGTGAGTGGTGAGTGGTGAGTGGGATTATGTTAAGCAGATTTACATTAAAATAATCCAACGCGTCATTGCGAGGTACGAAGCAATCTCTATACTATACAGAGTCACTCTTTAAGTCGGGGATTGCTTCGTACCTCGCAATGACGCGTTAAAGAGAAAATTTAGTTAATAAAAAAAGGGGAAAGCTTTTGCTTTCCCCTTTTTCAATATTATAGAATAGGCTAATTACAGAGCCAATACTTCTTTAACTCGTTCTGCAGCTTCCTTCAGCAATATGGCTGAGTATACTTTTAAACCTGAGTTATCAATCAGTTCTTTTGCTTCGGCAGCGTTGGTGCCTTGTAAACGAACGATGATAGGTACTGGAATGTTACCGATCTCTTTGTAGGCATCAATAACACCTTGTGCAACACGGTCGCAACGTACTATACCACCAAAAATGTTGATCAGGATAGCTTTAACATTCGGGTCGCTCAGGATAATGTTGAAACCAGCTTTAACAGTTTGAGCGTTGGCAGTACCGCCAACGTCAAGGAAGTTAGCCGGCTCGCCGCCTGCAATTTTAATAATATCCATGGTAGCCATAGCTAAACCGGCACCGTTAACCATACAGCCTACGTTACCGTCAAGCTTTACATAGTTAAGGTTTGATTTGCTGGCTTCAACCTCAGTTGGGTCTTCCTCGTCGGTATCACGCATTGCTGCATAATCCGGGTGACGGTATAATGCGTTATCATCCAGGTTTACCTTGGCATCAACAGCTAAAATTTTGTTATCAGATGTTTTTAATACCGGGTTAATTTCAAACTGTGATGAATCTGTAGCTTCGTAAGCTTTGTATAAAGCGGCAATAAATTTGGTCATGTCTTTAAACGCTTCGCCGCTCAGGCCAAGGTTAAAGGCAATTTTACGGGTTTGGAAACCTTGTAAACCAACTTTAGGATCAATCTCTTCTTTAAATATAAGCTCAGGAGTTGAATGTGCAACTTCCTCAATATCCATACCGCCTTCGGTGCTGTACATGATAATGTTACGGCCTTTTGCACGGTCAAGCAATACGCTCATGTAAAACTCCTGGGTTTCGCTTTCGCCAGGATAGTAAACGTCCTGTGCAACTAATACCTTTTTTACTTTTTTACCTTCGGGGCCGGTTTGTGGAGTAACCAGTTGCATGCCAATAATGTTACCGGCAATTTCCTTTACCTGATCAATATTTTTAGCCAGTTTTACACCGCCGCCTTTACCACGGCCGCCGGCATGTATCTGTGCCTTTATTACTACCCAGCTTGATCCCAGGTCTTCTTTCAATTTAAGGGCAGCTTCTGCCGCCTGCTCAACAGTATCGGCAACAATGCCTTCCTGAACTCTAACGCCAAAGCTCTTTAATATGGCTTTGCCCTGATATTCGTGAATATTCATGTTTTTTGAAGAATTTGCGGTAAATCTACAATTTTGTTTGAAAGGTTGAAGAGCTAAATAGACTTTATTTAAAGGTAGTGTGTTTATTAACATAGTCTTTACAATGCCGGCGAATCTGATCCACAATAATTCAACAACTATTATTACAATGCTTACCTTTTATCTTTATAAATATGGTTTAGTGTTTTTAAACCTTGATGATATATTGTTTCGTTATATGTATTTACCTCGAAGCCACGCGCAACACACTCGAATAATTGCTCTTTAAAAGTTAAAATATAGTGATGATATTTATCATAAGCATTTGGATTATAAAAATGATGATGCCTCCCGTAGGTGCTTATCTTAGCAATTAAATCTGAATCGAGTAATTCATAAAAAGAGTAGGGGTATAAATCCAATTCAAAATAAGGATGGCCTGTTAATGTTTCATCATTTGGAGGACCAAAAGAAAAAAAACCATAAAGTTTGAATTTAAGTTCAACTATTCCCTGGTCATATAAGTTGTTTCGCTGTCTTAAATCATTTTGATTTTCGTCATTGCTGTAAAAAATAAGGCGGAGGTCTCCATCCTCAGCTATCAGTAACGGACAAGGCGCACCTGTGTCCATCACAAACTGATCTTCAATCTCAATTAATTTCATTTGATAAGGTTAAAATTCACTGGCGTTAAATTAAGCCGATTTTAACGAAATGCCTAATAAGATCAATACCTGTTGTTGCCATTTTTCTCGCACTCTCACTCCGCACTTCATCCACATTAATACCAAAAAAAACTAACTTTGTAATATGCTAAAAGCCAATTCCATTCACAAATCATACGGACAGCTGCAAATATTAAAAGGTGTTGATCTTGAAGTACAGCGGGGCGAAATTGTAACCATAGTAGGCGCATCAGGCGCAGGTAAAAGTTCATTACTCAGTATTCTGGGTACTTTAGACAAGCCCGACTCTGGTCGTTTGTTCATTAATGATGTTGAATTGAGTAAGTTGAGCAATAAAAGCCTGAGCGATTTCCGCAACCGTAAAATTGGTTTTATATTCCAGTTCCATCACCTGCTGGCCGAGTTTAGCGCCATTGAAAATGTTTGTATACCCGCGTTCATAGCAGGTACCCCACGTGCCGAAGCCGAACGCAAGGCTTCCGAATTACTGGAACTGCTGGGTTTAAAAGACAGGGTAAATCATAAACCCAACCAACTATCTGGTGGCGAGCAGCAAAGAGTGGCAGTGGCACGCGCACTCATCAATAACCCTGCTTTGATATTTGCCGATGAGCCATCGGGCAACCTCGATTCGGTGAACGCTCTTGAACTTCATGAATTATTTATTAAGTTGAGAGATGATTTTAACCAAACCTTTGTAATTGTTACGCATAATGAAGATCTTGCCAATCTTTCAGATCGTACTGTTTTAATGAAAGATGGTTTAATTGTTTAAAGCCTTTACTGTAAACGTGAATATATTGATAACAGCGGCTAACTCCGCGCCGGCCTATAAATTAAAGAACCAGTTAAACAGTGATAACATCGTCATGGGCGATCATCTTGACCTGCCCGATTTTATGCTGAAGCCGGGTAAACTGATCCGCCTGCCAAACCCCGATTCGGTAAGCTATACACATGAAATGCTTACCTTATGTCTGGATATGGGTATTGAG
>Ga0247742_10001262_pt1 | contig 18003 bp, 22 predicted proteins | sample UWRJL208509C2_FD_180944 | JGI IMG/M metagenome (GOLD analysis project Ga0247742, IMG submission 180944) | Plant litter microbial communities from Arlington Agricultural Research Station in Wisconsin, United States - UWRJ-L208-509C-2 | ecosystem: Environmental > Terrestrial > Plant litter >... | reverse complement strand
GGGTGCGTCTTTTGTGCGATAGATATTCGCGGCTATTGCACCAGAAAAGTTACCAATACCGATTTGAAGTGCCATCCCGATTCCGCGTTTGTATTGCCCAGATAGATTGTTACCGAGCCTATCTCAGAAAAGTATGTCAGGGCTGAAATTGTTATATATCATTCGCATTTACCATGCTACCAATCCAGGGAAAGCTGAATAGCTTCCAACGACGATGAAATATGTCCCAAAGTACTTCACTCCGTTGTTGACACGGGAGATGTTGATGGAGTAGCCAATAAGGCAGAGGAAGAGGCCGGAGAGAATGAAGGGAGATCGCAACTTGCTCCGATCGGAGAGGTATGCAAAGGTGTACACGAAAATGGCTGGAATTAAGATGTTAGATCTGAAAGTAATGTTTAGGAGGTGGAAGCGACGAACTGGCAAGGACGTAAGGTGGTACTGTGAGCAACTGGCTGATAGCAGGCGGGTGTCCGAACGAGTTGATGATGGTCCTGTGTTACAGATAGCAAAAAATGCGTGAGGGCGGGTAGAACTTGCCAGACAACTTCGAGACTTACGGCAAGAAAAGAGTTATTCCATAAACTAGCCATAAGCCGTCGTCAGCTAATAGGAGGTGTGTAATTGGAAGTACAACGCACCAGGACCTACTACCGACATATACGCCAAAATGTGCAGCCAGATCTGTATATATACATGTATCAGATACGTTTGAATGGTTCCAATATGGGACCTTACCTGCCAGTCAAGTAGGGCGGACCATAAATGACGCATCTCGAAATGTTCCTCCTCTCCGACACTTGAGAGATCGTACTCTGGGGAGTATCAACGAAATAAGTCAACACGAAAGCGAGGCTATAGGGGAAATAGCACATACTCTTCTTGAACACGACGAAAGCCCGCTCCTCGGGTGTCAGGAACTTTACCGTCGCTGGGAAGTCAACAAGACCTGGTTGCGGATTACGAAAAAATAAGCGGGTAGGCGAAATAGGAAGTGGAGAGATAGTCACATATGAAGGCCAATAAGCCGGCGGCGATCGTGGCACTTCCTTCAATGATCTACGAGACAACATTTTAGCACCCAGCTTACACCAGTCTCGACGCGACAGGACATACGAAAATCCACGACCAGCCGAGGTATCCATGTGTTCCACTCATGAAACTGATCCCGTATGCCAGGAGTCCGCTGAAAGCGCCTGCAAGGGAAGCAGAGCCGTAGAATATTGCGATGCGGAATTGGAGTTGGTGGCGGGGGTACCAGAGAGTCAAGCTGAGAGACTAGAATGAGTCAAGAGTCTACTTCAAGTTTGAGGTATACGCACTAGTAAACGACGCCGGGAAAGAGACCTGCTTCTGCTACGCCTAGACATACACGAGCGCCAACCAGTTGGGGATACCTGTTTACGTATAAACTGTCAGTTATTTCTGTCTCATGCCAGAATCAAATTGGTCCAACGTTTTGACGAGACCCATCAAGGTCCTAGATGTGCAGATGCGTCAGGCGACTGAAAATGAGATATAAATATTCAAACTGACATAACGATGCCCCAGACGACCTTTGGTTGTGCTGTTCGTGAGAAAGGTGCCTCAAAGACGATGACAGGTACGCACAGTGATGCTGGGTAGCCATCTGGTCAAAGTGCAGATAAGTCGGGGATTGGATGGTGATGGTCATTGGATTAACATACCTCGATGGTTTGAACCGTTTGAGCACGAGACTAGGAGGAGAAAGGTGAGGGACGATCTGCGCGACGGAGTCGTAGGCTCACTTTGCTGGGCACTCGAAAAGACAGTATGGCTACCCCAGAGTAAGATAATTTAAGCTATAATCTTTCATGTCTTCGACTTACAATGAAAAACACCGTCTGTGGCGCGAGATTAGGTTAGATTGTTGGCGGTTCGCATTAAAGGTGCGTACCAAAGCCAAGTTATATTCCGCGCTAGATAGGTGAAGCTGGGTCATTAGGCCTTGGAGCTTCGCATTTCCTACATAATCGTGAACAGTGTTAAGGGGGGTCGTCATCGAAGGAATGCGTACCGATGTTTCCTACAAGATCACCTGTTAGTTGTCTTTGCAGATCAAGGACAGCAGGACGAACCTCGATCCAAAAAAGAAAGAAGGTACATCAGCGATAAGATAGGTAGGAGTCTCATATCGATCTTCCTCCACAACTTTTGTTCCTGTTCTGCTGTGAGCTGCGGTAGCGGGGGCAAGCCTGACTCTCCTCCAAAGTCGACATCGCTAGACCAGAAACGAGGTTCTTCCCCGAAGCGCTCTACAAGAGAAGGTGCAGAGTTCTTCTTCTCCGACATAGCTGATGCTGGAAGAAAGTAAAGGAGGGATGTTTCAACCTTCGAGCATAGCGAGAAATATCCAAATATAAGACCACTCTAAGCCTTCTTCCAAAAGAGTAAACGGGTGTCAAAAGCCTTTTAGAGCTCGCAAGGTGGCCTTCGATTACTTGAATCATGACATTCAACCATAAGTCTCGTCTGGTTCGAATATCTCAGAGCTCGGACATCGTGTCGCAAGCCATACCCCAGATTCAACTTGAAGCAGACCAGAACCAATCCGCCTATGAGCATGTGACTCGATGTCATCGTCAAGAATTCCTTCACGAGCCTAATTCAACTTGAACTTGCACTACACAAGCGTTCTACTCCGAGATCCCCCAGCCTACTCTATGTCTTGAGCCATAGGCTACGGTTAGCTAGATTCTAACGCTGCCATCGAATTCCACACTCAAGACCCCTCCAAACGGCCGATCCTGCCTGCTGTCTCCCGTTTTCGCCCTTGCTGGAGCCGAGGACTCGATCGGGGTCGCCTCTAGCAACTTGGCACTCTCGGAAAGCAGGTACAACATTATGCGAAAATGCATATACCTCCGCTCACTAAGAGGTTGTTGGCGGTCAGACTTTCGAGATTGAGTGCGTGTTCTACGGTAAGTTCTTCATCCTATGTATATTGGACCTTTCTATCTACTGACAAGCCAAGGTCTTAGACCTCTTGCACGCAAATCCGTATCCAACGCACGTTCATGCTAATGCCATTGGCCTCAATCCTCCTGCCCATCGCTGGCGCTCATCCATACCTCTCATCCGCTAAGCGAAGCGTGTAACTGCGATCAACAGATGTTTTAGCTCTTCAGCCTCTTGGGAATGACACTTAGCGACAAAAGTCGGGTTTTCGCCGTGTTGTCAAGCCTCAGGCATCATGCCAATCAAAATATACGGCCACGATTTCAAATTCATGGACATCGATGGCGCCGCATGCAGATTTGGGTTGAAGGATGCCACCGGATCTGTCAGAGCGATCTTCGATGGAGGACAACAATCGATGCACCCAACGTCTTCCCTTTTCCTTCAACTCATATCAAAGGACGACGATACCAACACGAACGAGCCGCCCTCCGTTAGGACGAGGATTGGTATCCAGAACATATCGAGCTGTCAACATTGCCTCAGCTTCGACTCTGCGTGTTTGGGCGTTGGTTCTGGGTCTTTCGGCGGCCTTGGACAGTCACACTCAGCTGCTTTGACGCGCAGGTCGCTGGGCAGTGGTAACTAGAGTGGGTTGGAGGAAGTGTGGTATCTTTGGAGGTGAGCATAATCGTGAGTTGCTGTTCATTTAAGATTGGTAATCGCTGACTATTCTGGAAGAAGTATCATAGAAGTAGAACTCCCAAGACCTTATTGATTTATACACGCTACAATCGCCTTGCCGCCGGCGTTTGCGTATTGTGGCCAAGGCAGTCGCTCGGATTCTCGACTTTCTTCCACGCTGGCAACCATGCGTAGACGCGCAGTTGGTAGCACATCATGCACCCATTCCGCCTTTGTCGAGATGTGCGGTGCATTTCCGCGATTCTCCCTCTGGCCAATGTCACCATCCGTCATCTTGGGTTGTCCTCGAGCCACAATGTGCACATATGTACAGAAATATACTTCAGCAGCTTGTCACCCCGCTCTGTCGCAAACCGTTCATGCTCGATATCGATCACTGATACATCAGGTTGATTCAGGACCTCCGAACAACCGAGCTCAGCTGCTGGAGGTTTCTTTGATCGTCAAACCGCCGGTGCAGCCTTTCTCGAATATCTTCGAGATGTCGATCCACCATATCTCCAACACCCAAAGTCCGTCACTGGAGCCCATCACTGGCACCATCGCCAAGAATCCCAACCTCAAGCGGGTCCGATCTCGAACGATGGCACTAGCGTTTGGCCACAGCTCTTCTGTGTTCATGACGAGTTTAACTCGGTTGATTGGATGTGGTTGGGCATTTTGTTCAACTCTCGGCAGCTTTCATCGCCGCTGAACTCAAAAGGTATGTTCTACATTACATATATTTTCTCTCGTCACCCACTGACAAGACCTCTTTGTTAGACTACCTGGACACCGCATCTCCGGACATGGTCGACTCAACAACCTCTGGTGCATGATTGCATCAACTGTCCGTTGCCCATCTCAGTCTTCATTGAATGGGATGCATAATATTCCGGACGTTACGTGATTGTGTGTTGGTCATAAAACTGTGTTACTTACCAGCTGCGAAAGGGTGTCTAATTGAAATATACCTTCGAACCTCAGATATAACAGAACTCGTACCACATCACTGTCCTTCAGGCCCGACTTCCGCAGAATTTACCTCGATTAGTTCTTCTACTACACGACGAGGCGGTGGCCGCATCTCGTCATCTAATACCATTGAAAAAAGGTAAGCGCTAGGTTCATCCTTTTACAAAATACTCAATAATCCTCTATCCGCGACTCGCTAGATTGGAAGGACATCGAATTATTGGACATGTTATGAATTTTATGCAACCCGAAATTGCTGCTCGTAGGGATACACGCCAGAACTTTGACTTGAACTACAGTCAGACGGCATGGAGGCAGGCTTTATTCCTATCGATCGGCAGGTGTATTCTAAACAGATAATAGAACGACTTCCTCAACTGGCTTATTGACAAAGACGAAGGCCAAGAAGCCAACGACTGGCATTTGACCTCATAAATGCTGATCTTCGACTTTCCCGCAATTCACAATCCGTCCACGATACTGAGCTTCGACTGAGTCTTGTTTTGTCTTTTGTGTAGACAAATTTCGGATCCTGAACTCATGTAGACCTTTATACACTCTATTATCTCGCGGCCAATCCCTCGGAATATCTAGACCTCCTCCGTTTGGAAGTTGAGGAAATCGTCAAAGAAAGAGGATGAGCCAAAGCATCTTTGGAAAAAATGTACAAGCTGGACAGCTTCATCCGAGAGTCGTAGAGACTTTAGCACCTTCAAGTTGTAGCTTGTGAGCGTTTTCCCTCCTCTGTATCGGATAAGGGCTGATATGGTCTCAGTACTCTTATCCCGCTGTGCTATGAAAGACTATGAATTCTCAGATGGGATGACGGTCCCGGCAGGTACATGCGTGGCGGTCTCAACCCATAAGCCACATATCGACGACCTGAAACATTTTGGTGGTTTCCGATTCTACAAGTTAAGACAAGCGAGCAGGCTAGAGGGAGAACTTGGGAGGAAGTTTGACATGACCTAGATGAGTGCAGATGTACTGTGTCTTGGAGCGGGAGAGCGTGCATGCCGTGGTCGCTTCTTCGCTGCCTGGGAACTCAAGCTGATGTTCGCGCATATTATGATGAGACTGGCCAAGGAGGGCCTCCGTCCTACCGATCTATGGCTTTCGATATTGCGCATACCAGATACTAGGGCAAAGGTCTTCTTCCGTCAGCGCCGATTCCAGCCACCAATATAGTGTAGCAATGACATGTCTAGTTAGTACGAGAGGTCAATATACATCTGCAGCTCAGAGTTCACGCGTACTTCTGTGAGGATAATAACAGCAACATAGCATTCGATTGGATCTAGATGAACAATAATATGTCGCCCTCTTTCTTGAAGATACAAAAACCCTCAGCAGTGGGCTATGCCGCCCTCACGTTCAAGAACGTTCCCAATGCTGATGGAGGCCAGGAGCCTTCCGTCGTTCCATAATTTCGGCACTCCTCAAAGGTCGATAGGTTCGTCGTGGACTGTTTCACGGTGGAGGATGCTATACCGAGTAGAGGCAAAATTGTCGACTGGCTGAATAGGTGCAGAAACGCTACTGCCAGCCTTCGTCGAAATAGTTGTGGTTATTGAAGGTTCGCCTGTCCTCTCTCATAATTCTTCCAGGTAACCCTTTGCTCCTCTCGTCTGTGAACCACGCCAAGTATTCGAAGGAGCGCAGCGAAGAACTTGCGTTCATTCTTGGCATTTGAACAAACCAGCGCGAGCCTTCAATAAGGACGGCTAGGATGGTTGAAAGCGGGCGCCTTATTGGAGGTGGTATTGAGCCTGTGGTTAGATGAGGTGAATAGACGTCGTTTTCGGCTATTGAAGCCCAAGGGGCATAGAGTCGGTATGGGTGCTTGAGGACGACGAGCTGGCCTTTAGCTTGACGAGGATGTCATCGGATGGGTATCTGGGCAGCCAAAGGCGTTGCTTGTCTCTGGGGTTGGGGCTGTCTAACCGTAGTCCTACAAAGTGTAGGCTGTTAGTATCTGTGATATTTGACTCATAAGAGTATGGAAAAGAACAGCATCTCGACATGGACAAGAAGATCAAAATGCATGAGACGGTACTTACAGTATTCATCGTGGGTCCAAGCGAAACGATCTCGCGCGAGCTCGTTGTTGTCCGCCCGGTCACAATGGCCTGAGATCGCGTTGATATATTAGCCGCAAACTATGGTTTGGTCATGGTCGTTCATGGGGTACAGCTATTGAAAGAAAATGATATCAGTGTTTGTTTGCAGGATACGGGCTTGATGAGAAAAAAAGAAGACCATAACAACGGGAAAAAAAGAAGGGGAAGATGAGGCCAAATAATGAATACTCCAAGGAAAGAAAAACATGGACAAGAAGGCATATCTTCCAAAGAGTCCAAAAAGCGATGTCTCTTCGCCCAGATGGGTTGGGTAAGATATGGTCCACGGACGAGCTACGGTTTGAGCGCCCATCTTCTGCAATATGGCTCCAGTCCTCATGTCCTCCTACGTAGGGGAAATTAGGTTGACTAATACCAGGATGGTATATACACACACCTAGAGCACGTCTATCCGGTTTGTGCACTCTCGAGAGTCAACTGACAGTCAGACGCAAGAGTATACACCCCTTCGACATGTCAGAGGGTTTCCAAGGCATGAATGACATTTGAGCGCGGTTCTTTTCTCCAGGTTGGTGGGGAGGCGAGCATCTGAGTACTTGAAGAGCGACAAAGTTCGTCGAGGGCTGTGGCAGAAGAATTCCTGGGGAATCTAACACATCCTCTGAGACTACCGGGTAATGGCACCAGCGCGACGTAGGGAGCAAATCATGCTGTTTGACCAGGAATGTCGAGAGGGATCACCAAGCAGTGGTGACGGAGCTTAGGTATGGTCATGAAGAGGAGACGAGAGATGGAGGAATCGAAGATGTGTTGCGAGGGCAACGTCAGTCCAGCGGGTGTTGAGGAAAAGGTGATGGCTGTGTGCTTGAGCCTTGCAGACCGCAATCCCGCTTCCGTCCAATCAGGCCGCCTGCGTTTGATGTTTTGAGACATAGGCTAAGGTCGGTCACATCTTCTAGTCCACGACTTAGACGTCACCACTTTCGCCTCTGTCTATCCTCGAACCCGCATTCGGTAGTCAAGAGCTATCGCAGGCCCCAGAGGAGTCCTTTCGTTTGTATGGGTATGCGGGCTGGGATTCCAATAAATATGCCCGCTAAGTATGTTTCTGTGCCTTCTACAACTTTGTCGATAACCTATATATCTTGTCAACAGATAGGCTGCATCTAGCTATTAACCCTCCATTTCGGATATCGACAATACCCCCTGATCCCGCTTCAAGATCTCAAAACACGGCCTGGCATGTGCGTTCTACCTCCAACTGGCCATTGACCGCTCGACTCGCAAGTGGCATGTGTACTTTCGCCTAGATGGGCAGGTTGTATCACAGGGCATTGTAACCTGATCGAAACATTATCGACTCGGTTCGCCACTGTTCGCCACATGCGATGTCCACCGCCATCCCTTAAGCCTTGATTTTGGAGCCCAACGGGTGCGCGATGTCATAACTTCGATTTTCGAAGCCCCGGCGTAGCCACCCTCTGACCCGTCAAGGTACCCTATCAACAACACTCGCTTCAGTCATCTTGTTGCTCTCGCCAATGGAACCTTTCCTTCTATCAACTCAGAGGGATCTCCAGCACTCCATGACATGCCCTACTATCCTCGCGGCTACACCTCACCCAGCCGCTGATTAAAACAGACGGTCCCATCCTTATCAATATCGGTCCTAACGGCCATGATGTTCACGTTAATCACAGTTCATCCTCTGTCCTGTCCAACAAACCTGTCGGACACGACCGACGCCACCCCGTCGTCGAATTCAAGACTGGATGCTCTATAAACCATTTGATGCTACCCATTGGCCTCAGCAGTTCGATAGAACTGTTGAGATCCTTCCTACCTCCACCGTAACCATCACCATTATCCCTACTACCGAGTCTACCACGGAGAGAGAAATTTCTTCACCACCCGATTCCATGCTTCTTTGGTGGATAAGTTGGCCTTGAAAGGCCAGAGCTATCGCCCAAACCGTCGCCTTCGTTCCAGGTAAGTCGTTGCGCTGTCCATAGCTGGATCCATCACTAAATCGCCTACTGGGTTCTCCTCCAAGGTCTGGCATCCGTGTTCTCTTCCACCTCTTCTGAGTTCTTGCATCGTCTTCGACTGTGGCATGAAGTTCAAGCGCACTGCTGCCGAACACTAGTACATCCCTGTCGCAATGGTCGAGGAGTACGACGAGCAACTTCCACGTTATCCTGCCGAGAAGACTCCCGTTGTCGAGGTGTCCGGGCCCCTGTCGCCATGAAGGAGACCAGGTAGAATCATGAATTCCGTGCCAGCTAACATCTAGCCGCGCAGTGAGCTCTCTAATGGCCCACCCTCTGGCTATATCAGATGCAGTAGTGATCTTGCTCGCCCCAAAGCTACCCTTCTCACTAGTTTGAGACCGCAACTAACAACTCGTTTTTCCACAGCATTTGCTCTCCTTTATGTAGATTTGATTGCTGTCCCTAGGTACATGTGTACTAATGGAACTGGATATTATACATACGATAATCAGCGACATTCGACGCCATTCTGCTCTGTATAAGCGTCCAAAGACGTATGTAGTACGTTCGAAGTGGGTGCATTTAAATAACGCCTGGTGCCAGCCCGAGCGAGGTACAGCTCGTCAAAAATGTTGTAAAAGCTGAAGGAATCACGTATGGGACGATTTGGAGAGGCTGAAGATGAGTGCATAGAGCACCTTTCTGTCGATGTGCAATGGAAAGTATGTATGTATCGAGTATATCAATCGATCACGGCTACAAAATATAAAGGAGAAATCAAAATAAGTAAAGTTTTGAGAGGTGTCGAAAGAGTAAATGTTGGTCTGTGACATGTCACGAGAAGTTGTCTCCTACCCTCATCGATATGACCAACGATCGCCAACAGACTGTCAAAGAGTCCAAAGGGTTTTGTAATCGACTGAAGAAGGTCTTTAGACTTGGATCTCAGAGCACGCATCAGAGCAGCTCGAATTCACCTTCGAACATCATTCCTTCGCCAGTTGTTGGTGCGGATCCACCCGTTCCTTCAGCTCCACCTGTTGTCGAGCCTCCGACCCCGACCCCGAGCCTCCCCGCACCCACTGTAGTAGCAAGACCGATTGACCCAGAAGAAGCTGCGAAACTGCGAGCCAAATATAGCCGCTTTTGCACCCTTGTTATCGGTAGAGCGAATGCTGGAAAAACGACACTACTCAAGCGGGTGTGCAACACGACTGAGGATCCATGCATTTACGACGAGGATAAAAACCTGGTGAGAAATAGGCTTATCGTGAGATCTCACTCTAATCGTTTCTTCCCCACCAGCTTGAACCGACCTCGAAGGTGCGCCCGGCGATTTCTTCACCGATACCAGACGTGATGACTTGTTCCTACACCGTAGCGGGGGATCCACGATGTGCGTCGTGCATTCGCCTTCAAGAGCAATCCAGGATTTATCTTCCATGATTCTCCTGGTTTCGAGGCTGGCGGCGAGAAGGAACTCAAGGCTGTGATGGATTTCATTCAAGAGAAGTCGAAGTCTAAGGAGGTTGATGACCAAATCCATGTCATCTGGTGCGATTTATTGACTTCCTCCATGTCACTCAACTGACAATATGCTCAGGTTCTGCTTTGATCCGGATGTCTCCCGCCCTTTGCTGCCATTGGAGGTGAAATTCTTCAACGAGCAACGTGCCGGGAATGGTAAGCTCAGCTCGAATGTCCAAACACCTTTCGGAAACTGACAAAGTGTAGTACCGGTCGTGGGGATCTTTATGAAATTCGACGATCTCATCATACAGGTCCTTGACAGAAACAAAACTGACGAGGAGAATACCAAGATCGCTCTTGATACCTTAGAGGAGAGATTTGAACAGCCACTCAGACGCTTCAAGTTCCCACCTCATGCTTATGTGCGCTTCGAGGGTACGTCTTTCTAATTCAGCAGCCAATCTTGGGACTGATATCAAATCCAGCTCTTCATGAGGACGAATACGATCATCAGAAACAAGTCGGAGAACTAATTAAACAGACAGCGCTATCAATTGATGACCTGGCACTAAAGATGCTGTTCATTACCATCCAACAAAACAACTTGGAGGCATGTATTGAATATGCTGTGAATCCGTATGTAGCCCAATCATCTACTGTTTCTTTCACTTATCATCTACTTTAGGTATATCTTTGAGAGGACTAATACAATGGTAACATTTGGTATAATCACTAGATATGTCCCCATTGAAACAAACAAAGAGGGAATTGATATACCGAGCTGCAAGCTGGTTCGTACACTGCTATTGGATGGTATGTGATTACATTGAATGCACCCCCTAAAGCCAATACTGAAGTTGAGAAGGATCATGTGAGAATCCCTTTCTGTGTTAACAATCAAGCACAGCAATGACAGATTTTAGGATGTAAGTACCATGACTGTATCATGAAAAGTGACATTAACACATATATTTAGTATGTAAGTGTGATAGGGAAAGTTTCAGAAATTTTGTTGATAAGAGATTTCTAAGGGAAAAGAGGTAATGATTGAATCAATAAAGGGGCAATGTCTGAATATTGCCTGCATGAAATCCCATCCAGGTTGTGAGTTGTGTACACCTCCTCTGCTTGATTTTGATTGTTGACAATGCATGCATGAAATCCAATCAAGGTTGTGAGTTGTGTGCACCTCTCTGCTCAATTTTGATTGCTGACAATGCTTGTATAAAATATCATCCAGGATGTGAGTTGTGTGTGTCTTTTCTGCTCAATTTTAATCACTGATAATGTCTGCATAAAATCCCATCTAGAATGTGAGTGCTTTCTCTGCTCAATTTCAATTGCTGACAATGCATGCATAAAATCCCATCCAGGTTGTGAGTCATGTGTGCCTCCTCTGCTCAATTTAAATTGCTGACAATGCCTGTATGAAATCCCATCCAGGCTGTGAGTCATGTAAGCCTCCTCTGCTTGATTTGATTACTGACAATGTCTGCATGAAATCCCGTCCAGAATGTGAGTTATGTGCACCTCCTCTGCTTGATTTTGATCACTGACAATGCCCCTATGAAATCTCATCCAGGCTGTGAGTTATGTATGCATTCTCTGCTCAATTTTGATTGCTGATGTTGTCTGTATAAAATTCCATCCAGGCTGTGAGTCATATGCACCTCATCTGCTCAATTTTGATCCCTGATAATGCATGCATGAAATCCAACCTAGGTTGTAAGTTGTGTGTGCCTTCTCTGCTCAATTTCAATTGCTGACAATGCCTGTATGAAATCTCATCCAGGATGTGAGTCATGTGTGTCTTCTCTGCTCAATTTTGATTGCTGACAATGCCTGCATGAAATCTCATCCAGAATGTGAGTTGTAAGTGCCTTCTCTGGTTGATTTTGATCCCTAACAATGCATGCATGAAATCCTATTTAGGTTGTGAGTCATGTACATCTCCTCTGCTTGATTTTAATCACTGTCATTGCCTGTATGAAATTCTATCCAGACTGTGAGTTGTGTGCACCTCCTCTGCTTGATTTTGATTGTGACAATACCTGCATGAAATCCTATCCAGAATGTAAGTTGTGCGCACCTCTGCTTAATTTTAATTGCTGACAATGCCTGCATGAAATTTCATTCAGGCTGTGAGTCATGTGTGTCTTTTCTGCTCAATTTTAATTACTGATAATGCCTGTATAAAATCCTATCCAGGCTGTGAGTTGTGTGCACCTCCTATGCTTAATTTTGATCACTGACATTGCCTACATAAAATTACATTCAGGGAGTGAGTTGTGTATGCCTCCTCTGCTCTATTTTAAACACTAACAATGTCTGCATAAAATTCCATCCAGGAAGTGAGTCATATACATCTTCCTTTCTTAATTTTAATTGCTAACAATACCTGTATGAAATCTCATGCAGAATGTGAGTTGTGTGTGTCTTCTCTGTTTGATTTTGATCACTGACAATGCCTGCATGAAATTCTATCTAGCGAGTGAGTTGTGTATGTCTGCTCTGCTCAATTTTGATCACTGACAATGCCTGTATGAAATCTCATCTAGCGAGTGAGTTGTCTGTGCCTTCTCTGCTTGATTTTGATCACTGTTAATGCCTGTATAAATTCCATCCAGGCTGTGAGTTGTGTGCATCTTCTCTGCTCAATTTTGATTGCTGACAATGTTCATATGAAATCCCATCCAGGCTGTGAGTTGTGTGTGCATCCTCTGCTTGATTTTGATTGCTGACAATGGCTGCATAAAATCTCATTTAGGCCGTGAGTTGTGTAAGCCTCCTCTGCTTGATTTTGATTGCTGATAATGCCAGCATAAAATCCCATCCAGAAAGTGAGTTGTATGTGCCTTCTCTACTTGATTTTCATTGTTGACATTCACTTTATGCATTCCTAGTTTGTAGCTACTTTTATATGCTATTTTCAGCTCACTCTCCTTAACATGTCTGCATCTTGTAGACAACTGCTGTTTATGATGTTGTCAGTGCTCAATTTAATGTAAGATCATCTTATCTTTCTTATTTGTCACCACTTATTGATTCTAATTCTCATAGACACCATCTTTGTATGCTTTTATAGGTTCGATCACAAAAATCTTTCTTTCTGTGATTTTCTGTTTCTTATCATCATCACATGTCTAGTCATACTCATCTGTCTTGAACATTCTTTCTGGCTTAGCCAGCAAGGCTCTAGCCCTACTGAAGCCTTCACTAATGCCTTGAACATCTTTCTCAAGGACAAGCATGCACTGCTTGATCAAAGATTGGAAGACTATTTGAGCTCAAAGGGAAGCAACGACTGGTTCATCACCAAGTATTGGCCAACTTGTGATGAGTGTACCGAATTCCGGACAATAGTTCTTGACAATCTTCTTTGTATGACCAGTCCTTGTCTTTTCAAGCTTGTGTTGCTGATATAATTCTTCAGCTCGTCCCAAATCCTCTATTTGATATTAGGATCTACATCTCAGATGTATTTCTTGTGCAATCTGAATGTATTGAAGAAATGTTGAGATTCTGTACAGCTACTACCAAAATTAACTTCATTATGCTTTTTCTTTCTATATTTAAGTTGGCAGCTTATTTTTCTATTAGAGAGCTTATGCAAAGCCACTAGAAGCCATCAGTGGCTTATTTATGCTGTGCAAACAGGCATAGCCACTCAGTGGCTTCATGTGTCTATTTTTGGACCTGTTGCAATTGAACTATTTTTCATCCTGTTCTACTACTCACTGTGAGAAAAAGTGATGAGAAACCATGTGATTTTGACGCATCATCAAACATCCATATCGCGAATGTTTTGCCCCGCACTCGATGTTGGGGAATCTGGTGTTCTTTAAATTTTGCATATGAGTTACCCTGCTGATTAGACGCCACTATAATAAGTTTTGAAGGTGTAGGTGGAATCCTTCATAGCTAGCGATGTGCAACAAATATGTACATATTTCATACAGTGATCTAAGACTGAATGGGGGATAAAATACAAACAAGAATTTCTAACATTCTGAAACTTGGAATATTGGTACTCTGAAAGAAAATGAAGTATCTCCCAGAGTTTTGAGTGGCAGAAAAAATCACAAAAGTGGCTGTGTATCCAAGAATGTGGGAGTTATGGCAGCTTTTACACAGATTGAAGCAGAAAGTTGATACTTTGAATAAAGAGACTCATGTTTTTGAGCTGAATTAGGTGGCAAGAAAATTTAAGTAGCTCTGAAAAGATTTGGATGCACTTTGAAACATAATTTTACTACAAATAGGACCATGCCGTCGTATTTCTGACTGACCAGACTTTCTTGTTTGGCATGTGGCTTGATCTTTGAATACATAACTTTTTGTGTGATTTTTTCTGCTGCTTGAAACTCTGAGAGATACATCATTTTCTTTCAGAGTACCAATATTCCAAGTTTCAGAATGTTAGAAATTCTTGTTTGTATTTTATCCCCCATTCAGTCTTAGACCACTGTATGAAATATGTACATATTTGTTGCACATCGCTAGCTATGAAGGATTCCACCTACACCTTCAAAACTTATTATAGTGGGGTCTAATCAGTAGGGTAACTTGTATGCAAAATTTGAAGAACACCAGATTCCCCAATATCAAGTGTGGGGCAAAACATTCACAATATGAACATTTGACAATGCGCTAAAATCACGTGGTTTCTCATCACTTTTTCTCACAGCGAGTATTTATGAAAACCAGAAAAGGTCAAAAGAAGAAATCTAATACTTGAAACGTATTACCTGCATGGGAATGCGAGACTGGCTCACTTCCCGCAGAGTCGGAGGAGCCCACCTTGGCTAACAGCTGCTCTTCTGACAAGCATGCCATCCAGGTAGACACCACATCTTCCCAACTGCCTATTGCTGATGATACAGCATCAGAAGATTCCACAGCTACTATTCAGTAGTGCAGGAACACAAAACATGTGTGTCTCTCTGTCAGGACTCAGAAATGTTTGGAGTAAAACCCTCCAACAACTGCTCAAGCCTGCTCAAGCTACTTTGCAGAATATTAGATATTGCCACCATACAGTGAAGCACTATAGGCTCAAGGTCTAGAACCCAAAAGGCCTTGTCTATAATTAGAAAGTTAATGTACTATTGTTCAGTCAGCGCACCATTGTTTATTACCAATCACTGACTTAAATAGACCTGCCCTCTAAGCGCTGAGACTGCTTTAAAAATAAGTAGCCAATCAACTTTGACGCTCAGTAAGTGCTGTGCTATAATTAGGAAACCCATAGATGCTTGGTAAGCACTGTGCACTAATAATGGGATATTCCTTAGTCATCACTTACCAATCAAGTATATACTGTACGTAATCAGGAACCTGGCCATACTAGGAACCTGGCCACACTGGGAACCTGGCCACTTTGCCTCTACAGCGCAAAATAATACATATTTGACTAAATTTCTTTCTATAGTGGGTTCTATTAGGTCTATTCTTGTCATTCCAATAAAAAATTGGGCTGCAAAAAGCTTTAATACGAAGGAACAACACTATATTTGTATCATTCTGTCCGGATTAAGCAATTTCCTTATTTGGATTATGTCCAAGCAATTCCCACTCAGCCATTTGTGTGCAGATAACATATTTCCACTAAAACCAACAATCTCACACAGTTTTTCACCTTCAATACTCACGTTCTATAGCCAGTGCAGCTGTCAGTTCCTCAAATTTGCATGAATACGTGCAGAATGAGCACTGCTCTATAATTTTTGCAGTGTTTGAATAGGTCAACATGAGATGTCAACCTTGCCACAGAAACAAGGATCTGGGACTCCCAAGTATACATACGTTGAAGAAGACATCTTTAGCTTGCTTTTCCAAGATAGACCTGATTTTTTTGCATTTTTTTTGCACACCCAGCATTGAGGTAGTAATAGGTGAGTGTTTTCAGGTATCTTAATCTTGGAATGAAGAAATCTTGGTTCGCACAGATTGGTGAAACATTAGCAATTGGAAATGAGCCACCTGGGTCTGCTCTTCCAATAATGCTCAAAAACTATGAGCAATGCTCATATTAAACCTATTTCCGGAGTGCTCAAATATCCCACTCATGTGGTAAATTATTGCTTATTGGGCCACCCCATCCGGAGGGCTATAATGTTCTGTTAGCATGTTTAATATAATATCTTGAGTATATATCTTGATTACAACAAAGATCTTGCCCCACACCGCCCCAACTTCACTCCCAGATACTGCGCAGCCATGCCCCAACACAAACGAGACCCACTTATAGTTCCCAACATTTCAAAGCCTAACAACAAGCAACGCCTACAGCTTGCAGTTAAAGCTATTGATGACAGTGATCTCCTGCCAGACGGCATAAGAAAACTTTCTTTTTGATAAGCTGCCAAAGCATTTCAAGTCCCTTGTACAAGCCTTGCTACTCAATACAGAGGTGTCCTTCCAAATAAAAAAGCACATGAGTCGCAGCAAAAGCTTACTCATGCTCAGGAGAACGTTCTCGTTGAATGGGTCAAGGTTCAAGGCCACCGTGGAGTCCTCATTTCCCCATCTGCACTTGCTGATCACGCTGCAGCAATTGCTGGAACCTCAATTGGCTACTCCTGGCCAAACTAATTTTTAGGCTGGTATCCAGTCTCAAAATGCGATGGTCCAGAAGTCTGGAGAAGTGTTGTGCCAATAATGCTAATTCTGCTACCATTAGCCGCTTTTATGACATGTATGAGGAGGTGGTAAAGGAGTTCAATATCCCAAAGGAGAATGTGTACAACATGGATGAGAAAGGGATACAGCTTGGTGGTGGGGAAGCAGGTTGCCTCAACCATCAATCGTGACCAAAAAAAGGTTTACAATATTGAAGATGGAAATTGGGAGTTGGTGATGATGATTGAGACGGTGTGCACTGATGATAGCACGTTACCACCATCTGCAATATTCAAAGGAGCACAGATCAATCCCGAGTGGGGGCGTACCAATCCAGCCAATGCAAGGTGTGTAATCTTTTGCAGTCCACAATGGATAATTATAAATTCTAATCTAATTTAAAGTATTCAGGTCTCACCAAACGGTTGGACAGACCAAGAACTTGGCACATTGTGGTTGAAGAAGAACTTCAAGCCGATGAGTCGTGCTTGAAATGTCTCAGGAGGGTATCGACTTCTAATTCTAGATGACCATAATTCCCATTGCATGTACCAATTCTGTAGCTTTGCAGAGAGAAACAAAATCATCATTCTTTGTCTTCCATCCCACACTATGCATGTTCTTCAATCTTGTGATGTTGGTGTCTTTGGCCCTCTCTCATCATCCTGGAAGAGCAAGGTCAACAAACTCACCCATACTGGCATTCCGGTTACCAAATTCAACCTTCTCAAACACTATGCTCATGCTTGGGAGCGTGCATTCAAGCCTAAGACTATCTCATCTGCATTTCGGAAGACAGGAATAGAGCCACTCAACCGCGACACACTTGATCCAATTGTCTTTGAACCTGCCCTGAATACCACAATGAAATCTGCCCAACCACTAGGTGCTACTCTCCCTGTTGGTATCCCAATTGAAATACGGTCTATAGACTCCAATAATGGTGGAGGGAATGTCCAGTCCTCTACTGCAGACAAAAATGATGATCCCTTCAACATCGCCACCAACCTCGAGCACCTATGGCAACTATGTGAAGCCTTCAAAGATAGGTCATAGCCTAATAGGCTCAACACATCCAGCCAGAGCTTTGCCTGTCACAGGGGACTTCCTGTGGGCTCCTTTCCTATGCTGCTGGAGGTGCTGGGTAGCCATCGTTGGGGGCGGGGGCATATAAACATATGCAAATAGTGTCCAGGTTGTTTCCGGGATGGGTGCTCACTGTTGGTGGGGGGTGGGGCGCTTGTTATCAGGGGTTGCACAAT
>Ga0247742_10001258_pt1 | contig 18054 bp, 22 predicted proteins | sample UWRJL208509C2_FD_180944 | JGI IMG/M metagenome (GOLD analysis project Ga0247742, IMG submission 180944) | Plant litter microbial communities from Arlington Agricultural Research Station in Wisconsin, United States - UWRJ-L208-509C-2 | ecosystem: Environmental > Terrestrial > Plant litter >... | reverse complement strand
CCTATCATACCAGAGAATGGGAAAAAGATGAGCAATTAAAAAAATATGGTAAATGGTATATCTTAAAAACTGGAGATTGGTTTGGAACAGACAAAGTTATAATTGGAAATTTTGAAACAAACAAATGGGTCGATTATCAATTTACTCCAGAGATTATTGAAAATGAAAAACTATGGAAAGAATTAAATATTAAGAGTTTGAACACTTATTTGCCTTATGAATGTTTTATAACAGAAATAGCTAATGGATTTATTAAAGTCAATTACAAATTTAGAATTGACGAAACAAAAGCAGAACTTCTGGACGAAAGAAAATTAATCTATGAGATTGATAAAGAAAGTGGAAAACCCTATTTAAAAAGCATAACTAAATAAAAATGCCTGTGATTTGGCAAATCCGAATAATGGAATTAATTTAGTTTCAACTCTTCACCAATACGTTGGAGGCAAAAAGATGGCTAACAAGAAACGAAGAGAAGGCTAACAAGTGGAGAACCGGAAGCCAACAAGAAAGGAACAGAAGGCGGCCAGGTAAAAAAAACAGTTACAATGATAAAAAAGTGGTTACAAGATATATTTGAAAAAAAAGAAGTAATAGAAGTTAGAGAATGGAGAACGGATAATTCTATTCTCAATTTCCTATCCTCTAATTTGGACGACAAAGGCAATTTAACGGAATTGGTAAACGACTTGCCGGACGAAAAAAAAGACGATGAAGAAGTAAGGTTTGCACCCGGACTTATGGATGCTATGTTTGGAGCGGACGGTTCAGATAATTCAAAAAATAAAATTTCAAAACTTTCAAAGCATTTAAAAAATGTTGCGACCAAGGGCGATAAAATAAGCGAACAAGAATTTTACCGCATAAGTACAGAAAACGAAGGCATAATTGGAATTATAGACGGGTTTTTACGCACAGTTGTAAATGATGCATTGCCTATTCAACCTTATCTATTCAATTATGCAAAAGATTTAGCAACAAAAACGGACAAAAGAAACGCTGTAAAGTTCGGGATCTCGATTTTGGGAATCTGTCAAAATAAATCTGTTCTCAACGCCATAAAGATTTTAGGGTTACACGATGAGTTTACTGTTTATTCAGCTATTGCGATTGCAAATTTATCTGACAATGTAGAAAATGACCTGTGGGAATTAGCACAGAAAGTTGACGGTTGGGGAAAAATCCAATTAGTGAATAGGTTGGCAAGACCTGAATTAAGTAAGCCAATTAAAGATTGGTTGATATTTGACGGCTACAAAAACAGTATTATGTATGAATACTTAGCCTATACTTGTGCAATTAATGGAGAATTACATAAGAAACTGGAGAGTGAACAGATTGAATACCAACTTTTCAAATCGGCTTCCGAGATTATTGAAGCACTTATAGTGGAACATAGTCCTAGCGAAGACATTACTACATATTCATTTGCCGCGCAGGTAATTCAAGATTTCTTAAGACACTCAAAAAAGCAAGCAACTGACATTTCAGACTTTAGTGTTTTACACAAAATCAAAGATTTTCTCACAGAGTTGCAAAACGACATTGGAAAGCAAAAGAAAAATGGTTGGAATCAAGATGTAATTTCAAATTGCCTAATTGAAATTGTTGCAATTTTAAATAGCCGAGATTGGAAAATTGTTGCGTATAATGGCTTGAAAAGCAATGATAGTGGAATTTATTGGGATGCCAAACAGGCTGCGGAAAAATTAGGAATTGATTTATGGGAAACTGTTTGGGCAAAGTTGGAAGAGAAACCAATTGACAGTTCATCCTGGTATGATGTTATTTCTTACAGTAAAACCGAACATTCTGATATAGTCATAGACTTTGCTCTTAAACATTTACCATTTGACGAGTTAGCAACCGGAGTGAAAGATTCTAATGGGTTTGGTGAAAATTATAATAAACACGCAAGTCTTGAATATGCCACTACATTTTTGGAAAGCTATCCAAGAAAAGGAGAGAAAATTATCCTGACAGCACTTAGCAATCCTGTGACAAGAAATCGAAATATGGCAATCAAAGTCTTAGATAAGTGGAAGCGAGAAAATTGGTCGTCAGAAATTGAAAAAAGAATTAGAGATTTACGGGAAATTGAGCCAAACAAAGACACGAAAGAAAACATTGAAAGATTATTAAATGGACAAGAATTAAAATAAGGCAAATGATTAAGTTGGGAAAATCGCCCTTCGGAACAATTTTTCCCCATGACACTTTTAAGGAAATAACGGAACATGAAGTTAAATCTAAATTTTTATTTTGTTACAATTTTTGGGATAGCCTTTGCGTATGTACTTTATGCATCGTATCAATATGATAACATTTTCCGATATTTTTTGTTTGTGGTATTTGGTTTAACAATGCTTTATTTTTTCTATGGAAATCTCTTTGATACTGCAGGAAATTACAAGAGTAAAAAAATCCTGATAAATGATTCTACATTTATAGTTGGGTTCATAATCATCCTAATAAATAGCGGCATCTTTTGTTTTTATGAGTTAAAGTTACATTCCCAAACTTTTTTAAAAGCGAATAACCATGGTTTGTATGCTGACTTTAAAAAAAATGGTCAATATATTATAAGTAGCGGTAGCTGGGCAAGTAAAACCCATTTTTATGGAAACTATAAATTAATAGATTCTATAATTATACTAGATAAATCCTATTTTGATGAAGTTTTATATTCTAAAAAGCTCAGAATTCACGCCGTAAAAGAAACTGGAGAATCCAAGTTGCTATTATTTCAAGTTGATAGCAAAGAACAAATTACAGGAAAGTATAGTTTTGAAATTACTGAATATAATAGAAAGTAACAAAGCATCGAATACTCCCTGTGACTGCAATCAGGAAGTTTTTGGTAACAGAAGTTTCCACGGTCTATCGGGTAATCTTCCACCGTGCATCGAATAACTTTGGACCGTGCATGGAGTTTGTTTCCACCGTATTGGGTAGAAGTTTCTCCTCCTCTATTTTTAAATAGGGTCGGGTTTCTCCTGACAGCTATCGGGACTTATTGCCTATAGAAAGACAAATAGCGCCATTGGAAACCATATCAAAAAAAGGTTTAAATGAAATGTAATTCCCAATCATTGGGAATTTAAATAATTTTTTTATATTTGTAGTCAGGAATGTAAAGAGTCAATTATTTATGACGGAGCTACCATATACAGTTGATAATGTACTATTAGTACAAGAATTTATTGATGAAACAAGAAGAAGAATTTTAGATGGTGTTACTATAACCTTTACAAAAAAAGCCAGTTCTGAATTAGAGGATTTAGTACTCGAAATGGATATAGATGCTACCGATATTGAATCTGCAATTATTAACCTTTCTCCCAATAATTATTACAGAGGAATTGATCCATCAGGGAATGCTGATTTTAATGTATGTGCGTTTTGTACATCTGTAGGGAATGATAATGTTGAGATCTATTTAAAATATGGATTGGAGGCTAATGGGTTACAAATATTACTTTTTTCTAATCATATGCCTAATTATCCAATGAGACAACCATTTAAAAATTAATGTTATGGAAACTAAAAAAGTATTGACGAGAGATAACCAGCCTACTGATGAATTACAGGATTCTGTGGAAAAAATCTTTAAAGGCATAAAGCTAGAGTATACGGAAGTCTATTATCTGGACTATGAAGTGAATGAAGACACGGGTATAATTAATAAAGAAAAAAAGGTTAAATACTATACCAAAAATCAAATCGACCGAAATATGAGAGCACTTAGGAATGCTTATCTTATTGCAAAAGGGGCAGCTTCACCAAGTGAAATTATTAGTTTTAGGAATAAATATAAAATTTCGGCATCTACATTTAGTATCGTATTGGGTTTTAGTAAAAATACTATTTCTAATATTGAAAATGAAGGTATCACTTCTTTGCCCAGTGGCAGATTAATAAAGATGTGTTTGAATGATAAAAATATTATGTATCACTATATCCAATTATGTGATTCTATTGATGATCAGAAAAAGGAAGAACTTTCTACAAGATTGATGGAAGAGAGTCTTTAGAAGATGGAGTAGGTAGTATTGGAGAGTATACATTAATTAAAAAATATGGGGGTGTCTCGTCCTGAGAAAAGTTGACTAATAAATAGCCAACATAAAGTCTAATCCTAAATTGAATCGGCGGCAGAAAATGCCAAAAAAACAAGTTGCTATTATGGAATGCTCCAATAAATTCCACTGACTATTTAGTAACCTTACACCGTCGGTCCAAGACTCTTCGACCATGTATCGAATAACCTCCGACCGTGCATCTAATATTCTTAAACAGTGCTTTGTAGTTTTATCTAATAATTAAGTGGAAAATCTATTGAATGGTAGATTTATTTTCGGGAATAAAAATTATATTTGGGGATGACATCAGCAAATAAAGTCATGGCAAACACGGCTATTCTGTACATACGAATGGCTATTACCATAGGTATTTCATTTTATTCAACGCGTTTAATCCTGGCAAGCGTTGGGGCTGTTGATTTTGGGATATTTAGCTTACTGATGAGTGTTACTGTAATGATGACATTTTTGAATTCAGCAATGTCAATATCAACCCAGCATTTTTTTTCCTTTTATCAGGGGACTCATGATTTAAGTAAACAAACGCAAGTATTTGCTAATAGCTTATTGCTTCACCTTGCTATTGGAATTTTAGTAGTATCAGGATTGAGTATATTGGAGCCCATTTTGCTTAATGACTTGCTATCGTTGCCTGTCGGCCGCATTGATGCCGCTATTTCCATCTATCATTACTTATTGATCAGCATTTTCTTTTCTGTAATTTCAGTCCCATTTATGGCATTGCTGAATGCACATGAGGAAATGTTTTGGAGAGCTGTAGTAAATGCTGTCGAAGTTATACTTAAACTTGGGGTTGCTTTAATTTTACTATCGGTGACGGGTGATAAACTGGTTATTTATGGAGCGCTATTAGCATGTATATCTGTATTTAGTTTTTTGCTTTATGTGGTGTATTGTTTTCAAAGATATCCTGAATGTACGGTAAATCCGAAAAATATCAGTACTCCTTTGCTTAAAGAAATAGCAAGTTTTATAGGATGGAATTCTTTTGGAACATTTTGTCTGCTCAGTAGGACACAAGGACTGGCAGTTGTATTTAATATGTTTTTTGGTCCTGTTGTCAACACCTCTTATGGGATTTCTAATCAAGTGAGCAATCAACTGCTCTTTTTCTCCAATACTATGCTCAAAGCATTAAACCCTCAAATTGTTAAGAGTGAAGGTGCAGGAAACCGTGATCGGATGCTTCGGATTGCATTAATGGGAAGTAAATATGCTTTTTTCTTATTTGCGTTATTTTCTATTCCTTTTTTATTTGAAGCACGGGCTATTATTTCCTTCTGGCTTAAGATTGTGCCAGAGAATGCAGTACTATTTTGTCAATTTGTAATCGTTGCCAGCTTATTAAAGCAGTTAACTCTTGGTTTGCCTTCTGCAATTCTTGCAACAGGACATGTCAGGTTCTATCAATTAGTAATTGGTACATTGTGGTTGCTCAATTTACCGGCTGCTTATCTGTTTTTTAGTTTGGGCTTTGGGTTAAGTTCCGTTATGCTGTTTTATGTTTGTATAGAGTTTTTGACTTGTATAGCGAGGATCTGGATAGCTAAAAAAGTCCTGTCATTATCAATTGATACATTTGTTTCCAAAGTGCTGTTGAAGGCGATAATTCCAACATTAATCTGCACTTTGTCTTGTTTTATGATCGTTTCTTTACTTGATTTTCCAGGGCGATTTTTAGTAACATCCGTTATTTCCGGATGTATTTTTATAGTTACAGTTTATTTCATCGGGACGGAGCCAGATGAAAGATTAATAATGAAACAAGCCTTTTTTGGCTTGAGACAAAATTATTTAAACTTTTTATTTGCGAAAAAAAAATGACAAAAACGAATATAGCCAACGAAGAGCAATTACTTCTTTTGGTTGCAAAAAAGCGTGTATTTACAGGTGATGAAAATGCTGAAATTCGTAGTAGAATTGACCAAATAACAGATTGGGATTACTTTTTAAAAAGGGCTTTTGAAACCAATTTGGCTCCATTAATTAAACGTGGCTTTGCTAAAATTCCAAATTTGCCAATTCCGGAAGCGGTTTTACAGGCACTCAAAAGCTACCAGCAAAAAATTATTGTGCACAATTTACAGCTCTATAAGGCTCTTGAAGATGTTGGCCTGGCACTTAATACAGCAGGTATAGATTTTATACCTTTAAAAGGAATGATGCTTGCCGAGATTGTATATGGCGATATCGGCCTTAGGCAAACGAGCGACATTGATTTATTGGTTAGGCATGAAAAAGTCGGGCCTTGTAAAGATTTACTGATACGTTTGGGATGGACATGTAAAGCCATAGTCTGGAAAAATCAAGATGAAACAAATGTAAAAATAGCGCATCCTTATGTATTTAGGAAAGGGAATGTAGTTATTGAATTGCACCAACATATTCATAATTATGGGACGACTTATACGGTGGATATCGAAGACTATTGGAATAGGGCCAGCAGTTTAAATTTTTTAAAGGGAAAAGCCGCATTTCTTTACCCGGCAGATCTCCTTCAGCATCTGTGCCTGCATACTTATAAACACTTAAAAGGAAAAGAAATTAAAATCAGCTCTTTCGTTGATTTTGCTGAGGTAATTAATTATTACAAGAATTCCATAAATTGGGAACAACTGCGTTTCAATTCAATTCGTTATGGTTGTTTGTCAGAAGTTCAGGGAATATTAGCCATTGCTAAAAAATATTGGGATGCAGAGGTTCCGGATACTTTTTTAAATGATTATGTAACTGATGATTTACTTTTGACAGAAGAACTGTTCCTGCAAAAATTGCACAAACCTTTTGATGAAAATTTCAGCATACATGGGTTTAAGCAAAGATTGAAAGTAGATAATGGACGAAAGCGTTTTAAAACTTTGTATGAAGATATTTTTCCTTCCAAAAAGTTTATGATTAACAGGTATACTATAAAATATCCTAGTGCTGTATATTTTTATTATATCTATCGCTGGGGGACTATATCAGGAAAAATAATCAAATTTATTGGCTGGAAACTGAAGGCTTTTTTTGGAAGAAAGAAATAAGTGCCTGCTTTTTTCGCGCTATTTTTGCAATTAGATGTAAAATATAATGGAGGTATGGATGACATTTTAGAATAGCGTTGGTATAGGCATTTTCGTCTGATAATGATTTTATCTGATTGCCTCTTTTTCGAAAAGCGACCCTGCCAATGTATTTATCTTCCGTAATATTTTCATCAAAAGTGATACAACTATCGCCTTTAGTTTTTAAAATGAGCTGCCCATTCTTTTGGATGCTGGAAAAAAGACGGTGTGCCACCCATCGGTCCTCTCTCCTGAAAACCACAATACTTGAAGGTTTTAGTTCCTGAAAGGGAAGTTTTTCGATATAAATAATATCGTCGGGCTTTAGCATTGGATACATGCTATATCCCTGAGTTTTTAGCCTTACCGTGTAATTGTCATTAAGTAATTCACGGCTAATGGACAGAATGCTCGTTTTCATTTTTTTTGATGAATTCAATAATATTTTGATCGGGAACCACACCAAGCCGCGTAGTGGTATGTTTCGTGCTTATTGCTGCTAAAAAATCCAAATGATGTTCAAGATGCTCTTTTTTATAACCATGAATAATGCAGTATGCCAGTAATTTTGATACCGCTTTTGCCGGGCTCAATATTTCGGCTTTATTAATAGGCGAATGGTAAGGCAAATATAGCGTATGAAGTTTAACTTTCTTTGGCGTATCTACGTATACCATAGGCGTATTGTGTATGTAATAATTATCGCCTTGTTTTCGGATAATAAGTCGGTCATCATTAATAATCTGACTGCCTTTACTTTCCCATATTTTTGCCATAGTGCTTTTGCCAACACCGGAAAAGCCACTGAAAATACGTCCTACAGCATCGTCATTAATGCCGGAAGCATGAATCATAATGGCTTCATTTTTTACCGTTAGATAGTAAAATAACAAAGGGCCCATTGGGTATTCTAAAGGGCAAACTCCTGCCTCACCGCTTTGTGGGTCGGTTATCGTTTCTGTATAAATTTTCCAATCCTTAAAATCAGCATCGATGACGGCAATTTGTTGAATTATTCCAGGATTGCTTTGGCTGTAGGTTGTTAGCTTGTAGCCATCCTGATGACGAGAGATCGACCAGAAATCCTGATCTTCTCTTGTAGCCTTGTACAGCAAATCGGCCTTCGTATTTAAATGTTCCGGGATTTTAGAATAGGCAGTAACTACACTATCTACATCAGAAATTAGAGCAGTTTGGTATTCTTTATAGCCTTTTTCTAAAAATAAAGTTGGACAATTGGAGGACTTGCGAATAGTTATAGTAAAATCGGCAACACGAATTGCTATTTCTGAGGTATTTGGAAATGTAATCAAGTTCTAAAGTTTTAAAGTGCGGTCTAATTTATCTAAAAATTTAGCTAAATCTTGTTGGGCTGTAGTCTGTGGAACATCAAATTCAGCAACAATAGCCAACTCTATGGCTTCAACCGTACTGTCTTCTTGTAGCTGATCCCAAATAAAACTACCTACTTCATTAAGGTTAATGAGTGTATTCATTTCAGCAACATTGTTCTTTATAGGTACGATAACATATTCTCCGCCAATTTTTCGGCTTGCATAATTTTGCTTCTTTTCAAGAATAGAAGTTAAATCCATAAAAATAATTTAAAAGTGTAAAAAAAAAATGCTCCTTGAGGAGCAGGGTATTAGTTAATTGAAGTCATTACTAATGAAATCTCATTGTCAATAATTTCTTCGTTTAGTTCGGGAGCACTGTAGCTTCTTTTTTGCATTAGAATGAATTTTATAGTTATAAATAATTAAGTCTTCTTCAATAAAAAATTATGCGGATGTCATTACTAATGAAATTTCATTGTCGATAGTTTCTTCTTGAAGTTCCGGTTTGCTGTAAATTCTTTTGATTTTTGTTTCCATGCTAAAGGCAGTTTAGTTATATAAAATACTGTTTTTTTAAAAGAATATTTTTTTAAAATCCTTATTTGGTGAGAATCTTAAGCTTTGGCCAAATAAATTTAAAATAAGTGTAGGATTTTTTTTCTTTTATTTTTTGCAAACTTAATAATTTCTTGCTAAAAATTTAAAAGAGATTTAATAATTTTTTAATTTAAGTTTTGTTGGGTGTAGGGAGGTAGCAGTAATTAAGCGTTTAATTATAGCGATATTCGCAATTTCTTCTGATTTTAGTGATTTGGCGCAATGGCACGTAATATCATTATGTGTCAGCGAACGGTTACTTTACTTTTTTTATAGCCACTTCATTACCATTTTGCTTCATAATAGCATTGGTCACTAATCCTTTGCTATCTCTTACAAATTCAAGTTCAGCTTTCACTACTTTTAAAAAAAATATGTTTTCAGCCTCTGGAAAAATCGGGAATTTATCCTGGCCAGGTAGTTGAGTATACAGTTGTCCATTATCCAGAGTTATTAACATATTGAGACCCGCCTCAAGTTCATACTCTCCTATAAAAGGTTTAAGCTGGGCCTCGGCCAATGTTATCGCTATATGGGTATCTTTGATTACTACCAGAGGTTTCCGATACAGAATGCGACGCAGGTTATTAAGGAAAGACAATCCATTATCGTTGTTTTGTAGTATAATAATAGTCTTGTCATTGTCCATATGCCTTTCAATGAACGTCACATAACCAGGCCACCCACCACTATGGCTTGCAACATTTCCATAATCATCAGACTTGTTAACCATCCATCCGAAACCATAATTTGTTTTCTCATCGTTTGGCAAAACGGGAGGAGTAAATATCAATTCAAGGGATTTCTTGGAAACCAGTTTATTTGTATACAATGCCCTGTCCCATTTCAGCAGGTCAGTTGTGGTAGAATTTACAGTACCGTCACCGACTATTCCGTCGAGGCAAATTACATAATTATTGTTAGGGTCATTATCGGGCAGCACTTTCTTTTTCTGCGCATTGTAAACATATCCGTAAGCATAGTCAGCAATTTTCTTCGGTGCAAGCCTGCGGTTGTACACAAATGTATTTTTCATTTTCAGGGGTATAAAAATATTGTCGGCCAGGAATGCAGCATATGTTTTCCCCGAGACTTTTTCTATGATCGAAGCCAACAACGCATATCCTGTATTGCTATATTCGAACTTGCTGCCAGGGGCGAATTCGGCTTTTGGTTTTTCTTTTGCGAAAAGGGCAATAATATCTTTGTTGGTATTTATTTTTGTGGTATCGCCTTTAGTACCTATCAGTTGCATATAGTCTGGCAAGCCACCGGTATGGTTTAGGAGGTGCCTCACAGTAATATCTTTGTAATAAATCATTTCGGGCAGATATTTAGTTATGGGGTCTTCGTAGTTCAGCTTACCTTTCTGCTCTAAAAGGACAATACACATAGCGGTAAACTGTTTTGATACCGATGCAAGTTCAAAGATAGAATTATCATCAAGCGGTAACTTTTGGATTTCATCGCGTATACCAAAGCTTTTTTTGTACAGTACATTGCCTTTTTCGGCAATAAGGACATTACCATTAAATTCCTGTTTTTCTGAAAGCGCTTTAAAAAGGCTGTCAATTTTTTGTATACGGTTATCTTGAGCAGTAGCTTTACCTATAGAGACCAGCATTAGAAACAATAAAATTTTAGTTATAAAGTCAGGACGCGACAGAAATTCCGTGCAGGATAATAGTAATTTTTTCATGATAAATTGATTGATGATAGTGTTAATTTTTATATTGTACCGGCTGTTGTTCATTAAACATGTTGTTCACAAAACGTACTGTAAATGGACCGTTTTGCCAAAGTACCTTTAGGATTTCGAGTTCCGATTTTGTGGGTTCTATCTGCATTAGAAAATAATTTCAACTATTGGGCTGGACAAACATACGAATTATTTGTACGTTTGTATTAGAAGAAGTAGTAAAGGCACTTGGAGTAAGTGTTGAGGTAATAAAGAACTTTTCGAAAGATGTAATATTTAATTATTTTAACAATATCCATGACAACGATTTTAGTCATAGTAATAGAGCATTTGCTCCGAATTGTACTTTCAATCCATTAGATAAATTAATTGAGGCTTATGAAGAAAATAAAAAACTGTATGAGCGATTGCTTGAGACTGAGAAGCGTAATAGAAGAAATTAACGATTTGTATAAATAAATTGCCATTAATAAATTAAAGACCGTAATATGGTCTTTTTTTTCGCTTATAAAAGTTGTGCACTACTTTAAAGACAAAATTCCATGAAACGATACATTTTCTTAATTTCGGGTATAATTCTGTTAGTTATAAACATTCTATTTATTGGACTTTTAAAGTACAACGACCAAAATTTAGCGGAATTATTTATTAAACACAGGCCGAATTTAGTAATGACTTTCTCACCCGAAAATACAAGTCAAATCCTTTACAAAGAATTCATACTTGATTATAATATTCCTAATCAACAGAAATCAATGTTACCATTAATTTTAATTCAATTAATGCTTTCCTGCTTTTCCGCAAGTTTGTTGAAAATGGATTTGAAACGAAAAGCAATAGTTTTCGGAATCCATTTTATACTTGGTTTTTGTGTTTTTTTTCAAATTATAGCCTATGCGTTGAATTTATCTAATCCAACTTTAACTTTGGCTATTTGTATTGCGGTTATTCCGGCAAATTATTTATTGGTCAGGGTTTTAACGCGATAGTTAGTTAGGGAATTTCTTAAAATCTATAGCTTGATACTATTAAATGATATCATCAATTGCAGCATCGAAAGATTTGAAAAGGGTATCCTTCGACCCTGCGGTCAAGACTTTCCGGCCGTAGTGCATGGGGTCGTTTTCACCGTATTAGGATATAAGTTTCCGGATCCTCATCGTCCACAGAAAGGTAAATACGCCATTGGAAGCCATTGTTTTTTTTCTTAACGGACTTAAAAAATCGCTTAGCTTACTCCTTACTATTTCAAAAAATAAATTTTAAAAATGTTATATGTATTGTCCTTATTGTGTAGTATTGTAAAACCGTATGCTTGATTATATAGCGGGTATACATCTATAAAGTAAATTGGCGGTAATATCAAAATAACCTAAGTACAAATCAACATTCTAAAATGAAAAAAACGATTATTGCTTTTACGATTTTATTCCTTATTTCTTCAAATCTATTTAGCCAATCGTTGGACAAATTGAAAATTTCCAGTGAAGAATTGCCGAAAGGATATACATTGACTGAAGAAACTCAATGTCAGGCCATTCAGGCTTGTTTATTTTATAAACAGACAAATGTTTATAGTTCATTTTTAGGGAAAGTAAAATCACAAGATATTCAAAACTTTGAAAGTAAAAATGACAGTGGCAGTATTATGTATTTTGAATTCGAAAAAGATTTTGAAGGTGAAGGATTCTTAAAAGGACTTTTATGGGGGCAATCTGATAAACCAACAAAAGCGCATCCTGAAGAAATTATAATAAAAGGGAAAATTCTAATCGTTTATAGTTTTAAACAAGAAAGTGATTTGAAAAAGTTATCACAAGCTAAAATTAAACAATTATTAAACTAAGATACTATCAACAGCCACTATAATAGATTTAAAAAATGTGAAAGAACTTTATCCGGAATTAATTGATTATATATTCAAAAACTGTTATAAATATTACTCTGAAACAGAAAGGAAAGCTATTGACCATCATTTCGGAAATACGAAATTTGGAAAATATCCTGATAATGTTCATCAAAAAATTGATGAAGCAAAAAAAAGATTTTTAACTACGGACAAAGATGTCTTAAAATTGTTAGAAAATGGTTTTCCTATATTTATTAAGAACACAGCTACTCGAATTTTTAATGAGTACAAAAACGAATTAGAATTAAATTTATGTCAAAATTGTGGAAAAATAGCTCGAACACCGAAAGCTAAACAATGTCGCTTTTGCGGAAATGATTGGCACTAAATATATAAACGCTGATTATGTAGCGTATACATCACAACTGAAAATAAAAAAAGCCTGAATCAATCTGACTCAGGCTTACTATATAATCCGAAAAGGTTACCAGTTAACTCCTGATTACTCTTTGTTTTATATCCTTTTTTTATCCCTTTAGGATCTTTCGGCGAAAGGTCCGTTCCTTCAATAGTTTTAAAATTAATGCTGTAAGTACCTGTAACGAGGCCTGCGATAGAAATTGCATTTTCTCCCCTCAGCAAACTTCCTTTCGGCACGACTTGCCCCAGCATATTTGAAATTTGATAGTCGGTAAGATATTCTTTAGATTGTACATACACTACATTTGCTGATGGATTTGGATATACCTCAAGCGCACTATCGGTGAAGTCTTCGGTAGCCAATCCGCCACAAGGGCCGGCGGCCAGTTGGTGATAAAGAAATCAGTATAAAAAGCCTGATCGAAAACCTTATTTATCGTAGGCACGTTGTCATTGGCCGCCGTAAAAAGAACGACACTGTATCCCCCAATATTTGTAAGGTAACACTTAAATATCAACTACAGCTACTCGAGACAGAAGTAATACTATCGGCTTGTGCCCGGTTGCGCGAACACAAAGTCTCATTTAAATTAACACTTGACATCATTTCACGACTGTTAAAAGCCCCATGGGATATGCCGATATCCTTAACATTTCTACTCCGTACTTAAACGAGTGTATTAAAAACACCACTGGTCATTCCATTTCCTATCGCATCCAGCAGCGTATTATTCTAGAAGCAAAACGGTTAATTTATCATTCTGACAAATCCATAAAGGAAATTGCGGCTGAGTTGGGGTATGATGATTACTCTTACTTTACTCGGTCGTTTATCAAAATTACTGGATGACACCATCAGCATTAAATTATGAAGGACTTGGCGGAAATACATCTGCCAACATAGGATGACAATCTTTAGGAGATGTTAATTTCTCTTCCACTTTTCATTAAATCTCAATTCGGCTAACTTTTTATAAAGAATTTTTAAACCATAAGTTCCAATCATACCATAGTCACTGATAGTTTTTACTTTACCATTATTAAACGTTATTTTTAAATCTCCTGTTTGGTCGTCAGTATGCATTACAGAATATTCTTTGTTTAAATTTTCAAAATCACAGTAATTGATAAGTTCTTCTAATTTGTCAAATTCCATTTTATTAATCTTTGTGGAGAAAACTCCTTCTTCCTTTCCATAAGTAATTTCTCTGTTTTTATTGAAGTTATAATATTGAGCATTAAATATTGATAAAGAATCCTTATTTAATGTTAGTTTATAAACTGGGCAAGTACCATAACAACCGGAAGTATTAAATTCAATTTTGGTGATTTTATTTTTTTTTGGATTTTTATTGTATTCTATAAAGTCGTCAAATTTGAAAGTCAAAATAGTTTTTGATTCTGAATATACTTTTTTTTGCCAATCAACTAAATTTTGCTTGTAAACAACCAAAAAAGGCTGGGAATTTATATATTCCACTTTTGGCACTATTGATTTATTCCATTCCAAATTAATAGGGAAAATTTTGGTTTTATTTTCCCCATAATTCATTACTACAATTGGTGAAAAGCTACACGATTTTTCTCCCTCTCCAAAACAAGTATGATTATCTCCAATAGCAAGCAAATCAGTATAGCCATTATTGTCAAAGTCAACTTTTGTGTAATTTGTTTTGACATTAAGTTTATTTGCTAAAATCTTATTTATGCTGTCATTGTAATGACTTCTATCAAAATCCTGAAGGTTCTTTAATTCATATTTTTGATAATTTGTGTCACTTTTTTGAATGAATTTTTCTATTTCTGATTTGTTTTTCAGCCTGTCTACTTCTGATGGAATGCTTGAAGTTTTGGTAAATTCAGTTTCGTTTTTACAAGATGCAAAAACTAATAGAATTACAAATAATTTTATGATTTTCATTTTTACGTTTTTTTGTCAAATATTGCTTCAATCCCAGTTCATTGTAATGGCTCTGCCACATAAATTGGATTTACTTTTGACTAATATAAGGAATTAGAACTACTTTAAAAGTGAAATTGATAAGCTATATAACAAGTTTTTAATCAATTGATATATAGAGTATATATAATAAATTATGCTTAAACTATATTATTAAAATTTATTCTTACAACTATTTTAGCTATATAAAACATAACCCTATGAGAACACTATTAGCCCTTTTTTGCCTGACCTTTCTTTTTGCCTGCTCGAATGATGATGATGTAAAAGAGACACAAAAAAAATACCTCACTCAGATGAACTTCACGAATGATGGCGTTACAACTACAATTCATTTTGAGTACGATGATTCGAAAAATATTACCGCCATCAAGGCCGGTGGAGATGGAGACGATGACTTATATTACACGTATAATGGGACAAAACTAAGTACTATACGTGCAGGCAATGAAACGGAACCATCAATGACATTTACATATACAGCCGATAAATTAACAGGATATACTACCAATTATGATGGGGATAATCCTGTTAGTTATAACGAACAGACTAAAAAATACATTTTTGGAGATGATGACTATAAATATGAAGTTAGTCTTAAAGGTAGGGATGTTGCAACTATAAGTCCAATTGGCGGTGAAGCAAATTTCTATATGAACTTTGAACAAAATCGCAAAGGCCCTCTTTATAACGTAGCTACAGATAATGTTTTTCTTCTGAATTTATTCTCCACTTATTCCCCGCTCTTATTTGTAAACGCACCAACTGATTTTCTATATTCCGGGGTATTATTTACATGTGAAAATATTTATAATAACGATAATTATCTCATAAAGATGATGTTAACGAGCAATGAGAATACTGCTATCACAATAGACTACATTTATGAGTAAATGGGTGTGGTGGTTGAAACGAACATTATTTCCCTACAATTTTCTTCCGGTGTACAATTCCCCAATCTGTCAGATTGGTGATTATGGTTTGTAGCGTATCGCCGTGTTCCGTAAGTTCATATTGAACCGTTACAGGTTGTGTATCTAAAACGGTTCGTTTTACCAACTGGTTTATTTCTAATTCCTTTAATTCTTTGCTCAACATTCTGTTGGAAATTCCTTCTATATCATTTGAAATATCGGAAAACCGTCTTTTACCGTAACAGCAAATAGACGAGATAATAGCAATCTTCCATTTGCCATTCAGCACGTCCATTGAATCCTGAACAGCTCTTATTCTTTTCTTTTGTTCCTGTTGGAACTCTTCTATTTTACAGCCCATAATTACTTAGTTACACCGATGTAACTGTTATTTTTCAGTACAAAGTTACTAAAAGTAACTTTACTAATCTAACTTTGTCGCTCAAATATTAAATAATAGAAATAATGAGTAAACTGAAAAATAAGGTTGCTGTGATTACAGGCGGGAATAGCGGTATCGGGTTTGGTATAGCCGAAGCATTTAAAAACGAAGGCGCCGTAGGAGTTATTGTTGGCAGAAATCAGCAAACTTTAGATAGTTCTGTGGCTCTACTTGGCTCTAATTTTATAGCTATAAATGCCGATGTAACCAACCTTGCCGATCTGGAAAGAGTGTTTAAGGAAACATCTGAAAAGTTTGGTAAAATAGACGTGATTGTAGCCAATGCAGGTGGTGCAGTTACAGGAGCAGCATTTGGTTCTGTGGCAGATATTGGCGAAGCCGACTTTGACAAGACAATAGATTTAAACCTGAAAAGTGTTTACTTCACTGTTCATAAAGGACTGCCTTATATGAATGATGGTGGTTCTATTATTCTTATCGGGTCAAATGCAGGACATAGGGCCTATACATCATTTTCATTGTATGGTGCTACCAAAGCGGCTGTTATCCATTTTGCAAAAGGATTTTCAAACGACCTTTTAGATAGGAGGATCAGAGCCAATGTAATATCACCAGGTACAACAGATACACCGGTATTTGACAAGTTTGTTCCTGCCGAGCAACTCGAAGCTGTAAAAAATTACTGGGCAGGTGTAATGCCAACAGGCAGAATTGGACAGCCATCTGATATTGGCAAAACAGCGGTATTTCTGGCTTCTGATGATTCCTCGTTTATGCTTGGTGCTGAACTTCTTGTTGATGGTGGTATGACCTATTTGTCGCCATCTAAATAATATCTTTTAAAAAATAAAAATAATGAGTAAATTAAAAAACAAAGTAGCGGTAGTTACCGGTGCTTCAAAAGGAATAGGGGCCTCTATCGCAAAACACTTTGCGGCAGAAGGCGCAAAGGTTGTTGTAAATTATGCTTCAAGCAAAGAAGGAGCGGATAAAGTGGTGAAAGCGATAACCGATAATGGAGGGATAGCCATTGCGGTACAGGCGGATGTGTCGAAAGAAGCCGATGTAAACAGATTGTTTGAAGAAGCAAAGAAGGTTTTCGGAACATTGGATATTTTGGTAAACAATGCGGTCTTTCAACAATATTTACCTATTGAACAGGCATCGGTAGAAGCTTTTCATCAGCATTTCGACGTCAATGTTTTGGGTCCTATACTTACTATCCAGGCATCTTTGAAACTGTTTGGCGACAAGGGTGGTACTGTTATCAATATCAGTTCAGGTGCAAGTAAATACCCTCTGCCGGCAGCTTCGTTGTACTCTGCAACTAAGGCGGCATTAGATGCGATAACAATTTCCCTGTCGAAAGAACTGGGTGTAAAAAATGTTCGTATCAATTCTATTTTGCCGGGTGCTACGGAAACAGAAGGTGCAACCAGTGCGGGCGTGACTGCTGGCAGTGAGTATGAAAAAATGTTTATTGCAAATACACCGCTTGGACGTAGAGGCCAGCCCGAAGATATTGCGAAAGTTGCTGTTTTTCTTGCTTCCGATGATGCAGCCTGGATTACGGGAGAGCAAATTTCCGTTTCGGGTGGCATGTATGGTTTTTAAAATAATTGTTTCAAAAGTATAGGTTTCTTTTAAAATCCCTGTTTCTTCCGGAAGCAGGGATTTTTGTGATTTCTCGAAATTTATATCTTTGATGCTATCATTAGATAGCAT